>JAEEGF010614822.1_pt1 | contig 20190 bp, 11 predicted proteins | sample 9134171 | NCBI WGS metagenome assembly JAEEGF01 (sample SAMN16246542, study PRJNA631951) | gut metagenome | biome: gut microbiome; feature: rumen; material: AP-attached | host: Bos | place: Iran: Karaj | collected 2018-10
CAACCTCGGCTGGTCGCACGCGTCGCCCGATGTAATTACTCCATCGATGGGCATCAGCCAACTTACTATCAATCAGGTGCTGTGCAACTCTTTCGGCTTCGGAGGCAATGACACATCATTGGTCTTCTCACGCCGGCCCAAGCATAATTTGGATCATCTAGGCACTATCCGCAAGGTGCGCATAGCTGCCCAGGTTGAGTTGGCCGACCCCGACTCGTTGGCTGATATCAACAAGTATATTAAGCCCATGGAGGCGCGTCGCATGGGCAAGCTCCTCAAAGCCTCGCTGTTGACTTCTTTTAAGGCGCTAGAAACAGCAGGAATCGACGCCCCCGATGCCATCATCACAGCCACTGCATGGGGCTGTGCCGAGCATAACGAACTGTTGCTCGACCAATTGGAGCGTGAAGGTGAAGTGCCACTGAAGCCCACTTATTTCATGCAGAGCACGCACAACACCATCAGCAGCAACATTGCCATTCATCTGCATTGTCATGGCTACAATGTGACTTATTGCCACGGCATGCAGTCGTTCGACTGGGCACTGCGCGATGCCAAGATGCTACTGCAGGGAGGCATGTGCCGCACCGTGCTCGTGGGACTGCACGAGGAGGTGACCCCGTTGATGCGCTCGTTGTTGGGTCGCTTGGGCTTGCCCCTAGCCCCTGCCAACCTATATTCCAAAGCGGTCGTCATGACCATCAATGAAGAGTAGACATGGAGCAGAGCGGCGAAAGGGCAGGGCAAAAGCGGTTGATGCGTGAGCAACGCATCTGTGTGGTCATTCCGACCTACAACAATGGCGGGACCATTGAGCAGGTCGTGCGAGACACGCTTGCGCAATGTGACGATGTGATAGTGGTCAACGACGGCTCGACCGACGCGACCACCGACATTCTGCATCGCATTGACGGCATCACGCTGGTCGAGTATGCCCGGAACCGCGGCAAGGGCTATGCGTTGAGACGCGGTTTTGCTCAAGCAATGGACATGGGGTTTGACTATGCCATCACCCTTGATGCCGATGGCCAGCACTATGCCGACGACATTCCCGTCTTTGTGCGGGAAAATCAGGAGCATCCTGGGGCGCTCATCGTGGGGCAGCGCGACCTCGAGGGTGTGCAGCGTTCATCGGGCAGCGAGTTTGCCAACAAGTTCTCGAACTTCTGGTTTTATGTCCAGACGGGGCAGCGCCTGGCCGATACCCAGACGGGTTATCGCTTGTATCCGCTGAGGCGGCTCAAGGGGCTGTCGTGGCTCACCTCGCGTTATGAGGCCGAACTCGAATTGATGGTGCTGGCCTCGTGGCATGGTGTGCAGTTGGTGTCCACACCCATACGGGTCTATTATCCCCCACAAGATCAGCGAGTGAGCCATTTTAGGCCTGTCAAAGACTTCCTGCGCATCACTGTGCTTAACACGGTATTGTGCCTGCTGGCACTGGTCTATGCTTTGCCGTTGCGGTTGATGAGATGTGCAAAGCATCATGCACAATGCGCAATGGCTGGGTTTTTGCTTCTGGGTTCTTGTTTGCCGCTAGTGGCAAGCGCGGTCAACATCTGGGAAGGCGAGCCAGGACACAAACGTGTCGAGTTGACACCCTACACGCTGCCAGGCACGGGCCATGTCGCCGTCATCGTTTGCCCTGGTGGCAGCTACTTTTGGCACGATATCGAGGTCGAGGGCCATGAGGTGGCGCGCTGGTTGCAGCAGAACGGCATTGCTGCGTTTGTGCTTAAGTATCGCACAGCGGGAGTGCCAGCCTTCATCACGCATTACCGCTTGTTGTGGCGAGGTAATCGCTATCCCGACCCTCAGGACGACTTGCGGCAGGCATTGAACTACGTTCGGGCTCATGCCGATGAATATGGCATTAACCCCGATTCCATTGGGGCAATGGGTTTCTCGGCGGGTGGGCATCTGGTGATGTCGGCGGCCGAGCTGTTCCCGCAAGCCGAGCGACCGGCATTTGTGGCACCTATCTATCCAGTGGTGACCATGGTCGACAGTTGTGTGCACAAGCGGTCGCGGCGTGGATTGCTGGGCGACTCACGCACTAGTAACAAGGCGTTGCGCGACAGCCTGTCGCTCGAGCGGCATGTACCGAAAGACTGTCCGCCAGTGTTTTTGGTCAACTGCTTGGACGATCCCGTCGTACACTGGCGCAACGCTGCCTTGCTCGATTCTGCTCTGACCGCAAACGACGTACCGCACATCTATCTGCAATATCGCACCGGTGGTCATGGCTTCGGTGCCAGTGAAAATCGTGGCACCAGCGAGTGCCGACAGTGGAAACAACAGTTCCTAGAATGGATTAAATAATGCATCATTCTTTTGACGACATACGCCCCTATCGCGACAGCGAGATACCGGCTGCGATGCAACGCATTGCCCACAGCGATGTGTTTCCGCTGCTGGCTTCGTTTGTTTACCCTGACCTGACCCTAGACCAGGCGCGGCAACGCGTGGAAGCGTTCAAAACGATTGCCGAGTTCCAGCTGGACACGATGTATAAGGCCAATCAGCAAATCATTGCACGCACCATGACCCAGTTCACTTGCGCTGGCATCGAGAAGCTGTGTCCCGACGAGGCATACCTGTATGTCGCGAACCACCGTGACATTATGCTCGACTCGAGCCTGCTGCAGCAATATTTGGTAAGCAATGGGTTTGAGACCACGCAAATCACGTTCGGGGCAAACCTGATGACCCACCCCGTGGTCGTGGATGTGGGCAAGTCGAACAAAATGTTCCGTGTGGAGCGTCCAGGAGCAAGCAGAAGAGAGTTCTATCATAGGTCGCTCAAATTGTCACAGTACATCAGGCAAGTCATCACGCAACAGGGTGAGTCGGTGTGGATGGCACAGCGCAATGGCCGCACCAAGGATGGCGTCGATGCTACCGACCAAGGTGTCATCAAGATGTTGACGATGAGCGAGGCTAGCGACAAAATCAAGGCACTTGCCGACTTGCACATCGTGCCGGTAGCAATAGCCTATGAATGGGAACCATGCGACGTGCTCAAGACACTTGAACTGTACGAGTCGCAGTTCATGCGATACACCAAGAAGCCTGGTGAGGACCTCAACTCGATTCTTACGGGCATCATGCAGCCCAAGGGCAGGGTACATCTGCAACTGTGCGACCCTATCACCCTCGACGAGCTTATGGCGTTTGAGAATCAGACAAGCATCGAGTATAACCAGAAGGTGGCGCGATTGTTAGATCGTCGCATCAATGCCGCCTATCGGCTGTATCCAAACAACTATATAGCTCACGACCTGCTCTATGGTAACATGCGCTACGCGAGCATGTATACGCCTCAGCAGCGTGAAGATTTTGTCAGGCGGATGCAACGCCTCGACCGTTACGACACCCTTGATATCGAGCGCTTGCGAGAAATCTACCTGGGTGTCTACGCCAACCCTGTAAATAATTCATAATTTGTTTCATTCGTTTATTTGTTGTTGCAAAGATGAAAGAAAAGATCAAATCTCTGCTCGAAGACGCACTGCCGCTGGTAGACCTCGACAGTGACTTCCTGTTTGCCGAGCTTGACTCGCTGGGTGTGACCACTATCTTGATGACGCTAGCTAGCGAGTTTGGCATCACGCTCGAAGCCTCCGATGCCACACCCCGCAACCTGAAGAATCTGGACAGCATCGTGGCGATGGTCGAGCAGAAACTAGAGATTAAACAAACGGAATTAAAGAAGTAATTGTGCATTGTGCATTGACTAAAATGACACTAGAGGATTGCCTGAAACAGCATGCCCAAGCGACTCCCCACAAGGTGGCAGTGAAGAGCTTTGAAGAGCAGGTGACCTATGCCGAGTTGTGGCACCGGGTACAGCACCGTGCCGCAATCTTGCGTCAGGTTCATACTCCACACACCATTGTCGCCATCCGCACCCAGCAGTCGGTCAGTTTTCTGGTTCAGTACTTTGCCCTGCATCTGATGGGAGCCGTCGCAATGCCGCTTGAGCGCGACATGCCTCAACAGCGGTTCGACGCGATCAGCCACCGCTATGATGGTTTCGTCGCTCCGACCGAGGTTGCCGACGTGCTGTTCACTACGGGTACCACGGGAAAATCAAAAGGGGTGATGGTGAGTCACGACACCATCATCGCCGAGGCCGAGAACCTGGCCGATGCCATGCCCTTCAAGCAGGACCAAACGTTTATCATCACAGGGCCGCTCAACCACATCGGCAGCTTGTCCAAGGTGTTTCCCGTAATCATGGTGGGAGCCACCTTGCACATACTCGAGGGCATGAAAGACCTCGGGGCGTTCTTCAGCGCCATTCACGATGCACCCGGCCAGGTAGCAAGTTTCATGGTGCCTGCGAGCATCCGCATGGCATTGCAGCTGGGCAAGCGACAATGGACTGAACTGGCCCACAAGATGGCATTCATCGAGACAGGCGCCGCGCCCATGGCGCATAGCGATATGCTGGAGCTGTGTCGCGTGCTGCCCCACACACGCCTCTACAACACATATGCCTCGACCGAGACGGGTATGGTCGCAACCTACGACTACAACGATGGGGAGACGTTGGTGGGATGCTTGGGGAAGCCCATGAAAAACTCTACCTTCTTCATCACCGAGCAGGGCACCGTCGCTTGCCAGGGGCGTACGCTTATGACAGGCTATGCCGATGAACCCGAGATGACAGCCCAGGTATTGCGCGATGGCACCCTTTACACCGCCGACTTGGCGCGTATTGACGAGCAGGGTCGCCTGCGTCTGATGGGTCGCAACGACGATGTCATCAACATTGGTGGTTACAAAGTCGCACCTACCGAGGTCGAGGATGTTGCCATGGCGTTCGACGGCGTGAAAGATTGCATTTGCATCTGCGAGGTGTCGCCCGTGTTGGGCAACCGCCTCAAACTCCTCGTCACCCTCGACGAAGGTACCGCCCTTGACAAACGCGCCCTCGCTCGCCACATCGCCTCTCGCCTCGAGACCTACAAGGTCCCCCAACTCTACGAAGCCGTCCCCGCCATCGCACGCACCTTCAACGGCAAACTCAACCGCAAGCACTACAGGTAATCAACAGGGGACAACTGGTAGAAAGCTGCCAAAACAAAACCCCGTTCGGCTGGGTTCCCTGGCCGAACGGGGTTAACTCTTGAAGCAACGTGAGTTACTGATAGGTGACCTGAATCGTCTTGATAAATACCGATTGGTTTGAGCCTTCCTTAACCGAGATGGTGAAACTATTGACACCACTGCCCGAGAAGGTGCAGGTGCTCAAAGTGCCCTCGGTGGTGAGTGTCGCACCCGAGTCGCTAGAGGTAATCTGAGCCATATTTGCCGGGTTTGAAAAATACCACTGAATCTCGACCTTCTTGACTTTTTTGCTGCCATTGGCAGTCCAAACTACCTTACCGCATTCTTGACCCATGCCTAACGCACTCGCCAAACCGGAATCAAACAGTTTCAAGGCGTAGCCTGTAGTGTTGTTGTCCATCGCTTGTATAGATAAATTGCTATAAGCCATGGAGGCGTTCTGATCGCTGAACACTTTGGCAGCAATAGGATTTGCGCCTTCTCCGTATGCAGGTATCTCACTTGCGTCGAAGCCCTGCGCCTGCAGGCTGGCCACGGAGGTGTAGTCGTAGGTAACCGTCTTTTCGGTCTTCGGCGGGTCACCGAGTGCCAGGCGGAGACCGATGGTTTGATTTGACGCGTTCGGCGTGCCACTGTTTCGGCTCGACACACGGCAGCTCTGGGCAGTGTTGGCCCAGCTGCCGCCACGGGTCACGCGGGTCGAGCCAGAGTCGGGACCAGTGGGGTTGACCGTGGGCACATCGGTGGGATAACCAGAGTAAGAGGATTTGTACCTATCCTGGCACCACTCTATCACGTTGCCACTCATGTCATACAACCCCAGCTCGTTGGCAGCCTTGGTAGCGACCGGGTGTGTGCCATAGTCAGGACTGTCGCTGCCCACTGTTTGGGCGTTCTCTCTGTACCATGCCACATTGTCAATTGTGTTGCTGCCGGCGTACATGTAGCCCTGGCTCTTGTTTCCGCCACGTGCTGCATACTCCCACTCGGCCTCGGTGGGCAGCCTGAAGTTCTTGCCCGTGAGCTGGTTCAGCTTGGTGATGAACGTCTGGCAGTCGTCCCAAGTGACTCTCTCCACTGGCCGCTGCAGGTTGCCGGTGTGTGAACTCGGGTTGCTGCCCATCACCGCCTGCCACAGCTCCTGCGTCACCTCGGTCTGGCCGATGCTGAAGTTCGAGAGCGTCACCGGGTGGGTGGGTTTCTCATTGCCCAGAGCGTCGCTGCCCTGCTCAGCGGTGGCACCCATGGTGAAGGTGCCGCCAGCGACATCCACCATCTTGAACGACACGCCATTCACGGTATAGGTGTTCGTCGTTGGTGTCTTGCCCAGAATGATGTTCACCAGCGTGTTGATGTCGCTCACGTCAATCTTGTTGTCATCGTTCAAGTCGGCCTTGCCCGGGAAGTTGCTCGCTTGGGCCTTGCCCAGCACCACGTTCACCACAGCATTGATATCTGTCACGTCAACGCCACTCTCGCCCGTGATGTCGCCCATAATGCTCACCTCGCTGGCGAGGTCCATGCTATACCAAGCGCCGTAGTAAAAGGTGTTATAGTTCTCTGGCGTAAATGCCAAGAATGCCGAGCAACTGCCCTCTCCATGGAAGTCTCCATTGCTCAACCAGCCATACTTTATCTCGTTGTTGCTGAAATGATTGTCCATATGGCAGCAAACATAGCCGAATTCTGAAGCATAGTCATTCGAACCTACGGCCGCTATCAGGATGTTGTCGTCATAGTTGCCCGAGGCCGTGGCGCTGGGGTTGGCCGTGAAGAACCAGTACTGGTCGGTATATAACTCGCGGTTGGGCAACTTGATCACCACGCCCGTGTTGGCGGGCACCACATTGCCCGGTATGGGGCTGGCGAATGCCCGCTCCTGCCCCTGTGTGTGGTCCATGCCGGTGACGATGAATATTTTGCTTCCCTCGGGCAATACCACCGGCACCTCGCAGGAAAATGCCACGGCATCGTTCTGGCTATACATGCTCATGAAGATGTAGGGGTGCAGGTGATGGCGTGCCTCGGGTGCGGCATGATAGGCGTCATAGAAGATTTGGCTGTTCACACGCACCGCAGCCCCCGCGTCGAGGTTGGTGATGGGCAAGTGCAGGCCCTCCACATTGTCATTGGCTTCTCCGTCAATCTTGTAGTAAAAATTCCTGAGTAAGGTCACGCTCACAGAGTGGTCAGGCATGCTGAAGGCATATTGCCCGATGTGTCTAGCGTCGGTCACCATCTCGGTGAGCCCCGATCGGCAGAAAGCGAGTGACTCAATGCGCTGTACCCCCATCAGGTCGAACGACGTGAGTTTCGGGCATATCATGAATGCGCTTTGGCCAATCGTATTGAGTTTGCACCCGTTGAGGTCGACGCTCGACAATTCAGCGCATTCCCTGAATGCATAGCGTCCAATCGAGTCAAGTGTCGACGGGAACTTGATGGAGGCAAGGTTCCTGCAGTGATAGAAGCCATAGTCACGGATTCTCGTCAGGCCCTCGGGCAAGGTCACGCTCACCAGGTTGTTGCAGTTGCTGAAGGCATATTTGCTCACTGCCTTGATGCTGCTGGGCAAGGTGATGCTCACCAGGTTGGTGTCGTTGCTGAAGCACTGCTCAGGCAGAGAGGTCAGCCTCGTGAAATACTGGAACTCGTCGAAGTGCTTCAGGTCGCGCACTGCGTTGGCGTTGCCGTGGAAGTTTGCATTGGACGGGGTCACCGCCGCAGCCTCGATGTAACTCAACTTGCCGTCGCCGTTCTTGTCATAAAGGCTCACACAGTAACTCTCGGTGCTCGCGTCCTCAAACACGATGTTGCCATTTGGTATATTCATGTTTTCGTACTCCTGCACCAGGAAATAAACGATGTAATAGTCCCAAAAGTCGCACTTGCCGTCACCATTGATGTCGTAGGCTGGGTTATTGCACACCCAACCATTAATTACGTTTTCATACTTCATGGCAGAATCTAGAAGTGCTTCATAATCCCGCTTATTGACAGTGCCATTGCCATTCACATCACCCATGCCGAAGTAAGGATTGACATCCATCTCCATCGGGTTAGAATTCAGATAGGTAAGTATCAAGTCGAGATCAGCAACGTCAGTATGTCCATCAGAGTTCAGGTCGAAGTCAGGATTATAACCGTCACCATGCCACAGCCAGTATATGTATTCGTTTGCGTCATCCGGGTCAACTTTGCCGTCGTCGTTGAGGTCAAAATTAGAGTACGTCACCCTGATTCTATTGATCAATGCGTTTTCGCCCATGATGCTCACCTCTTGCGTCAGTAGCGAGGCCGACGTGGCGTTGCCCGATATGGCCGATGAGCAGGTATGGTCGCAGCTAGTGATCACCACCCGGCCAGCCGCTTCCGAGTTAATCGACTCTATGTACACACTGACGATCACATAAGTGTTACTATGTGTGTCCCACGAGACCTTGCCACACCAGTTCTCACCAAATAGCTGGTTTGAACTCTCACTATACAAGAAATTCATGGTGTAGCCACCAGTGAGGTATACAAACCCGAAGTGCTCATAGGTTATCGTCGCATACTGGTCGCCCAGCACCTTTTTTTGCATGATGTTAATTAGGCCTTCGGATGACGTTTGGTAGTCGCTTGGCACGAAGCCCATTGCCTGCAGCGTCGACGGTTGCGTGTAGTCGTAACTTATCACGAACGCGCCCCAGCTTGGCAGCGCAAGCAGGGCAAACAAAAGGAATAGTAATTTTTTCATCATATCTCGTTTTTTTGGGGTTTTTTGTTAAAGATTGTCGTTCACTCTGCAAAGATAGCTATTTTTTTAAACAATCGCAGTTTTTTTGATAAAAAATGGGGGCAATTGGTATATTGTCCCCAAATAATTCCTGAATTCCTAAAATTCATGATAAAAACCCTTGATGAGATTTGATGGCTTTGGCATGCTACATGAAGGTGGATGGCGGGTCATGTAAGGTGGTGTCGACAGCGTTGCCGCGCAACCGCAGACGGATAGGACGACGGTCGCCGCTGAGTTGGAGCACGATGGAACGGTCAAAGGGTCCTGCAGGACGGCCCAGGGTGTCGTAGGTGACCCGCACCACGCCGCGCTGTCCAGGGGCTATCGCCTCGTGGGGATACTCGGGAATGGTGCAGCCGCACGACGACAATGCCCCCAAGATGTAGATGACCGAGTCGCTCTGGTTGACAAACTCGAACTGACAAGTGTTGTAACCGCTGCTGACGGCGATGTCGCCAAAGTCGTGGATGGTATCAGTAAAGGTGAGCGTGGTTGGGTTGTCCACCCGTCCCCCTAAATCCCCCTGAAGGGGGACTTGAGCGATGGCTACAAGTGGCAGGCAGCAAACGATGAACCCGATGTGTAATTTCACGCAGATTGTGCAGAATCTTTTTCTCATGCAGATTACGCAGATAATTTAAGAAGACAACATGGACAACGAGAACAATCAAAAAGATGCATGTCCCCCTAGCCCCCTAAAAGGGAAACATTTACACCCCCCTTTAGGGGGGCTTGGGGGGACGGCGAGGGGACAACTGCTACATAATCGCAATTTCGGTTTGCAATCGTATCTGCTGCGACGAACTGCCTACCATGATGGTGTAGGTGCCGCTGGGGGTGACAAAGGCATCGCGCTCGGTGTCCCAGTAGCGCAGCTCGCTACGTGGAATGGTTACGTTGACCGTATGGCGCTTGCCCTTGCCGATGCTCACGCGCTCAAAGCCCTTGAGCTGCTTGATGGGCATGTAGGTGCCGGTCTCGGGGTAGTGGACGTAGACCTGCGCCACCTCATCGCCGTCGCGCTTGCCTGTGTTGGTGACATCAAAGCTCACGTGTACCGCGTCGTCGGCTACTTGAGTCTTTAGGTTGCTGTAACGGAATGTCGTGTAGCTCAAGCCATAACCGAACTCATAGAGGGGCTTGCCCGTGAAGTATTGGTAAGTGCGACCAGGGCCGTCCGTGAGTGAGTAGTCGTCAAATGCGGGCAGGTCGTCCATTGAGCGGTAGAAGGTGAGTGGCAGGCGTCCGCCAGGATTGTAGTCGCCAAACAACGCTTCGGCAACGGCATTGCCGCCTTGTTCGCCAGGATACCAGGCATCGAGGATGGCGGGGATGTGTTCATCGATCCAGTTGATGGCCAGTGAGCTGCCTGCTACTAGCACCACCACGGTGCGCGGATTGATCTTGTAAATTTCTTGGATAAACTCCTTCTGGTCGGAGGGTAACTCGAGTGTGTAGCGGTCCTGACCCTCGCGTTCAATGCTCTTGTCGATGCCAAGCACTGCTATCACGACGTCGCTCTCGCGTGCCACGCGGCCAGCTTCGCCATACATGGCAATGCGGTCACCCTTGTCGACGGCGGGTGCGCGCCAATAGAGGCGTGCAAAGGCATCGCCACCACCGTCAAAGTACTCGATCACGACATGATAACGCTTGCCCGCTTCTAGTTTGACCTCGGCATGGTCTTCGGCTGCTGGGCGAGATACCCATGCGTCAATCACTTGCTTGCCGTCAATCCACATTCGACAACCGTCGTCGGTCTTGAGCGTGATGCGATAGGTGCCCGTGGCAGTGGGGCAGAGGTCGCCTGTCCAGCGTGCCGACATGGGTGCAAAGCTGCGGATGGGGTCGGGGGGCTGGCTGGCGGGATCATAGTAGATTTCCTCCTCTATGCGGGTGCGGGGAGTGCCTTGCAAGTCGGCATTGTTGAAGTACTCGGCCTTGATGCCGTCGGGGAAGAAGCTCTTGTTGATGGGTTCATAGCCACTGGCGAGCGACACCCACGGGGCATGATTGATCTTGACTTGGTTGCCCACGCGGGCGCGGATGCCGTCGAGCACCGACACGGGGGCGTTAACGGGCGTGCCGCTGTAGTCGCCAAATTCACAGCGGGCGGCATTCAGTCCCACGACGCCAATCGACTTGATGCGTTTGGGGTCCAGCGGCAGCATCTTCTTGTCATTCTTGAGCAGTACCAGGCTCTGCCGTGCCACCTCAAGCGCCAGTTGTTGATGCTCCTTGCATCCCACCACATCGGGACTGATGCGGTTATAGGGGTTTAGGCTCGGGTCGTCGAACAGACCTAGCAAGAAACGTCCGCGCAGCAAGTGATAAGCAGCTGAGTCGATGTCGGCATCGGTCACGCGATAGTCCTTGTAGGCGTTGAGCAGCGGCTGAGTATAGACATCGTTAGCACATTCCAGGTCGAGACCTGCTTTCATCGCCAGTACGGCGGCTGTCTCATAGTCGCGCACATACTTGTGTTGCGTGACCATCCACTGCGGGGCGCTGCAGTCGCTCACAACATAGCCCTGGAAGCCCCAGTCCTTACGCAACACCTTCTGCAGCAGGTAGCTGTTGACGGTGCAGGGGACATTGTTCACAGCATTGTAAGCGCTCATGACGCTTTGAACCTTCCCCTCGATGACACAGCGCTCAAAGGCGGGCAGATAATACTCGCGCAGGTCGCGAATGCTGATTTGTGCGTTGCAGCTGGCGCGGTTGTGCTCCTCGTTGTTGGCTGCAAAGTGTTTGACAGTCGACACTACCTTGATGTAGCGTGGGTCATCGCCCTGCAAGCCACGGACAAATGCACAGCCCAGCTTGCCTGTCAGGAAGGGATCCTCGCCGTAAGTCTCGGGTGTGCGGCCCCAGCGCGGGTCGCGTGCCATGTTGATGGTCGGCGACCAGAAGGTAAGCAAGTCGCTCGAGCCGTCGCGTTGCAGCTTGCCCTGCTCAAAGTAGTTCCACTTGCCGCGTGCCTCGTCGCTGATGGCGGTGGTCACGCGCTGCAGTAGCGAGGGGTTCCATGATGCCGCCATGCCGATGGCCTGGGGGAACACGGTGAACTTGCCCGGTCGCACGATGCCGTGCAGGGCCTCGTTGCCGTGATAGAACTTGTCGATGTTCAGGCGTGGAATGGCTGGCGCATTGTGGGTCATCATTGATACCTTCTCCTCGACGGTCATGCGTCCCAGTAGGTCCATGATGCGCTCGTGCAACGGAGCGTTCATGTCGCGATATAGTTGATAGTTGGCACCTTGTGGCATGGCAAAGAGTGAGCCAGTGGCGACGAGGGCTAATGCGATGTTTCTCAGCTTGTTCATAATCAAAATGTGATGGAATGGAATGAATGTGGGGGCAGATTGATGTTGAGATAGCGGCCTTGGTAGTTGAGCGACAGGCTTTGCGCCTCGTTGCTGCGGTTGGCCAGCACGATGGTCACCAGTCCGTCGGGGTTGACAAATGCCAGCACCTGATCGTTGTCCATGGGGGTAACTAGGCGGTGTGCACCGGGCACCACGCTGTGGCACAAGTGCTTCATCAGGTAGAATTCAGGATGATAGGTCACTGTCTTGTGCTGCGTGTCGACGGTGATGAGCGAGTTTTGGCGCCATCCCCAGGGGCTGGTGCCGTGCTGGTCGAGCACCATGTTCCAGTAGCTGAAAACGCTGGCGCCGTGGCGCAGGTAATGGCTCATCTGCCACCAGGTGTGCTCGGCTGCGCCCCAGTCGTTGCTGCCGTTACCGCACTCGGCCTCGGTGTGCATCATCTTCAGGTGAGGATATTCCTTGCTGATATATGGGATGGCTCCCTTGCCGTCCCACTGGAAGCCCACGCCGCGCCAGTATTTCTTCGCCTTGGGGTCGTCGAGCGCCACGCGCGTGAAAGCGGGGTTGTCGCGGTTGATGGTGCCAAAGTAGATGTCGGTATCAATGCCATCCTGCTCAAAGCGCGGGCCCAAGAAGTTGCCCACAAAGTAGGCCATGTCCTCGGGTCGCCAAGTGCAACTAGCATACTTCTGGGTTGAGCAGGGCTCGTTCTGGATGCAGATGGCAGTGATGGGGACGCCCTCGGCCGCATAGGCACGCACAAACTTGGCAAAGTACAGCGCATAGGCCTTGAGATAACCCTGCTGCATCTTGAAGCCCGTGGTGGGCAACTCCAGTTCCAGCTCGCGCGGAAGGCCATTGTGATTGGGCGTGTCGTTGTCATAGCAGCTGGCATAGTGGTTGTTGGTCTTCATCCAGGCTGGAGGACTCCATGGCGATGCCCAAATCTTGAGCCCTGGATGCCACTGTTGCGCAGCCTTGATATATCGCAACAAGATGTGACGATCACGAGCAATGCTGAAGTTGATCATCTCAAAGTCGTCGGCTACATCATTGAGCGAGTAGAAGTTAAGTCCAAAATCGCTGGCACCGATGGGAATGCGACAATAGGAGAAGTTGCACTCTTCGGGTGAGAATAGCCTGCGCATTACTTCTTGCCGTTGTGCCTCGTCCAGTGCGCACAAGGCATCCCAGCCTAGCTCGTTGAATGTGCCGCCCAGGCCGTCAATCACTTGAGCCTGTTGGGTCTCGATGGTGATGACTTGGCCTTGTGGTGTGCTGACCCATTTGGCAGCTTTCTCACGCTTCCAGCAGTTGTCTGCCGTTGTGCTGTACCAATCAATACACAGCGCACTGTGCACCATGCATAATTCAAAGCACAATATAATAATTAGCTTCTTCATGACAGAATGAATGTATTGAATGATTTGGGTTGCAGACGCACGTGCAATACTTTGCCCTGGAAGGCAATGGTCATCTCTCGGTCGTGATGTCGCTTGTTGGCGACAAAGATCACGGTTGAGCCGTCGGCGTTGCGGAAGGCTAACATCGACTCGTCGTTGCCCATTGTCTTTAGCTTGTAAGCATCGGGCTTAACAAACAGGCTGAGGTGCTTTATTAGGTAGTACTCGGGCGTGAAAGTGGCGGTGCGTGTGTGCGAATCGATATTTACAAGTGAGTTCTGGTCCCATCCCCAAGAGCTGGTGCCACGATCTTGCAGCACCATGTTGAAGTACATATAGGCGTTCACACCATTGTCGAGATAGCTTTTGACCATGTCAAAGGTGTGTTCAGCAGCCGCCCAGTCGTTGCTGCCATTGCCACACTCGTTCTCAGTGCACATCATGGGCATAGTCGGGAACTGTCGCCGCAGCGGTGCGACAATGTCTTTGCCTTCCCATTGCACACCGATGCCGTTTACATATTTACCGGCTCGCTTGTCATTGACCACTTGCAGCACCTCGTCAAGGTTGTTGGTATTCATCGTGCCATACCACATTTTCACGCTGGGATGTTCCTTCTTTAGCTTCGGACCAAGGTATTTCCCTAAGAATAGAGCAGTGCCTTGGGGTGACCATGAGCAGTTGGGCCAGATGTTGATGGTGTAAGGTTCGTTCTGGAACATGATCATCTCGATGTTGATGCCCTCTTGCTTGTAGGCAGAGAGGTAGCGCGAGAAGTAGCTGGCATAGGTCTGCAAGTATTTCTTCTTCAAGATGAACTGGTCCTGGCCGTGGGTCATGTCGGGGCCTGTGTAACCATTGTTGCTGCCTGCCTTGGTGGCATAGTGACCATTTGTCTTCATCCATGTGGGAGGTGTCCATGGGCAAGCCCATAGGCGCAGGTCAGGGTTGATAGCCAGTGCGGCCTGGATATAGGGAATCAATGAGGTGCGGTCGCGGTCGACGCTGAAGTGGCGCAACTTGAAGTCACCTGGATGGTCATCCAGGCTATAGTAGTCACGTGCAAAATCGTTGGCACCGATGGGTGTGCGGCAAAAGCGCAGTGCAGCACCATCGGTGAGGCTAAATAGCTGGTTAAGCACATGCTGGCGTGTAGGCGCGTCGAGCACTTGCAGTGCGTCCCACCCCAGCTCGCCAAAGCAGCCGCCGAAGCCCTGCATTTGTTGCTCCTTGTAACGGGTGATAATCACATCGTTCACCTCGTCCTGCTTAAACTCAGTGATGGTGATGTCGTTGCGTTGTTTCCATCGCGACTGGTCGGTGCTGCTCATCCATTGCACCTCGAGTGCGGTGGCTTGCAGCGTCAGTAGCAGGCTGGCTGTGATGATGCACAATCTCATGATTTTCATTGGTTGGTCATTCAATCTGTGAGTTTACTCTTTGGGATAAGGTTTGGCCGAGGGTGGAACGGCTCCAGGTGCACTTCCCCAGTTGCTGTGACGGGGACTCATGTCCAGCACGAGGGTGCCTCCATGGGCAATGTCGTCATGCTTGAACCAGGGCCTGTCGTGGCGTTTGCCATTGAGTGTGGCTCCGATAATGTATTTGCTCTGCTCGTTGGCTTTGGGAGCCTTGATGGTCAGCGTCTTGCCTCCAGTTAGCTGTAGGCGAATGTCGCTGAAGAATGGACTGCCCAGGTTATAGGTCGCCTGGCCAGGGGTGACGGGATAGAAACCCATCATTGAGAATACCACAAAGCCCGACAGGCCACCACCATCCTCATCGCCAGGAACGCCCATCAAGTCGTTGCGGAACCACTGATGCACCAAATCGCGAACACGCTTTTGCGTCTTCCACGGTTGACCAGCATAATTGTATAGATAGGGGATGTGCATCGACGGCTCATTGCCCATCGAGAACTGCCCCACGTTGCCCGTTTGGTCGGGTAGCTGGTGATAGAAGTTGTAGCGTTCGGTTCCTAACCATTCGTCGAAGGTCTGATCCAGGTTGCGCACCATAGCATCGCGGCCACCCATCAAACTTACCAGGTCGCCTGGGTTGTGTTGCACATCCCAGCGATAAGTCCAGCCGTTGTTTTCGTCATAGTAGTCGCGTGCCCCGATGCCGCCCGCAAAACGATAGTCAAACGGTTCAATCCATTGTCCGTCCTTATCCTTTGGGTGGAAGAACGAGGTGGCGGGGTTAAACAGGTTGCGGTAGTTATAGGAACAACGCAGGTAGTGTTCTGCTTCCTGATCATGGCCAAGAGCCGTGGCAATTTGTGACAGGCACCACTGGTCATAGCTCGTGCCCAGTGTTACTGCCACCGCTTGGCGTTTCTCCCAATCGTTCACCCCGGGCACCGTCTCGCGTTCTCCAGGATGCAGGGCGGGGATATAGCCATGTTCACGATAGAAGGTGTCTAGACACGTTGCTGTGTGAGACGACCACGGAGCCAGTGTTTTCTCCTCGATGGCGCGGCGCAGGTAATCGTAAGCTTGCGACAAGTCGAACCCATGCAGCCCCTTGGCCCAAGCGTCGGCAATGACGGCAGCACCATGGTTGCAGTTCATGCGGCGCGAGTCACCAGTGACTGCAGGGAAGGTGGGAAACCAGTGTTTGGGGTCGTGCTGAGCAGTGCGTAACAGCGACAAGATGATATCGGTCTCGCGGGTGGGGTCAATGAGCACACGCAGTGGATGTGTAGCACGATAGGTGTCCCACAACCAGTCGTCGGTATAGAACGGGTGGCCTTCATCGCTGTGCACCTGATGGTCGCTGGGGCAGAAGTACTGGCCCTGCTCGCTGATGCACACGGGGCGCTCCAGACAGCGGTAGAGCGAGGTATAGAACACAGCACGATCGTTGTCGGTGCCGCCTTTGACAAGGATTTTACCCAACTGCTCATTCCAAATCTTGCGCCCGCGTTCCTTAACCTGTTCCAGCGACTTACCGGCGACTTCAGCACTAAAGTTGCGTTGCGCCTGCTCAGGACCGATGTAGGAAACGGCATAGCGTAAGGTCACAGTCGTCTTTCCGGTAAACTTCAGCGCCACACAGGCCTGGTCGCCAGAGGCTTGTTGCTCGAAGGGGCTCAAGCGGTGATTTTTCAGCGCACCGGCAGCTATGGGCGTTTGGTCCAGCTCGGCATAAAGCCACACGCGCACGCCTCCCCAGGTGTCTTGGTAGCCTGTGACTTGGTTGCCATTCACAGTCATCTCTCCATGGCCGCTAGTGAGCAGCACATAAGCCTCTTGCGGTTCGGTAAATTGCAGGCGTACGATAGCGCTGTGCTCCATCGGGGCATATTCGGCTGTGACGCGTTGCTGGTCCAGATCCACGCGGTAATAGTAAGGCTTGACTTGCTCGTTGTCCCAATCGGAGCGCATGACAGGGTGCAGTTTGCCCGAATCGCGCTGAGTTGCCGATAGGGTAAAACAACCGTTCTCGCGATGGTTGACAATGATCAGTGGCAGGCCATTTACCTTGCCCTCGACATGACTGCCGCGGTTGGGATAAAAGCGCATCATGGCATAGGGCAAGTGCACGGTGGGGTAGGTGGGCTTGAGCAAATGGCTGATGTTGCCCATATAGGGGTTCACATAGTCCACTACCTCGGTGTCACGAGCCGTGACGGTGGCGATGACCAGACAGGTCATCGCCACGCTAGCTATTTTGCGCCATGCAGTCATATTTAACGTCTCACTGTTTTCTTACTTGCGTTGTACGCAGCTCTCGGTCATCTCAATCCACAGGGTCTCGCCGTTGATCACATCCTGGAAGCGATAGTGCAGATGGAATACGTAGTAGCCACGTGCATTGATGTCGAAGTAGTTATCGGTGGCACCACCCAGCATTTCCACCACTAGGTTGCCATAAGGCGTGATGGTGATGGAGTTGTCACTGTTGATGGTCAAGGTCATGGCATATTTGTCAATCTCGGCCTTAGTGACATTGTTGGGGTTGTAGGTGTTGGTACCGGCAAAGCAGCGCACCTGATTCTTGCTCAGCGGGGCAAAGATGCGGGTCACCGAAATACCTCCAGCCGATTCGCCTGCCTCAAAATAGCGGGTCTCGACGCCAGTCACTTGATAGTAAGTGATCGATGCCATGGTGGCATACTTGTTTTTCAGCACCACCTCGTAGAGCACCTTTTTCTTGTTGGGATTGATCTCAAAGTCCGACACCGACTTGATGCGCAGCGGGATCAGATAGGTCGAGTCGGGACTCAGGCCATCGGGTGTAATCTTGATGGGCAGCAAGGCATAATTGTCTGGGCTATCGGCATGCAACACCGTCTGGTAGCTCTCAATCTTGTATTGGCTGGGATCCAGCTCGTGAGCATAGCGTGACTCATCGATGTCATAGTACATATGGTTGTACTCGCTCATAGCCTCGTCATCACGTTCTAGTGTCACGGTCACATCCTTATTGATGTGCTCGGTGCCACCACAATAGACGGTGACATATCCTGTGGTCTGTTCGCCCAGCTCATGTTCGCTCTGGAATGTATAGTCATCAGTGCTGAGCAGGTAGATCACCTTTTTGTACAACTCGCCACGGAACTGCTCGTTCTCGTCGCAGCTGGTAAGCAACAGCGGCAGCAATGCAGCGGCAAAGATAATTATTTTTTTCATATCTTTCATATATAATCTATCATCTGTAATCTATTTTACCAACCAGGATTCTGATCCAGTGAATGCGACTTGCGCACCTCGTTGCGCTCCAGTGGCAGCAACACCATCTTGCGGTCGCAAGTGCGGTTGCGATAGTCGCTGTGGTTGATGATGGTGCGCACATAGTAGTTGCTTGCGTCGCTCTCAATGTTCATGCCCGTGATGGGCTCGCTTTCGACCTCCTCGAGGATTCCCCAACGACGCACGTCGTAGTAGCGGCGACCCTCGCACAAGAACTCGATAAAGCGTTCGTGGCGCACGGCGGCATCCATGGCTTCTTCGGTAGCTGTCTCCTCCTCGCTGAGAGCTGGCATGCCGGCACGGAAACGCACCTGGTTGAACTGGAACTTGGCGTCCTCCAGGTTGGCGGCTCGCGACAGGGTGTAGGTCTCACCGCTGGGCAGCGTCACGGTGTGGCTGCTGTTCAGGTGGTTGATGGCCTCGGCGTAGGATAGCAGAATCTCGGCATAGCGGATGATGGGGAACGTCTTGCTGGTGCGAGTCGAGCCGTCGCCATTGTACCAGTTGTCCTCGGGGTGGATATATTTCTTGAGCACATAGCCCGTGATGCACTGGTTGCGTGGTTCCTGGATGGCCTTGTCGCGTCCTGCGTTGCCACCATTGTAGTAGTAGATGGTCTGCTGGCGGAAGTTCTGGTTGGAGCACGATGTGGCTGGCCAGTAGCATCCGTTGTAGCCCACGCAGCAGTAGAAGCGCATCTCGCGGTTGACATACATGTTGTGAGTGCCGCGCAGCACGCGGTATCCCGAGAAGTAGCGCAGCACGCGTGACACGCCTGTCTCGCTGTACTCGCCATCGGCGCGCGCCTGTTCAATGGTCTTGCCATTCTCCATGCGGAACTCGTCAATTATCTTCTGCGGCAGGCACATACCATTGTATCCACCCATGAAGATGGGGAACGACTGTTGCGTGAAGCCCTGAATAGACCCCGATGTCTTGCCCCAAATCAGCTCGCGGTTCTGCACGGGATAGGTCGTGCCGTTGAACATGTTGGCATAGGACTTATAGGGGTCGATGTTGCCAGCGCCGTAGGGGAAGTCGGCGTCGCTCACGTTGTCGGGCAGTGGGGCGGTCACCTCGGTAGCATCGCCCGATGCGGTGGTCACGCGCTCGACGGTGTGCAGGCGATAGCGGTTCATGTCAATCACGCGCTTGCAGGCGGCTGCTGCCAGTGCCCACTTTTTCTCATCGTAGGTCTGTGACACATATTGTGCGCCATCGGTCGAGCGTGTCCACGAGCCGAAGTAGCGGCGGGCGGCAGCACCACCATTAAATGCTGGAGAGGCGGCATGCAGACGCACGCGGGCAATCAGCGCATAGGCAGCACCCTTGTTTGGGCGGCCAAAGTTGGCGATGGGTACATCGTCGGGAATGTAGTTGGCGGCAGTCTCCAGTTCGTTGCAGATATAGTCGACCGTCTCGTCAAACGTGGCGCGGCCGTGATCATAATAATCGGCATCGCGGTTGGTGTCATACACCTCGTCGCCCACAATCACCGCCGGGCCATAGACCGCCATAATCATATAATAAGCATAGCCGCGCAAGAAGTGGGCATAGCCAATTATCTCGGTGCGTTGCAACGCCGTCAAGTCCTTGCACTCGTCGATGCGCGCCAGGATGGTGTTGGCCTTGCGGATCACGCGGTAGCACTGGTCCCACGAGTTCATGCCTCGCAGGTTGCTGCTGCTCACCAGACCCAGCGTCAACGACTTGCCGTGGAACAGGTCCTCGGTCATGAGCGTAAAGATTTCGTCGGTAGCCGTCTCGCCAGGCAACACATCGTTGCCAAAGATAGCACTCTCGTCGGGCAATTGACCGGCTGCGCCCCACAGGTAGCGCTCCAGGTTCTGGCGCGAGACAAACACCGAGTCATATTTGAGCGTGTCGTCGAAGTACTCGTC
>JAEEGF010395706.1_pt1 | contig 20188 bp, 14 predicted proteins | sample 9134171 | NCBI WGS metagenome assembly JAEEGF01 (sample SAMN16246542, study PRJNA631951) | gut metagenome | biome: gut microbiome; feature: rumen; material: AP-attached | host: Bos | place: Iran: Karaj | collected 2018-10
CCGGCAACAATGGCGATAATACCGCCAACAATAAAAATAATGCATTTCCAAACAGGCATAAGCTCATCTTCTGATTCTTCAGTCTTGTTATTCTTGGCAGCTCTGATAAGCCAGAGAATATAGCCAATAAAGATAATTATTAATGCTGCACCCTCTACTCTTCCAATCACGCCAGCATCATCTGCCATGCTATGTGAAAAGATTCCACCGGCGAATACGCTGCTTGAAAGTGTAAAAATGAAAACAAGCACTGTAACAATAATTGAAAATGGGAAATCTCTTTTAAAGATTTCTTTGCTGCCTGGAACTGTGCAGAACAAAGCACATGAGCCAAGTACAACAAGAAGATTGAACATATTGGATCCCACTACATTACTGAGGGCAATCTCATTAGAACCCTGAAGAGCAGCTGTCGAGCTAACTGCAAGCTCAGGAGCACTGGTACCAAAAGCAACAATTGTAAGACCAATAATAAGACTTGGTACTCTGAACACCTTGGCAAGTGTAGCAGAGCCATCAACAAAGTAGTCAGCTCCCTTAACAAGGGCAACAAAGCCAACGATTAACAGTAACAGATTTAGTAACATATTTTCCCTCCTTAAAAATATGCAGAAAAAAAGAGACCTTTTTTCCACAAAAAAATTGTGGTAAAAGTCTCGCTAATTATAACATATCCCGAGGATAAATCCTGTGCTGACGATATATGTTACATGCTAAAAAGCATGCCAGCTACTCCCTATTACCTAGAGAAATTATAGCACCATATAAATCAGAATGCCAACTATATTTTTTACAGGTGTTATAAGCAGGATACGGGAATCTATGGTATAATTTCTTGAGGAATTAAAACTCTGATTTCAGTAATCAACAGACTTTTTGGGGACACAAACTAGATTTGTGTAGAAAGCAGGAGAAATGACAGAAAAAATGAAAAAAGCAGCCGGCAAGGGCAAAAGCCTTGCGGGGGAATTCCGTGAGTTTATCATGCGCGGCAACGTAATGGATATGGCAGTCGGTGTTATCATCGGTGGTGCTTTCCAGAAGATCATTTCATCACTTGTAGATGACATCATTATGCCAGTTATCAGTCTTCTTACAGGCGGAATTGATTTCAACAACAAATTCGTAGTTCTTGATGGCGGAAGCTATGCTACGCTCGAAGCAGCCAAGGAAGCTGGCGCAGCTACACTTAACTATGGAACCTTTATCACAGTTGTCATCAACTTTATTCTGATGGCTCTTGTAATCTTCCTTCTTGTTAAGTTCATGAACAACGTATCTAATAAGTTTGCCAAGGAAGAGGCTGAGGCACCTGCAACAACTAAGATCTGCCCTAAGTGTAAGAGCGAGATCAACATCGAGGCAACAAAGTGCCCATGCTGTACATCAGATCTTTGATCAGCTGATACTTTATAAACATAGCAATACGGCTACCACTTATATAATGATAAGTGATAGCCGTATTTTTGTTTTATAAAGAAGTATTTAACTCATTACTCAAGTGTATAATCCAAAGTTGTTCCTGTAACACCAGAGCCCTGAACTCCGAAATAAGCGCCGTCGCCAGCGTTTACTACGCTATTCCATGACTCAGGAGTAATTACATAATAATCACCTACTACAGCAACCTTTACGCACCAGAAGTTATCAATAGTGATCTGACTTCTCTTGAGCCTAAGAGTCCAGCCATTAACTGAAGCTTTGCCATTATTGGCTACCTTGAAGTTAATTGTAGCGGATCCCTGGCCATTGATTGTATATTCAAGAGCAAGGTCCTCATTAACTACAGGATCATCTGGGTCAATGATGATAGGCTCATCAGGATCTACTGGGTCTGGATCTACTGGATCAGGATCAACAGGATCTGGATCAACGATGATTGGCTCGTCTGGATCAGGCTCTACAACTGGATCATCCTTAACTTCTCCAACTGCAAAGAGCTCGATCTTGTCATTTACATGAGATGAACCCTGGAATCCGAATTCAACTGACTTACCTGCTTCAATTACTGAGTTCCACTCTACAGGAGTGATCACATAGTAATTGCCATCTTCCTTAATATTTACATTCCAGCTTGCATCAATGCCAACATCATCTTTGTTAACCTTAACAGTCCAGCCTTCTACTCTCTGAGAAGACTCATTAGATACCTTTACCTGTACCTGATAACCTGATCCCCAGTTGTTAAGTGTATACTCTGTTGTAACACCCTTATTAACAGGTTCTGGATCTGGATCAACGATTATAGGATCATCAGGATCTACTGGGTCTGGATCAACTGGATCAGGATCTACTGGGTCTGGATCTACGATGATAGGCTCATCTCCGCTCTTAAGGATTGACCATGAATCAAAATCGATTACGCCAAACTTAGGAACAAAGTAAAGATCATATACGCCATGAAGATCTGGGAAATTCAGATAAATTGTAGCCCACTCATAATCTGAGTTAGGAATGTTCAGGAATGCAAGTCTTGGTCCATTTGTTGCACCATCATGAATCTCGAGAACATGAGCTGAATCAGACTTATATGTAATAGCAATCTTCTCAGATCCGTCAAATTCAACGTTCTTAACAATATATGTTACGCGAGGTCTAAGTCTCTCTACATAAGTTCTGCTTCCATCAGTCTTAACATCAAGGCCTTCCATAACGGTAGCATTCTCAGCCTCTACAGTTACATAAGGATTAATAGTCTCAGTAACGATTGGATCTGGATCATCAATTGGCTCGTCTGGATTAGGATTAGGCTTAACAGGAGCTATAATTGCTTTCCATGAATCAAACTGTACTGTTGTTCCTGATATTTTAGCTACATAGTAGATATCATGAGTACCTGTAACAGTAGTATCAGCCTTGGTATAAGTATGTACAAAGCTATCTGATGGGTTGATCTTATAGCTTGCAAGAACATCTCCATCATAGGAGTCTAATCTAAGTTCAAGAACTGCAGCCTTGCTAGCCTTTACACTAAGCTCGATTGCTGCAATACCCTGATAGAAGTTAACGTTCTTGGCTACTGCATAGCCACCATCTGCCCTAATTGAAAGGAAGGTTGTGCCATTATCAGTAATTTCAGCAGCGAATTTTCTGCTAACTGCATTCTCTGCCTCTACTGTAACATAAGGATCAACCTCTTCAGTTACAACTGGATCAGGCTCAACAACAGTAGTTTCAGCCTTTTCTGCTACCCAATAATCAGCAGATGCATTTCCAATAACACCAACAAAAACAATTGTGTTAAGACCTTCAAGATTCTTCATCTTAGCAGTAAAGGTCTTGAATTCTCCGTGGGTAGTGTTAATCTTGATGTTTCCAAGTGTCTCACCATCAACGCTGTCTTTCCTTACTTCAATAAGTGAAGCCTCATCAGCTCTAGCTGTAAGGGATATCTTTGAAAGTCCGTCACTAAAGTCAACATCCTTTACTATCCAGTAATCCCCTGCTTCTACACTGTTCAAAACGGTAATCTTCTTATCGTTATATACCTCCGGTGTCTTCTCTACACCCTCACTCCCAAAATTCAGTTCTGCCTGAACGGTGCTGTAAGGATTGATCTTAGGAGCTGCCAGTGCTGTGACACTTGTAGCAGATGCAACGCTTGTTGCTACCAACAAACTACAAATAAGCATTGAAATACTCTTCTTCATTCGCTAAAAACCCCCTATAGTTTTTATGCACGTTATTCAGTTGTCAAAGCGCTTAAACGTTTTCGTTGCCCGAGCATGTAAATTGTAACAATTAATGTAACAAATGGCATGTCAGATATTGCTACCTGCATGCCATTTGTTGCTATTTGTCTGAATTTTCGTATTTTAGGCGGTTTAGACAGTTTATTGCAAGTCTAATTGTGCATTATTCAGATTATTTTAAAATAATAAACTATAATTTTTGACAATTATTATCTATTAACTGTTCTCATTAACAAAAATAGATAATCTGCTCTGAATAATGTCCGCTACCTCCTTGGCACTCTTCTGACCGCTGAAATATGCAGAAGCTTCCTCAAAGATAATATTGTTAACATTTTCGTTATAATTGCTTACAAGAGTAAGTGATTTGATAAAGTTGTTGATTTCAAGAACTTCATCCTTGGTAAGAGGCTGCATTACTACTTCCTCTCCGCCAAAATAGTAGCTATCATCATACTCTACCTTCTTATCACCATCCATATAAAAAGATTTATGAGTAATATCTTCAGCCTTTTTATCATAGCTGGACTTTCTGATAGGGAAGCAGTAAGTGTCATTCTGATATTCCTCTGAAAGGAAGGACTTAACATACTCCCAGGCAGCATCCTTATTCTTACTCTGAGAACTGATAGCAATTCGTTTAGTAGGATAAATAATAGAGTTATTTATTCCCATATCATTAGGATAGCCGACAAAAGATATATCGGTTCCAAACATTCCTTGTTTCCAGTACTGGTAATCCCTAAAATCGCTTAGTGACATTATACAGAAAAGAGCATCATCAGTTCTATACAGAGTGTCTTTGTAATCTTCCCAAACATTATCAGGGAATTCCTCAATAAATCCATTACTAAATTCGAGGAACTGTATAAAGGAATCGCTGTCAAAGTGACAAGTCTTGTTCTCCCAGTCTATATATGTGTTTCCAGAATACCTGATTCCCTGCTCAAGGAAATCATTTCTTGTTTCAAGACCAAAAGCGGTCTGTTTGGTTGCTCCCTTAGCATCCATTAGTTCCTGACAGTCTTTGAAAGTCAGGAATTCTTTGCCATCTGTATATTTGGTCTTCATGATCATAGTTGAGATATAAAAGCTTGGAACCAGCTGATATAGCTTATCTCCAGTTTTGAAAGCATCAACTATATTGGTAATAAGGTCACTTTCGGATATATCAGGATCTTTTTCCAGATAATATGAAAGATCAGTAAAGAGTCCTTTGTTTATATAGCTGTCCACTGGAAGACCATCGGATATTATCAGAATATCAGGTGTATTCCCTGATACTATATCCATATTAAGCCTCTCAGCGCCAGCACCATAATTATCATCTGTATCATAGGATGAGTAATCAACGAATTTGATCTTATATTCGTTGTTATTCTTGTTAAAAGCAAAAGCCTGCTTTCTGATCTCATAGTCAAGATAATATCCGCCAAGAGTAATGATCTTTTTATCCTTAACATCTTCTGGCGCAACCTTGGTGAGTCTTGCAAGATAGTAGTTAAACTCAGAATCAGGAATACATGCAATAAACTCATTGTCACTGATAGCTATAGCCGCTGCAACTGAGCCACTTGCTTCTATATCAGAATCTATATAATCAAGGAGCTTAGTCATGGAATCACTGGCAAGATCGTATCCATAGAAGCCTTCAGAATCACTCATATACAGATCATAGCCATTGCCGCCAAAGAAGGATCTGTCGCCATACTTGGCAAGTGCCTTAGATGGAGTTCCAATAGCACCCGTAGCTGGATCAAAAGTACAGAGATTATTGCCATTATCATCATAATAAGATATAAACATCTTACCGTTGAAGCCCTTGTACACCTGATAGTACAGATAATTATTTGCATTATCTATCAGCATCTTGAAGCCTTTATCTGAGGAATAGCTTACAATTCCCTGATCAAGACTTAAGATACATACACCATCATCTGTTACAGTAAAGCTGTTAACAGACAAATAGCCATCCACAGCATAATCGGCCATAAGGTCTATCTTCTCAATAAGATTTCCATCCTTATCAAACTTAACAAGGTAGGTTTCATCCCCTTCAGAATTATATTCTGCTACCATACCATCGTCTGTGATCATATCCTCAGGTTCAGCCATTCCCTCTGTACCTTCTTCAGAAGAAGCTTCTTCACTTGCAGCCTCTTCTACAGAACTTCCCTCAGTCGCAGCTTCATCATCAGAAAAGATATGCATCTGGCCATCATCATTATTCCCAGAGTTCTCAGAGCCATCCGATTCCTCAGAGTTTCCTGCGTCCTCATCCTCATCTTCGTAGCTCCAGTTATACTTATATTCGATTCCGTAAATATTCCCCTCTGCATCGTAGCTGACGTATGAAACATTATCATTATCAGCAGCTGGAATCTGTATATTCTTAACATCAGAGCCATCAGGATTAAAGCTGTAAATATCCATATGGTCTCCAGAAGAATATGTAGATGCATATACTCTGTCACCCACATATGCCACTCTGTTGATATTCTGTACATTGTCACAGATATCAAGCATCTCTACAGCAAATACATACTCCTTGGATGATTTGGTCACATTACCTATTAAACTGTCATCGTCTTTCTTTTTACCGCATCCTGCAGCACTCACAGCTAATACTACAGCAAGTGACAGACATATACTCTTTTTCACGATTTTTCTCATTTCATAATCTCCTCTCCAGACTCACCAGCCTGTTTATTGTCAGCTAGTCTCTCTTTATGCCTGGCCTCTATCTCATACTTCTTATCAGCTGCATATGTCAAAAGACCTTCAATAGTCCATTTCTTGTTCCTATATGCGAAAATAATAAGTGAGCACACCATGATCACACATGCAACTTCGCAAATAAGTCTAATCATATTAAGGAGTGCAAGAACATCTTCGTAGCCTCTTGCCACATTCTCCCAATATGGGTAAAAAATAGGCTTATCCCACATACTTCTGATACCAAAATTCACACTGACACCAAGCAAATTTAAAAAAGAAAATCTGTCCGTATTATCAATCACATTGACATACTTATCGTCAAAATCAGCGCTTTCCTTGGTAATCTTGGCAAGAAGTCCATCAACAGGATTAGGGCATACTATCTCATAGCAGTTTATCCCACCGATTTTAGCATTTACTCCATCTTCAGAAATCTCTTTATCAGTAGTCTTGCCACTTAAAATCTCACCATATTTGGAAAGAGAATCATAGGACATGTAAACAATGCTCTCAGATAATCCGGCAGCTTCGTTAAATCTGCCTTCCTGTCTTCTTACTACGCCGGACACATAATGGTTGATCCCGCCAATAGTAACGCACTGTCCAATAATGTCGTCAGAACCAAAAAGCTGCCATGCAAGGTCCTCGTCGATGACGATCTTATCCTTCATTACATCGTCAGCCATAAAATAAGAACCATTCACAAGCTCCAGAGGATGAAAAAAGAAAAAGTCTCCATCCGCACCAATTGTGCTGACATTTTCAGCTTTTCTGTTCTCAAAGACTATAGTAGATATTCCCTGAGCACTATAGCAGCTGTTATAGACCTTTATCTCCTCACTGGCTGATGCTATATCAGAACCGCTATTGTTTCCTTTGCCAGTTCCAAGGTCTACAGTATCGACAATCTCTTTACCGCTCTTTAAAGAACTGTCCCCATCTTCTACAGCTATAACACCTGCATCTCCCAGCTTCTTTTTAAGATTATACTCAAGCCTTTTTATATCATCTGGCGTAACAGATCTGTCTTCTGTAAAAAAAAGACTTACCTGCGCTACTTTTCCATCGTAGTCCCACCTGTTTGCCGCAAGCTGATCAGGCAGTTTGGAAATAAAAACTCTGCAAATGATACCGAGAATAATATCTATCAAAAGAAGTGCTGCAACGATTATAAGAACAATATTTCTTTTTTTATTTGAAAAAAACTTCTTAATATATTCCCAAATCTTTTCAAAAACCATTATTCGTTTGCAAGCCTCACCTGTTCTCCTGCCTTGACAGGCTTATTGGATGTTGTAATAACATATTCATCACCATCTAATGCTGCTGTAATAGCTGAATAATTATCATCTGAAGCTATTACATCTACATCAACCTTGGCTGCTGTATATCTATTGCCAAGAGGGCTTGATTTGGACTTGACCACAAGCACAAATTTAGATGTTGAGCCAGTCTTGACAGCACTGTTAGGAACTACCATATCGTAATCTATTGCCCTCTCCCCAATAGAAAGAGCTATGTTCTGACCAGGTGTAACCTCTGTGCTTTCTATTTTGAAGGTAAGAAGCTTTTTACCTGATGGATCTGATTTGTCATTCTTGATAGACGTGAGTGTTGCTTTAAACTCATTGCTAAACATCCAGGAATTCTGTGGCTTAGCAGCATCTCCAATGTGTAATTTCTGAGCCTGTGAGTTAGTAACAGAAAAGCTTGTAGTCATATCTTTTCCATCAATCTGAATGACTGCAATTGTCTCATCTGCTGATATAGATTCACCGGAAGCCTTATTTACTGCAGATACGATTCCGGCTACCGGAGCCTTTACTGATGCTCCAACAGAATCCTTCTCAAGCTCTGCTATCTTTTCCTTCTGCTCCTTGATGCTGTCTCTCTGATTGCAAAGAGAAATCTCAGCATTTATACTCTTAACCTGTTTGTTTTTCTCTTCTTCAGCCTTTTCAAGCTCTTTTTTGGCTGCAGTCTCATTAGCCTTAGCCTCTATAAGCTTCTGATCATAGCCAATACCAACCTGACTCTTGTAGGTCTCAAGTTCTGTGGTCTCACGCTTATTCTCATCCTCAACATGAGTCCATTCCTTCTTGGCCTTCTCTATGGCTTCCTGATCATTAGGGTCATAGGTATAGTCAATGAGCTTTTTCTGATAATCAGCATTAGCATTCTCATAGTTATAAGTAAGCGTCTGATACTCAATCTCATTCTTATCATGATTCTGCAGATCAGTCAGGTATTCAACAGCCTTAGTTGCTGCATCTGCTACAGCTTTGGCAGCATCGTATCTGTCATTTACAGCCTTGAGCTTTATCTGATAAGAATCATAGGATGTAGTATTACCACTTCTGACCTTGGAAATAACATCATCTGGAACATCTCCTGAGAAAAGAGCCTGCTCATATGAAAGCTCCAGCTTTTCAAGATTCTCTCTTGCTGTCTTAAGCTCCTCGGATTCTTTGTCCTCAAGATAAAAGAGAACATCTCCGATCTCAACGTGAGAGCCTTCCTTAACAGCAACTCCAGACACCTTTCTGGTCTCTTTGAGCGTTACATTATATGGATCTTCAGCAGAAACTGTTCCAGCACCTCTTATCTGCGGGCTTACGGAACCTCTCATAACCTGTTGTGTTGCCACCTGAGGAAGTGAGTAATTCATAATAGTATTAGAAAAGAATGTAAGAACCAGCATCACTGACAAAAAGGCAATCGCTATATTCTTGATCATGTCTTTTTTATCAACCGGCTTCTTGCCGTTATCACTGACAGAAACCACACTGCCCTCAACTACCTCTACAACATCGTTATCTTTTGTAAATAAATCTGACATCTCCCAATTACTCCTAACCTTAAACTAATTGACCTGTAAAGGTCACCCCTTTATTCCTCCCTGGTAAGAGATACCCTCTACCAGATAGTCCTCGCCGTACAGGAAAATAAGAAGCGGCGGAACCAGATATATAACTGCAACTGCAAATGCAAGGCTTATTTCACCCGCATTTATCTTGGATAAGAACACCGACAGTGGATGCATATCCGAATCAGGTAAAAGAATCAGCGGCTGTTCTACCATGTTCCAGTAATCAAAGAACACCAGAATAGCAATTGAAGCAATTCCTCCCTTACAGAGCGGCATACAGACCCTGGTAAAGATATACCATTCATCTGCCCCGTCTATAGAAGCAGCCTCCATAACTTCCGTTGGAATTCTCCTCATAAACTTGGTGAGAAGATACACGGCAAACGGAGAAAAAATACCCGGAAGCCAAATTGCCCATTTAGTTCCATATATTCCAAGGAATTTGGATACCAGGAAATTAGGAACCAGCGTAACCTGATATGGCATCAGCATCATAATGATATAGGCAAAGAAAATAGCATTCTTAACTTTACCCTGATACCTTGCAAAGCCATAACTCGTTAGTGTTGCTATAGCCAGCTGAAAAGCAACGATAGGCACAACATATATAATAGAATTCCAGAATTTAAACAAATACTCCGGACTCTTTAATAGCACTGTAAAATACTGGGAAAAGGTAACCATATCCGGTATAAACTTAAGGTTAACCGTCTTGGAAATAAATACCTTACCACCCTTTTCTGTAGTAGCAAATATGCTGCCATAATTGGCATTTATCTCAGATGCTGACATAAAGGAATTAGTTATTGTCAGTATCGTTGGCAAAAGAAATATGATAGCAAAAACAACTGCTGCTACAGTTACCAGTATTGTCTTTAGATTATTTATCTGTATTTTTTTCTTTTTATCACGTGTTTTGAAATTAACCTGTGCGCTCATATGCTCATCCCTCCAGATCTTTTCCAAACCAGTTCTCTATTGCATACATTGCGTATACGAGAATGGTAACTACGATGAACATTATGATCGCTGCTGCAGAAAGCTTCTGATAATCCAGCGAAGCAAAGGTATTATTCATAAAGTGCTGCAAAAGATACAGTGTCTGATACGGATAATCTCCTGTCATCAGATAAACCTCCCTGAAAACCTTGAAGGAACTGATGAGTGACATTATCGCAACAAATAATATTGTCGAAGACATATATCTTACTTTGACGATCCAGAAAACCTGAAACTTATTGGCATTCTCAAGAGCCGCTACCTCCAAAAGGTCCTTGGGAATACTGGCAAGAGCTGACATGAAAAGAATCATGTTATAACCAAGATTCTTCCATAGAAAAAGAGCTACGATTACGATGTAGGCCTTATCCGATTTAAGCCAGTCTATTCTGTCTCCGCCAAATATTGACGTGAAATTATTAACTATACCGTTCTGATGGAACATAACCTGCCAAATGAGAACAACTGAGGCTGTAGGAACCATCAGAGGGCTTAAGAAAAATGTCCTGAAATAACTCTTAAAAGGAATTCTGGACTCCATAACAGCTGCCAGGAATAAAGATAACAAAACTGCCAGTGGAACAGCCATAAGCGAAAAGATAAAGGTATTAGAGCCCGCCTGCTGAAAGGCTGCGTTTTTCCAAACATTCACATAGTTACGAAAGCCGACAAATTCCTTTTGAATAGGGTTATTTATAAGTGAGTAATAAATAACTACCATAAATGGTGCCACAAAAAATAATGTGACACCGATGAGTGAAGGCAGAAGAAAAAGCCAGGAAACCAGCTTTTTCTTCTGTAGTGCTGAAAGCTTATGTAAAGAACGATTATTGCGTATCTGTGTAAACAAAATCGGGTACCTTCCCCATTTCAAATGAATAGTATCCTGTGATTGAATGTGCTGTGCTGATATAGCTTCTGGCATTTACAACAATACTAAACTGAGTATTCTGAAGCTCTTTGGATCTGTACCATCTGCTATAGTAATCATTATTGATCACATTTTCCATTATATCCCTAATCTGGTCCTTATCGGTATATACAAATGACTTAGAATCAACATTTGTATCTATCTCATCCATACTCTGCTTCTCAACATCATATCCAGGATAATAATTTGTCACTTCTATGCTATCGATCATTTCAACGGCAAGCTCGCTATCCATATAGATATCGTATTTCTTTAGAAGTGCTATTGTGTTTGTGTAACACTCATAGACATTAAGAGTGCATGAGCTATAGCCATTATAGGTATTATTGTCATATTCTATCTGACCTATAGGATTAGTCATACTTGCCATTTCAAATGTGAAACTAGCTTCTACATCCTTCCTGTATGCATCAGATAACTCAGCGTAAGTAATGTCAGATGAAGATAGTCTGTCTCCCGCCGATACATAACTAACTGAACGTGTCTTTGGATTTCGATTATCATAATCCCTCATCATGTCATCATGATAAACTTCGAAGTAACCTTCTCTGTACTCTTTGGAATCAATTATCGCAGAGATTACATTTTCATCGATATCATAAGGAATCATGATTGTTCTATAAATCTTCTTACCATTTTTTAATCTGTAAAGAACAGTGTCATTCCATCCAAGATCCTGATAATTACCTTCGTTGTCTAACTTTTTCCATTTCTTCTGATTAGCCATTCCAGCTTTTACCAGCTTATTGAAGTTATCAATATCTGTAATATACATATACTCTTCAGGGCTATCCTCGAAATCTGTAAAGCTGTTCTCACGATAGATTCTGTAGCCATAGCCGGTACTAAGAAGTGCGCAGCTCTCCACCTTAGAAGCATCTGGAATATAACTGTCATAACCAACAAGATCGCCACTGAAGATCACAAATATAAGTGAAACAATAGCAAGGGCCATAACGGTCTGAGCCTTACCATTTATGAAGCTTCTGATATTACCATCAAGGATAGCTTCTATAATACAGCCACTCAGAATAGTAGCCAGAACCATAATGATAAACATGAATACAAAGAATCTGGTTCCTGTCCATACATATTCATTCATGCTGTAAAAAATAAATCCACAGCCAAGTCCAATTACGATACAGGAAACAATCTTAAGGAGCCATCTGAAAGGTCTGTATATAACTGTCTTACTGTTATCCTCCGCCTTTCTGAATCTGCTGAAAACAAGCACAAACACAAATGCTATGATTCCAGTAATAAGAGTATCAAGCTCATATGAAAATACTCGAGACAGCCCCTCCCAGACTGAAGCTACCGTTGTATTATAGATAGACTCCTGGCTATAGGTGTAAAGAATTCTAAGTGACATCAACCTGTCGTATATTGGAGAACCTATTATTCCAAAGCCGCCTCTGCTAGCAAATGTGGCAAAAAAGATTGATTTATAAGCAGCAAGTTCATAACCAAATATGCCAGATATTGCTGCAAAAAATGAAAGTACGATCAGTGCAATAAGCATATTGCCACAGAGCATAATTGCCAGAACACTTATGTTATAAACTGTGAAAAACAGAATGATCACTCTGACAAACTCAAGTGCAACTGACAGAAGGACTGCTCCATTAACAGCTCCCATGCATGCTGCGATCAAAAGAGCTATAACATTTACTATAAAGTACATAATAATAAATGTTGATAAAGCATTAAAATAGTTCTTCCTGATTCGCTCTGCTCTTGTAGTTGGCTGACTTAAGTAAAAGTCAATTTTCTTAGTGTCAAAAAGATAAGCAAAGCCCTGGAAAGCAAAGGCAACAGCAATAGCGATAATAATTAGCCATCCAACCTGATCAAGCCCCATAATTCTCGTAACAGCATTATGCATCTCATGCCGCATATACTCTGTTGTCTGATGATTAACTTTTCCATAGTTCATAGCTCTTGAAACATAAAGTATAGTTCCAAGGATGTAGTAAATTGCCATTACAAGAAAACCCAGAATTGATGACCAAAGCGTTCTTGTAATATATTTTTTATGATTAGATATTCTGTTACTCAAGGATAAATTTGCGGATGTCATACCCAACTACCTCCGTTTCACTGATAAATATCTCCTCAAGGGAAAGTGGCAATACTTCAAAGAATACTGGATTACCTCTCTTAAAGGCTTCTTCCACCTCTTCTCTTTCACCTCTCATTGTAATGGTGTGAAGTCTTCCCCTCTTTTCATGAAGCAGAATATCAAGGCCTTCCAGTGCTCTCTCTTCATCCCCATCGTTAACAAACACGCACTGAACTTTCTGCATCCTGAGCTTCATATCACTGAGGTCCTCAGAAAGAATAACTCCGCCCTGATGTAACAGGCCGATATGATCGCATATATCCTCAAGCTCTCTAAGGTTATGTGAAGCGATAACAGGTGTAAGTCCTCTGTCTGCCATCTCAGCTGCAAATAAGCTCTTAACGCCCTGCCTTACTACTGGGTCAAGGCCATCAAAAGTCTCATCGCAGAGCAGATACTTGGTTCCAGCACAGATTCCAAGAAGAATTGAAACCTGCTTCTTCATACCCTTGGAAAAAGAGCTGATCCTGCGCTTGATATCCAGCCCAAAGCCTCCACATAATTTGAAGAATCTGAGCTTATCAAACTTATCATAGATTTCTTCATAGTAATCAGCCATCTCTTCCGGAGTACTGTTAGGAAGAAAATACTGATCATCTGAAATATAGAATATGTCTTTTTTGACAACAGGATTATCATAAACTGGCCTGTTATCCACGCAGACAATTCCCTTATCAGGCTTAATGATGCCTGAAATAATTCTCAGAATCGTACTCTTACCTGCACCATTTGTTCCAACAAGGCCAAACACTTCACCATCTCTTATAGACAATGAAACACGATTGACTGCCTTGATGTCGTCAAATGATTTGTATAACTCTAGTAACTCAATCATGCCAAGCCTCCCTTTAATACTCTTTTCTTGATCTCTGTAATCAGTTCCTCGATAGGAATACCGATGTCCTCAGCTTCCATGAATAGTTTGGTGATGGCTTCAATAAGCTCGTTCTTCTTATTGTCCATCATTGAGGCATTGCCTTTTACAAAGTTCCCCCTGCCCTTGACTGTATAGATGAAGCCCTGACGTTCAAGCTCTGCATAAGCCTTCTGTACAGTGTTAGGGTTCGTAGAGAGTTCCATAGCAAGGCTTCTAACTGACGGCATCTGTTCATCCGCCTGCAAAATACCTTTGTACATCTGCAACTTGAAATTCTCTACAATCTGTTCGTAGATAGGTCTACTGTCCTGATAATCAATTAGGTTCATATCATCCCCACCATAAATACGCAACTGTCTACAGTTACTAAATACTATTGTTACATTCTATGCTGACTGACCAGGTGTATATTAACTGTACTAGCATTACTAATACACTTATACAATACTACCACGAACCCTATTATTCAAGCCCTTTATTTTGTATCTGGTATATTTTTTGCTGTCAGACAATAAAAAATCATCAAGGATCTGTGATCAAATCCTTGATGATCTCTGGTTTTATTAGTTTTTGAAGCTGTGTACAGGTGCAGGAATTCTGCCGCCGCGATTAACAAAGGCGTCACATGCAAACTGATTAACAGGCATAATTGGTGCATATCCAAGAAGTCCACCAAATTCAACTGTCTCGCCAACTCCCTTACCAATTACAGGTATAAGTCTGACAGCTGTTGTCTTCTGGTTGATCATACCAATTGCCATCTCATCAGCAATGATACCCGCAATTGTTGTATCCTTGGTATCTCCAGGAATAGCTATCATATCAAGACCAACCGAGCATACACAGGTCATAGCCTCAAGCTTTTCAAGTGTAAGCGCTCCAGCCTCAACAGCGTTGATCATTCCCTGATCTTCACTTACAGGAATGAAAGCGCCTGACAGTCCTCCAACATAAGAAGATGCCATTACGCCGCCTTTTTTAACCTGGTCATTTAAAAGAGCAAGTGCTGCTGTTGTTCCAGGTGCTCCAGCGTGCTCAACTCCGATTTCGTGAAGAATATCAGCAACACTGTCTCCAATAGCTGGTGTAGGAGCAAGCGAAAGATCAATGATTCCAAATGGAACTCCAAGTCTCTTGGAAGCCTCACCGGCAACAAGCTGTCCCACTCTTGTAACCTTAAATGCAGTCTTCTTGATGGTCTCGCAGAGAACCTCAAAGCTCTCTCCTCTTACCTTCTCAAGAGCTGTCTTAACTACGCCAGGACCAGATACACCGACATTGATGATCTTGTCAGCTTCTGTAACGCCATGGAAAGCGCCTGCCATAAATGGGTTATCATCAGGTGCATTACAGAAGATTACAAGCTTAGCACAGCCAAGCGAGTCATTTTCCTTGGTAGCTTCTGCAGTCTCTTTTACAATTGAGCCCATAAGCCTTACAGCGTCCATGTTGATACCAGTCTTGGTGGAGCCCACATTGATTGATGAGCATACAACATCTGTTGTAGAAAGGGCCAGTGGAATTGACTCGATAAGGAGCTTATCTGCAGGTGTCATTCCCTTGCTAACAAGAGCTGAATAACCCCCTATGAAGTTAACTCCAACTTTTTTGGCAACCTTATCAAGAGTCTGAGCAATGCTTGCAAAGTCCTCTTTGGTCTTGCAGGCAGCGCCTCCTACAAGAGCTATAGGAGTTACAGATATTCTCTTATTAACAATAGGAATACCAAATTCCCTTGATATCTGTTCGCCTGTAGCAACCAGGTTCTTGGCTGCCTCGTAGATTTTGTTGTAAATATTCTTATTAAGCTGATCTAAATCAGTACTGATACAATCGAGAAGACTGATACCAAGAGTAATGGTTCTGACATCCAGGTTCTCTTTTTCAATCATCTCATTGGTTTCTACTACTTCATTAACATTAATCATAACTGGTCTCCTAATACGCAAACGACTCTGCAACACCATGCAGATACATGGTGCTACAGAGTCGAATTATTAAATTCTATGCATAGAGTCAAAGATTTCTTCTCTCTGACACTTGATAACAACGCCAATACTCTTGCCAAGTTCATCCAGATCATCCGCAACAGCATTAAACTCCTTGGATGTGCCAGCCATATCAACGATCATCATCATATTAAAATAGCCACTTACGATAGTCTGAGAAATATCAAGAATGTTAATGCCTGCATCAGCCAGATATGTACATACCTTGGCAATAATGCCCACTGTATCCTTACCAACAACTGTGATAATAGTCTTGTTCATATACTCCTCCCACGTGTGCGTCATTAGTAAAAAAAATACCAATATATTACTCAAATGTCAATTACAAAAATGAATGCCTCAGAAAGATAAAATCGGTGATAATTCAGACCTGTTGGCAACCATGAGCCTGAAGTCACTGGCATGATATGGATTATCGTTCATATCAATCTCAACTCGAACCGTCTCATAAGCAAGCTCAGGAAGATTGTTTTCCTTGGATAAGTGACCAAGGAATATACCCTGCATTTTATCATTTAAAAGCTTGCAAAGAAGTTCTCCGCTCTTCTCATTTGATAAGTGACCGGAATCGCCAAGGATACGCCTTTTAAGCTGATATGGATAAGGTCCCGTCTGTAGCATCCTTATGTCATGATTAGCCTCCAAAAGAAGCGCATCACAGTCCTTAAGAGCCTCAACAGTATAATCCGTGTAGCAGCCAAGGTCAGTTGCTACCCCAATCTTCTTATCCCCGCAGAAAACCCTGTAGCCACAAGGCTCGTTGGCATCATGGGATATTGTCATAGGATTGATTCTCATATCTCCCACTGATACTTCCTTGTCTACAGTAACCGGAATAAATGTAGAATCTACCATCTCGCATTTCTTATCGCTATTTCTGATACCGGCTATAGTACCGTTTGTTGCATAAATAGGTATATCAAACTTCTTAAGAATTGTATGAAGAGCTGCAATATGATCAACATGCTCATGTGTAACAAAGATTGCGCTTATATCACTAAGGCCAAGATCTAATCCTCTTAGCCCCTCTTCAATTCTTTTCTTGCTAACACCTGCGTCTATCAAAATGTGTGTATTATCTGAACCTATATAAGTACAGTTACCACTACTACCACTTGCAATACTTGTAAATCTCATTAAAAACTCCAAACTAAACTTTTTTCTTAATAGCTAATCATTAGCACAAAGTAAATTATAGCATAAAAACAGCTATCATCCATTGCTGAATGATAGCTGATATTTCATGATGTTTTCCAATATACTTCGATCTTGTCACCTTCGCTTATAGGCTGCATGTAATCAGGTGTTCCACCATTTAAGGTAGTAACGATTGCCCTTCCATTTGGTTTGGACAGATCAAAGTCTATAGCATCAAATATGTCTACAAAGATGTAATCAGCCTTTCCATGAAGAGTTGTAGGCTCATTGTTGACCACAACATGAAGATCGTGAGCCAGAATATTTCTGATTGGCTCCTGAGGCTTGTCGTAGGCCTCTCCCTCTGCATCAGTAGCCTCATCTCCACTTGGAAGATCGTCAAAGCTAAGCTGTCCGTCCTTTCCTTCTACAATCTTGACATTATCTTCGCTCTCGTAGGCTTCTTCATTCTCCAGCTTAATAGCTTCTTCGTCAGCATCAGGGAAATCCTCATAATAATCCATGATCATCTCTTCCTGATCCTTGAACTCCACCTTAAAGTTCTCATAAACAGGAGTATTGGCATCACCGCGCTCATTATTAACGATAATAACTGTATCTTCTGTAATAGTAATATCCATAAGCTCAGCTATCTGAGCTGCAGTATTATAATCAAGTACCTTGACCTCGTCTCCAGGCTGAATGCTATAGAATCCAGTCTGTGCCTCACCATTAACAGTCGCATATCTGGATGCTTCTACACTCTTACCATTTACATTGACGCTGAACTTGGTTTTAAATTCTGGAATACTCTCGATAGTAGCCTTACCTGGTTCACCAGCTGTAGAAGGCTTAACATTAATAATATCGTTGGCATGAATCTTACTGTGAATATCAGCAGGCTTACCATTAAGAGAAATAACAGCAGCTTCTCCAGGCTCACCACGAGATGTTCTCTCCTTGCCATTTACAGTAAACTTAAGCTCTTCGCCTCTCTTTGGGAAAAGATCTTCATTAGGAAATGCCACCTGCATAGCAGCATCCACAATCTGAAGCTTACCATTGTCATAGAGCTTGGTCTGTGTTCCATTAAAGGAAACAAAGATAAAGTTGTTGGCTTCTTCATAGTAGCTAAAGCAGATGCCAAGCGGTGTAACAAGAAGTGAGTCTCGTTCAATACCATCATTATTAAGGAAGGTAATGCCCTTCATTACTTCCTCGCCTCGAAGAGCTACTCTCTCTTCAGCAATTCCCATCTCCTTGGCAATCGCCTCTGTATAGCCTGGAACGCATCCGCCACCACCAACTACAAATACAGCACTAACAGGATTATCGCCGTTGAGCCTCTTGATCTCTTCAACAGCTTTCTGAGCCATCATCTGAACCTGTGGCTCAATTATCTTGCCAATTTCCTTGGCAGTAATGACCTTATCAAGGCCCATGATATCAATATATTTAACTTCATCCTGGTGACTTGCCTTTATCTTGATCTCGTCGGCTGTATTAAAGTCTACAAGACATTTCTTGGCAATAATCTCAGTAATATCATCACCAGCTATAGGAAGCATACCATAAGCTGTAATTGATCCATCATCTGTTACGCAGATATCGGATGTACCAGCGCCTACGTCAACAAGTGCAAGATTCAGCATCCTGAATCTGTCTGGGATAGCAACCATCATGGCTGCAATAGGCTCGAGAGTTAAGTTCGCAACATTAAGTCCTGCTCTCTCGCATGCCTTATAAAGTCCGTCTACACAGTCATCTGGAAGGAAGGTTGCAATCAGCTCAACGCTAACCTTACCAGCATTATGTCCCTCAAGATTAGCTATCTGATAGCCATCCAGAAAGTAATGCATTACTGAATATCCAACCAGATAGAATTTAAGCCCGGAATTGTTCTCTGAAAGGAACTGAGAATAAGCCTTCTCAACCGCAGAGGAATCCAGATTGTAGATATCTTCATCTGTAATCTCGTGTTCATCAGGATATTCATAGTCATACATGATCCTGACAGTTTTGAGCACACGACCAGCTGCAGCAATACATACATCTGTCAGATGAATGTCTGTCTGCTGTTCCAGCTTTTCTTTGACTATGCGGATTGTCATGCCAACCTTGCCGATGTCATGAATCTGTCCATCCAACATAGCTCTGGTCTGATGTTTCTCAATCGCCTGGGCAATTACATTAAACTGCCCATCCTTCATGTACCCAACAGTACCAACTACGCTTCTCGTACCAATATCAAGTCCAAAAACAACCTTCTGATCAACTTGTTCCAAACTAGGCATACTTTAGTCCCCTCAATACTAATTGTGTAACCTGTTATCTAGTCTCAAATTCTGAAAGTCTTTGGTCGATTTGAGCTGCAGCTTCCTGCAAACTCCCACTGTTGTCGATTACAAACTGGCAATGCTCCCTGAAAGTAGCATCATCCAATTGTTTTTCAAGGATACTCGTTATCTTCTCATCAGAATATCCTCTTGAGTCTCGAAGTCTCTGCCTTCTGACGTCCTCTGAAGCATATACATACCAGAGTTCATCGGCTATTTTGTCGTAGCCATTCTCTATCAAAAGAGCTGCTTCCACAAAAACGAAGTCAAGTTCCCCGCGAGCCTTCTCGTCCTCTATAATATTAATAATAAATGTATTTACTGCAGGATGCAAAATATTATTAACATTTTTTAGCATATTTTTATTATTGAATATAGCCAAAGCCATCTTACTTCTGTCTATCTCGCCGTCGTCCCCCAGAATATCCTTTCCAAGGAGCTCTACAAGCTCATCGTAGGCTCGATATCCCTTCTTTGTAATGTCATTGTCAACGTCAT
>JAEEGF012125328.1_pt1 | contig 20186 bp, 18 predicted proteins | sample 9134171 | NCBI WGS metagenome assembly JAEEGF01 (sample SAMN16246542, study PRJNA631951) | gut metagenome | biome: gut microbiome; feature: rumen; material: AP-attached | host: Bos | place: Iran: Karaj | collected 2018-10
CCTACTCGAAGACGGCGGCGAAGACCGCGAGCGAGGAGAAAAAGCCGGACGGGTATTTTGAGATCCGCACGGCGGAGGACTTCGTGAATCTCATCATCGACCGGGACGTGCGCGTGCTCTACACCGTGGGCGCGATGACGGCGGAAAAGCTGCACGCCGCCGGAATTCAGACCGTGCGCGACATCCGGGAGCGTCCGGACGAGGTCGTGCGTCTGCTCGGCAAGCAGGGGCGGTGGATCACGCGGCTCGCGCAGGGGATCGACAACCGCCGCGTGGAGCCCTATCGGCCGGAGGAGGCCAAGTCCATCGGGCGCGAGCTCACCTTCCAAAAGGACGTGGACGATTTCGCCTTCCTGCAGGACGTGCTGGTGCTGATCGCGCTGAGTGTGGAGGACCGGGCAAGGCGCGTCGGCCTGCACGGCAGCGGGCTGACGCTGAAGGTGACCTACGCCGACATGAAGGGCATCACGCGCTCCAGCATGAATCTCTTTCACGACGACGCGGCTTCGATCTGGCAGGAGGCAGCGCGGCTGCTCGATCAGATCGAGCGGCGGCCGGTGCGGCTGATCGGCGTGAGTCTCGGCCATCTCGCCCCGGAGGAGGAGCGGCAGCTGAGCTTCGCCGACTGCTTCGAGGATGAGGCAGCGCAGCAGCAGGCCGCGCTCGGGCGCCTGCTCGACGCTCTGCAGGCGCGGTATCGCCTGGACTTTGCCGGGCATCTGCCGGAGCTGCGGCACACCGAGACGCTGCACAAAACCGTGGAATACATGCGAAAGCACCGGCCCTGAAACGCAAAAACACCCTTTCCGAACGACTGGTTACGGAAAGGGTGTGTTTTTGTTTGGCTCAGTCGCTGGCGGAGACGTCCTCCTTGGTGAGCGTCTCGCCGTTGAGCACGCGCTGCATCAGGTCGACGGCCTGACGGATGCTGTTGGGGTTCTCCCGCATGTAGTAGGCCACATAGCCCGGCATGGAGTAGGTATAGCCGCCGGCGTCGTAGCCCTTGACAGCGAAGGATCGGATATTCCAGTCCGCGCCGTCGGACAGCTGCATCTTCACGAGATCGGAGATCTCCTCGGCCGTCAGGCTCGTGACGAACATGCCCTGCAGACTGTCGAGAATCTGTGAGTGGTGCAGAATGATCGTGCCCTTGGAGAGCTTTTTGATGACGGCGGTCAGGACGGCCATCTGGTTTTTGCCGCGCTGGCGGTCGCCGGTGGAGAAGGCATGGCGCTCGCGCACGTAGCCCACCGCCTGAATGCCGTTGAAATGGTTTTCGCCCTCCACGACCTGATACTTGCCGTGCGACATGGTAAAGGCGTAATCGGAATGGATCGTGATGCCGCCGAGCGCGTTGATGAGCGTCTCAAAGCCGGTGAAGTTGATCTGCGCGTAATAGTTGACCGGCATGTGGTAGATGTTCGAGAGCGCGCCGACCGAGCAGCCGATGCCGTAGATACCGCAGTGCGTGAGCTTGTCCATGGCGCCGCCGCCCGCGGGGTTCGCCACGTAATAGTCGCGCGGCGTGTTCACGAGCAGGATCTGCTTGGTGACGGGGTTCACAACGACGAGAATGTTCACGTCGCTGAGACTGGTGGTGAGCATCCGGCTGCGCGTGTCGGAGCCGGAGAGATAGACGATGAGGGCTCCTTGGTGACGTTCACGGGGATGAAGTTCTCAATCTGGGCGTCATAGTTGCCGTAATCGACCACCGACTCCTCCTCCCCTTCCGTGATGGGCTTCGGTGTGCCGACCGGAACGGCGGCCGCCTCACCCTCCTCCACGGTGATCTCATAGAGAATGCGCGTGTCCTCGGAGAAGGTGAGATAATCGTCCTGTTCCTCGAGGATCTTGGAATACGCCTCGTTGAGGATCATGGCGCCGATCTCGCCGTCATAGAGCGCGCGCACCATGTCGAGCACGGTGTCAAACTCCTCGGTTTTGATGCTGCCGAGCGTTTTGCGCAGCTCGGTGGCGGCAGATCGCTCATTCTCGGCGTCATAGCTCTCGCTCAGGCCGAAGGTATAGTCCGCAGCATCTTCCAGCTCCCAAGCGGGATCGTCCACGAGGACATAGACGCCGATCAGGGAGGTCTGTGTGCGCGCCTCCGTCACCTTTTGGATGGTTTCATCGAGCTGGTCGGCCACGCGCGTGGAATAGACGCTGCCGAAGGCCAGCGCGAGCGCGAGCACCCAGGCGATGAGCCTGCGCCAGAGGCCGGGATGCCGACCCTTTTTGGCGCTGCTGCCGAAGAGAAACAGCGCGCCGACGATCGCCCACGCCGTGAAGAGGATCATGCAGATGATCAGCTTGTGCTTCAGCGGCAGGACAGACAGCCGCCAGAGCCGGAGCGTGGCATAAATCTCGGCCGCCAGAGCGCCGAGCCAGACGATAACAAACAGGATGGAACGAAATACTTTCATGGGGGTCTCCTTCTGATATGTCCTTTGGATCAGAGGACAATTTTGCCCTCCAGCACGGCGCGCAGATGCTCGCCGTAGGGGCTCTTGCCGTAACGCTCGGCGCTCTCGGCGAGCTGCTGCTCGCTGATCCATCCAAGGCGGAAGGCAATCTCCTCCGGCGCGGAGATGGTCATGCCCTGATACTGCTCGATCATGCACACAAAGTTTGTGGCCTTGCGAAGGGAATAAAACGTGCCGGCGTCCAGCCATGTGAAGCCTCGTCCCAGCAGCTGCGCATGCAGCCGCCCCTCGCGCAGATACATGTCGTTGAGCGTGGTGATCTCAAGCTCTCCGCGCGCGGAGGGCCGAATTTCCTCCGCCATGGCGCTGACGCCTTTGGGATAGAAATAGAGGCCGACAATGGCGTAATTGCTCTTGGGCTCGCGGGGCTTCTCCTCCACGGAGAGCACCTGCACGCTGTCGTCCTCGCGCTTGCTGCCGTGGCGCTGGAACTCCATGACGCCGAAGCGCTCCGGATCCTCCACGTAGTAGCCGAAGATGGTGGCGTTTCCGGCCTCGGCGGCACGCTTGGCGGCGTCGAGCTTGTGGGCAAGGCCGTTGCCGTAGAAGATATTGTCGCCCAGGATCATGGCGCATTCGTCATCGCCGATGAAGTCTCTGCCGATGGTGAAGGCCTGCGCAAGACCCTCCGGCTTTTCCTGCACGGCGTAGGACAGTTCCATGCCGAACATGGAGCCGTCTCCGAGCAGAGCGCGGATGCGCGGCGTATCCTCCGGCGTGGAGATGATGAGCACCTCGCGGATCCGCGCGAGCATGAGCGTGGAGAGCGGATAGTAGATCATGGGCTTGTTGTAAACCGGGAGAAGCTGCTTTGAGGTCACAAGCGTCAGCGGATACAGGCGCGTGCCCGCGCCGCCGGCCAGGATGATGCCTTTCATGCGGATTCCTCCTATTTTATATTCTTTACTTTCCTCTCCGCAAAAGCTGAAGTGTTTTGACCTTCAGCGCCCGGAGGAAAGAGCGGTTCAGAATGATAAACGCAGCGACGCCGAGGAGAAGATTGATGAGATCTGTGACGGGCATCTGCAGATAGCAGAGCACACACTCCGTGATCAGAACCAGCGACACTGCCGCGATGTTTTTGAAGTCATATTTCAGGCTGACGATCTTTCTCACGTCAATCATGCGATAGATCATCAAAAACAGATAGCTGACGAGCGTGGAGCCGGAAGCCGCGTACAGGCCGATCCAGCGGATCAGCGCGAGATCGACGATGAGATTGCAGGCGGCGGCCGCCGCCGTGGTGATGCCGACGCTTTTGGTCTTCATATAGGCCACGTAGATGCCTCCGAGGAAGGTCGCCATGGAATAGCAGAACGCGGCGAGAAACAGAATCGGCATCTGGAAATACGCCTCGGCATAGTCGCCGCGGATCAGGATGACGAACAGCACCGGCGTCGCGCAGATGATGAGGCCCAAAAAGCCCGCCATGAGGTTGAACATGGTGCGGAACATGGCGCTGTAATACGCGCCGGCGTCCTCGTCCTTTGAGACGATGGCGGCGTTTTCCTGCCAAGCAAGCGTGAAGGCGCTCTGCGCCACGTTGAGAAGGCCCGGGATCTTATTGGCGGCGGCATAGACCGCATTGACCGCGACGCCCATGAAACCAGTGACCACAAGGCGGTCCGAAAGGCGCATGACCCACATGGACATATTGTTCGGCACCATGGGCCATGAATAACCCAGCAGCTTTCTGAGCTTTGCGCGGCTGACACAGCGGACGTCCAGATACTGATAGGTCTTCAGCCGCAGGACGATGACGAGCATCGACGTGACGGAGGAGACGGAGAGCGCGAGCACCGCACCCGTCAGCCCCATGCGAAGCCACCAGACGAAAATCGCCGTGAGGAGCATGTTGCCGAAGGAAGCCACCGCCGCGCTGATGGAATACTCGATGTTGCGGTTCAGGCCGCGCGCGATCTGCCGGGAGGTGCTCACCAGAATGTCCGCCGCGAAATACAGGCAGATAAATAGCTTGATCCCGCCGGTCGCCGGAAGAAAAACCCACATCAGCAGCAGCCCAAAGAGAGACGCGGGGATGGTGAAGGCATAGATGTTGCTGATGATTGCGCGGATCTCCTCCTGATTGTCTCGCTGATCGACGAGGAAACGGAAGGCCGCGGTCTGGATCTGCAGCGTGAGCGCTGGGAGATAGAGCGTGACGAGCACCGTGATGAGATCGAAGGTGCCATATTCCGCCTTTGTGAGATACGCGGTGAGGATCGGCAGTGTGACAAACGTTGCCAGCCGCGGAAGAAACGTTCCGACGGACAGCAGGATTGTGTTTTTGACGAGACTGCTTTCTCTTTTCATGCGAAACGGAACTGCCCTTTCTGTGTCAAATCAGATCGACGATTGCCCGGATGCCGTCAAGCACCGCGGCAGTGAGCGCTTCGTGCGGCGTCGCGCCGTAAAAGTCTGAACCGCACGCGAGCGCCTGCTCCAGCGCTTTCACAAGCCGTTCCGGCTCGGTGTCCATCGAAAAGCAGGAGTCAGCCGTGCCGATTTTTTTGCAGAAGGCCGTGACCTTCTCGTCCCAAACAACGGCGACCGCCGGCGTTCGGGCGGCATAGGACAAGATAATGGAATGCAGCCGCATTGAGAGGATCGCGCGGAAGCCGGAGAGCGCCTCATAGAGTGCCTTCGGCTCGGTCGGACGGGGAAGCAGCCGCTCCGCGGGAAACTGCCCTTCGCGAAGCACCGCCTCTGCAAAGGCCTGATCCTCAAAGCCGCCGTTCGTGAAGGCACGCCATGGAAGTTGCTTTTCCTCCAGCGCACGCAGGACTCCGAGCCAGAATGCCATCTGCTGCCGATAACCGTATTTATGCGAGAGCATGATTCCCACACCGACATCCTCCCGCGCAGCGGCCGGCTCATAGACGGTATCGGCCATGACGGCAGGATCGATCGAATCGGTGAATGTGAGCGCCGGATACTTCTGCAGCAGGAGATCGCCGCCGTCGCGCACCGAGATTCGCCGGACACAATCGTTGCTCAGCATGGCTCCGAGGCGCTTCCACTCGACCGGCAGCATGCCGTAATCCACGCCGCAGGCATTGAAAATCACGGGGACGCGGTTTTTGTTGCTGCGGAATATCTGTTCCATATAGTTGAGGAAAACACCCTTGAACAGCGCGCCGCCGCCAAAGACGATCGCATCGAAGCCCTCGCTGCCGGAAAGCTCCTCCATGCGGTTTGCAAGGCGCTCAAGCTTGGCCTTCGTGCCGGAGGTGTTCGGCCAGACGCCGAGTCCCAGCACCAGATTGCGGGCTTTGATTTTCGCGCAGGCCTTCTGATAGTGCGCTTCCACCGTGTCCGCACAGATGGACGACTGCCGCGGATAGTCCTGACGGCCGTAAATATCCAGCAGCGTGACGTTGAACTGCGCGCCGAGGAGGCTTTGCATCGTCTCGCAGAGGGCGCCGTCGCCGAGGTTGTCCGAGAAGGACGCACCGATCAGCAAAATCTTTTTCATGAGAGGTTCCGTGTCCTTTCACATCAGACACTGTGCAGCCTGAGACGGTTCTGCGGCGGCGATTTCGCCGCTCCCTGCTTTTGCGTAAACGGCAGAATAATCGCGGCGAAAAAGTACGGGCAGAAGGCCAGAGCGGCAGACGTGATGCCGATGCAGAGATTGATAAAGATATAAAAGGAAATGACGTAGGTATCCCAACCATGGATGCGCCGCGCCATCATGATAACGGCAATGCCCAGACACAGCAGCCCAAGAACGCCGCCGTTAACCAGATATGTCAGGATGACGTTGTGTGCATTGAGCACAAAGCCCGTGATGCGAAGATACTGCTCCGAGGTGATGGCACCGAGCCCCAGCAGCCAGTGCCCGGAGAGCGCGTCGAGGATGCGATTCCAAATGATTGTTCGCTCTCCCAGACTCTCGCTCTTTTCAAACATCGTCATGATGCGTTGGATGATTCTCTGGTTTTGCAGAAAAATAAGAAGCACCGTGATGAGCGCGTAGGCCGAGATAAAATAGGTCGGCTTGCTCAGCATCTTCATGACTAGGCTGTCCTGGCCGGCCTTCGCCTTCTGCTTCGGAATGAGCAGAAACAGCACCAGAGCATAGGCCGCAACCGCAAGCGTACCTGCGGCGCCTCTGCTCAGAGACACGTCCAGCAGCACCAACAGTGCGAGCAACACACACTTGGTATTCGTGGTGCCGCTCTTGCAGATCGTCTTATAAATATAGAACGTCAGCAGCGGGAAGGTGTGCATCAGGCGGTTGGTTTTATAGCCCAAAAACCAGTTGCGGGTATAATAAACCGTTTTATAAAGACCGTGGGGAAACAGGACAAAGGACGCAAGATCTGCGAGCAGTAAAAGAAAAAGGACGCTGCACCAGACGTTCAGAACACGGTTCGTCTCCTCCGCATCTCTGCAGATGATCAGCGCCAGACACGCGATCAGCGCCGGTGCCAGCACAGAGGCGCAGCTGATGAGACTTCCGCCATTGAGTAGCGTGGAGAAGAACACGCACGCCGCAGCCAGCAGCAATACCAGCTCCTGCCGCGTGATGAAGATTTTTCTGCGAAGGAGGAACAGCAGCTCCAGCGCGAGCGTAAACAGATAGAACCCGATTTTGATTGTTCCAAGATGCGGGACAATCCGATTCAGGTAAGAGATATCCATAGAAGTGGAAAGACACACCATCAGCGCGATGAAATCAACACCGTGCAGGCGCGGCTTCCGAACGAGCAGGTGCATACGTCTGTTCCCTCCTTTCGATTTCTGATCTGCGTCAGACTACTTTGTCTGTTCAATGGCCTGCAGGATCTGCGGATCCATGCTGCTGACCTGTCCATCGGTGGACATGCCGAGCATTCGCCTGAGCTTTCTGCCCACGAAGTCCACAAACATCTTTACGGCGACGCCAAGCCGATAGCGGAAAATGTGTTTTTTGAAATACTGCTTGAAGACGCCGTGCGCACGACCGTGATTGCGGCGGATGTCGCTCCAGTAGTCAGCGTCCGTCCGTTCACCGCGCAGCGCCGTCTCCAGCGCTTCCTGCCGCTGTGCGAACCAGTCCGCATCCGAAGGCGCCAATACATAGTCGTCCTGAATCCAGAACGGGTGAACCGCACAGGACGCCTCCCAGCCGTTTTCTTTCCGGCGGAGCGTCACCTCAGCAGCGCCCGTCTGACGGCACAGCGCGGGGATCATGTCGGAGACGAAGTTTCCCTGCCCATAGACGATCACCGCGCCGCGGTATTCCTCGACGCCCTGATAGACATGGGAGTGATGGCCGAGGATCACGTTGGCACCGCATTCAACCAGCCTGTGCGCCAGCGCGATCTGCGCATTGGAGGGATATGTGGCAAACTCGTCGCCCCAGTGCGCAGAGACGACGATGACGAGCGCGTCGTCCTGCGCGCGCAGACTGCGGACACGCTCGAGGATGCGCCCGATCCGATCCTCATAGAGAATGTGATCCGGCTCATACCATTCCAGATGAATGCAGAGAGACAAAAACGCGATCCGCGAGCCGCGGATTTCCCGGATGAGCGGCGCCTCGTCTCTGACGCCGATGGGCGCAATGCCGGCGGCCTCGCAGGTCTCCTTCGTCCTTTGAAAGCCCGCCGTCCCGTGCTGCATGCAGTGGTTGTTGGCGAGGTTCAGGATCGAAAAGCCGGCCGCCTTCAGGTCGGAGACGACCGATGCGGGGCAGCACATCTGCGTTTCCTTCAGGCTGCGGTTTTCCGGCGTATGGACGACGGTCTCAAAGTTGCCGATCACAAGGTCGGCGCGTTCGAACAGCGGCCTGCAGCCGTGAAACAGCGCTTCCCGGATCCGGGGGTACTTCGACCCCACGCCCACGCTCGCATAGAGCGGAGAATCGCAGATCATCAGATCGCCGACGGAACAGATGGTAATTGTTTGCTCGTTTGGCATGGTGTGCCGCTCCCTCAATGGTTGGTGTACATGGCCTCAAGCTGCCGCATGACGGCCTGATCATTGAAATGCCGCTTTGCATAGGCGGAGATGGTCTCCGCATGAAATGCTGTGTGATGTTCATACAGCTCCCGCATGGCAGCGCCGAGCTCGTCGGGCGCGTTAGCATCGATCACGCGGCCGTTCTCCGGCGTGACATACGGCGCGATGCCGGAGGCGGCGGAGACGATGACCGGCTTACCGCAGGCCCATGCCTCAGCCACAGGAGCGGAAAACGTCTCATACCGGCTGAAGGAGACGAGCGCGTCGGCCGCGGCAAGCTCCCGCGCCGTATCTGCAAGGGAGCACTCCCCCGCGAAGCTGATTTGCGGATGGCTTGCAGCGACAGCCTCGAGGCTGCCGCGCTCCGCGCCACCGCCGACGAGGCGCAGGCGAACGGACTCGCTGCCCCCGAAGGTCTTGAGAAACTGCCGGATGACCGCGTCAAACTGCTTGAGCGGCACAAGGCGGCCCACAGTGACAAAGGTGAAGCCCTCATGCGGCGCTCTGTCCGCCTCAAAAAAGAGGGGCGAGACAATATTCGGGATCACTGTCATCGGAACCGCAACCTCAACGCGCTCGCGAACGGCGCTCTGCAGCGCCTCGCTGACGCAGGCAAAGCAGCTGGCATTCTGCGCGTAATACCGCAGACGCGCAAGCTCGTGTTTTTTCAGAGTGTTGATCAGCACGCGCGACCAGTGCTCCGTGACAAAGAGCTTCACGCCGCGGCTGCGGTAACGCTCAATCTCGTTGACGCTGCTGATCATGGACGGATAGTGGATATGGATCAGATCCGGCTGCCCGGAGGCCGCCTCCGCGGTTTCCAGCAGCGTTCTCCAGAGCCGATCCTCGAATGATTCCCAATAGACACCGGCCTTGCCGGGGAAATAGAAATGGGAGCAGGCGTAAACCTGCACGCCGTCGTCCTCAAAGGTGCGCATGCCGCGGGGATCCTTGCGGTCAAAGAAGCTGAGCGTGAGGGCAAGATAGGACACCTCGTGGCCGCAGCGTGCCAGAAGCTTCGCCTGCTCGAGCTCAAACGAGCCCCACATTCTGTTTTCGGGCGTCGGATATCCGCGTCCGATGACCCAGATTTTCATACGCTTCCCGCCTCGTTCCATTTGCTGCGGATGATGTTCGCCGTGGTCTCGGCGAGCGTATAGTTCGGCCTCCAGTCAAAGGTCTGCTGAAAGAGCGACGCGTCGACGGAGGAATTGCGCAGGTCCTCGCCCTCCGTGACGGTATAGGATACGTCCATACCGGTCTCGCGCTGCATCTCGGAAACGATGCACTCCACCACGTCGATGAGCGAACAGCTCTCGTTCCGGCCGAGATTATAAGCTTCCTGCCAGGCGGCGCTGTCGCTCAACGCGAGCTTCACGAGCCCTGCAGCCGCGTCGCGCACATCCAGAAAGCCGTAACGCTGCATGCCGCCCACGACCCTGAGCGGCTCGCCTCTGAGCGCCTGCATGACCATGCGGTTGACAATGCGCTGGTCATAGCCGACGCCGAGCAAGCTCGCCATGCGCACGTTCGTATGCGCACGGTCGGAGAAGACCCGGTTCACAAACGCCTCGCTGCTGTATTTGCCGACGGCGTAGGGCGTTTCCAGACAGAGCGGATCTCCCTCCCGCGCGGGCGCGGTTCTTTTGGAGGCGTAAACGCTCTGGGAGGAAATGTTAATCAGCGCGCCGATGCCGCTCTCATACGCTCGGGCAATCATTTGATAGACCGTTTCCAGACCGGTGACCATGCGATAGCCGTCCGCGTTGGTGGGAAAGAGGCAGTTGATGAGCACATCCTCCGCGCCGCAGGCGAAATCCCCGGCGAGAAACGCCGCCGTGGACACGGCCTTCGCCCCGAAGGGCGCATCGGGCTTTCGCGTGACGGCGACGGCCTCGACGCCGGCCTCCTGCGCTGCGGCAAGGATGTTTGAGCCGAGAAAGCCGTTCGCGCCGCTGACAATGATTCGTTTCATGATGTTTCCTCTTTTACAGATCATAGTTCAGCCCCGCGAGCACTTCCTTCGTGTCGTGCGGTCTGAGGATGATGTTTCTGCCCTCGGGATCGATCAGCTGATAAAGCTCATTGACCTTGTCGATGCGCTCCATGAGCTCCTCCTTCGTATCCGCGACGACGTGGATGCGCGTCGTGTCCTGCACGAGCGTACCGGCAGAATCGGGTGGAATCGTGTCGCCGGGCTGATAGCGCTTGGCGATGTGGATTAGCCAGGGATAGGAGTTCAGCGCCGCCTCGCCGCGGATTTCCTGAATGGTCGCGCCGGGCTCGCCGAGTACGTTCAGCGTGGCATACCAGCGCCGGAACTTCGGATTGAACTGCGTATGCGCTCCCATGGAGCCGGTCAGTGCGAGGTGCATCAGATGCTCCATGGTGTTATAGTCGTTTTCATATTCCAGAATCTGATAGGTCTTGCACCCGTTGAGGCGCATGCCGGCCTCATAGCACCAAAGCTGACCGTCGTGTACGATCGCCTGAATGAAGAGCGAGCCGTTGCGCACGCCGATGCCCTGAAGCATGCGGATGATGACCTCGTTATACCGCTCCAGAATCAGATCCGTATAGCGGGACGGATAGATATAGAGATCCGGCGCCTTGGTGGCACTCTTCTGCTCGGTGTTGAAATAGCGGTCGTGGATGGCGGCAAGCTGGATATCGCCGTCCTGAGCGATATAGGTGATGTTGATCTCGTCATAGGGCAGATACTGCTCCACGATGGCGTCCCCGGACTTGGAGTGCGCAATCGCGTTACGGTAGCCAGCCTTGAGCTCCTCCGGCGTATAGCACGGCGTGACGCCCACGGAACTGGCGCTGTCCACTGGCTTGATGATGACCGGATACGGAATGTCCGACACGGCGATGTCCTCAATCGAGCGGATCGGATACTCCTTCGGCACCGGTATGCCGTACTGCTCGCAGGTGTGCTTGAAAAACTTCTTGTTTGTGCTCATCTGCGACTGCTCAACCGTAAAGGGCGCCGCCATGCCCATGCGGTCAGCGAGCTTACGCACGATCGGGCCGAGCCGCTCGTTGAACGCGGTAATCACACCGTCGAAGCGCTCGTCCTCGATGAGCTTTGCCACTGCGTCCTGGTCATAGGCGTCGACGTCGAAGGCATAGTCTGCAAGACGCTTAGCATAGGTACCGCGGTTATAGTCCGCCACACCGACCGTGACGCCGTTGCGGTGCGCCAGATCAAAGAGATCCACGGTGTTGTTCAGTCCGCCGATCAGCAGCAGCTTCTTGCCGCGCAAATCTGTTTTTATCATAATCCCCCTGCTTTCCTTAAGTTCAATCCATCCGGTATGCCTCATACCGCTCGGCAAAATGCGTGCCGACCGCAGCTTCTCCGAGCTCACAGGGCTGTCCGTCGGCAATCGCCATGGCACAGCGCACGGTATTGACTCCCGCCATACAGGAGTAAGCCGTTCCGGCGGAAAAACGCGGATTGATTTCAATGATTTTATAGTCGTCTCCGGTATCAAAAAACTCCATGTTGACCACGCCGTTCAGATCCAGCTGCTCCATGAGCGCATTACAAATCTGCTCAAGCGCGGGATCGTGGAAAATTTCCACGGCGATACCGCAGCCGTTGGAGTTGCGCAGAAGCTCTCTGCGCTGAACCTGCGTCTTCTGGCCCGTAAGCCGGTTTCGGACGCAGTCCACGGTGATGTTGGTTCCCTTCACGCAGTCCTGAATGAGAACAACGCTGCCGACCTCCTCAGGCCGCACAAAGGTGCGCAGCTCCTCGAGCGTATTGAGCCTGCGGCAACCGGTGCTCGCCACGCCCTCCACGGGCTTTGCAAACAGCGGGAAGACCGCCTTTTCCGCGTCCTCCATATTGGAATATTCCCGGATGGCCAGCTCCGGCATATTGCGGGCAACCCAGCTGCCGAAGACATCTTTGTAATGGCAGATCTCCACGAACGCCTGATTCGGCACGCACAGCCTGGTGCCGACAGAGGCAAACCGATCCCGGTTTCGAGAGAGACCAACCACCTCTTTGTCGATCACGGCATAATAATAATCCACGCCGTGCTGCCTGCAGAACTCCAGCGCAAACGGAATGTAGTCGTCCCCGGTGGAATACGGAAACTGATAAAACGCGTCCACATCCAAAGAGGACGCAATCTGCTCCGCGGGATTGATATCCGCGCCAAGGATACGAAACTCCCCCGTTTTTCTCAGTTCCCGGATCACCGCAGTCGCCGTGGCCGTTCCGATCGCTGTCACAAGGACAGTTTTCATACTCCAACCTTCTCCTTCATCATCTCTCTGTAAACGTTCATGCTGATCGCAATGCCGTTTTCATCATAGCCGACAAAATAGCTGATGCCCCTTCCGGCCGCCTGCGCGCTGCGCCTTCCGAAGGAGAACACCATTTTGACCAGCAGGAAAATCATCTTGAGATCCAGCACAAGGCTGACATTCTCCGCATACCAGACGTCGTTTTCAAACGTGCGCTGATATTTGCAGATCTCCTCCCCGGGAACGTGGATCACTCTCGGGCATTCCAGCCCGGGGCGAACCGCAGTGCGTCCGCGATGGCTGTCACTCATGCGTTCATACAAAAACACGGGCTGCGGCCGCGGGCCGATGATGCTCATATCGCCCTTCAAAACCGACCAGAAATTGAGCAGCTCATCCAGAGAGAGCTTGCGCATGATCCTGCCGAATTTCGTGACACGCTGGGAGGGCGGCAGCAGATTCCCCTCGGCATCGGTCTTGTTGTTCATGTTGCGGAACTTGACCATGACGAAGGGCTTGCCGTCCTTGCCGACGCGCGTCTGCTTATAAAAGATCGGCCGGCCGACGTCCAGATATGTACATACACCGAAAAGAACGTTGAACGGAAGCAGAATCAAAAACGCTGGAAGGGAAATCATGATGTCCAGCATCCGCTTTCCATAGCGCGTATAAAACGAGTTGCGCGGTTTCACCGGCGCAGACTGCCGATTCACGCGATTGAGATTCTGCTCACGCAGCATCTGAGCGACGGTCTCCTCCTCGCTAGAGCTCAGCCGCTGATTGCCAATGATTTCCATATTGATTTCACAGCCTTTATCTGAAAGAATTCACCGCCTCGATGACGCAGGTAATCTCGTCATCGGTCATGCCGTAGTACATGGGCAGGCTCAGCTCCGTTTTGCTGATCTCCTCCGCGATCGGGAAGTCCCCCTCGCAGTGGCCGAGATCCCGGTAGCAGTCATGCAGGTGCATCGGCGTGGGATAGTGCTTGTTGGTGCCGATGCCGCGGTCATTGAGCCACTGCTCCAGCGCGTCCCGCTTTTGGCAGCGCACACCGAACACATGCCAGACCGGCACGCAGTCCGCCGCGACATACGGCAGCGCCACCTGATCGTTGCGGATCTCGCTGAGATAGCGATCGGCGATCCGGCGGCGATCCGCGTTCATGCGGTCAAGATGCGGAAGCTTGGCCGCAAGAAACGCCGCCTGCAGCTCGTCCAGACGGCTGTTGTTTCCTTTGTAAATGTGATGATACTTATAATCCGAACCATAATTGCCGAGCGCGCGGATCTGCTGTGCGAGCGCGGCGTCATTCGTGACGGCAGCGCCGGCGTCGCCCAGCGCGCCGAGATTCTTGCCCGGATAAAACGAGAAGCCCGCAGCGTCGCCGAATGTGCCTACAGTTCTCCCCTTGTAGAGCGCACCGTGCGCCTGCGCGCAATCCTCCACAACCTTCAGCCCTCGCTTTGCTGCGATCGCCATAATCGGCTCCATCTCGCAGGGCTGTCCATAGAGATGGACGGGCATGATGGCTTTTGTTTTTTCGGTCATTGCCTCTTCAATCCGATCCGGATTGATGTTGAAGGTTTCAAGCCGCGGCTCGGCGAACACCGGCTTTGCGCCGACATAGGTCACCGCCAGCGCCGTGGCAATGTAGGTATTGGACGGGACAATGACCTCGTCCCCGGCGCCGATTCCGAGCGCCTTCAGGGAGAGCATCAGCGCGTCCAGGCCGTTGCCGACACCGACGCAGTGCTCTGCGCCGCAATATGCCGCGAACGCCTGCTCAAACGCGCGGTCCTCCTCGCCGCCGATATACCAGGAACGCTCAAAAACACGCGCAAACGCCGCTCTCAGCGGCGCATCCAGCTCACGCTCCATCGGCAGAAATGAAACAAACGGTACCTTCATTTATGATCTCTTCCCTTCCGGATCGGCTCCCGGCGCTTTGCGATACTGCAGAAACGCATCATAATCCCGGATATATTCGTTCGCATCGTAATATTCGGATGCGGCGACGCAGAGCACCGAATCATCCTGATTCCAGATCATCTCGCGCCAGACGCCCGGGTGCAGAATCAATCCCCTGGTCGGATCGTCCAGTCTGACGGTTTCGCGGCGCTTGCCGTCATCGACAATGATGTCGATGCTGCCATAAGGGCAGAGCAGAAGCTGCCAGTTGCGGGTGTGGGCATGATAGCCCCGATGCATCCCCGCCTGCACCTTGAAGATGCAGTAAACACGGCGAATCGGGAACGGAAGATCCCGCTCGGCCTCGGCAAAGCACAGACCACCGAGCGACTCGTCCGCGTCGATTCTGTTTTTCATTGTGATGACCTGATATTCCATCACAAGTCCTCCATACGTTCCGGTATTGTTATTTCCACCCGTTCCAGTGGTGCTCCGGGCGGATGGGCGCGTCACGCTCCACCGGGTTTCCGGCGAAGATGTCGGCCGCGTTCTGCTGAAACTGCTCCGCGAGCTCCGCAGGCAGCTTTTCATAGCCCTCCGCGAGCAGCGGCGGGCGCCAGCTGACGCTGTGGGCGTCGCTCGCCATGAAGTGGATCAGATTCCACCCCGCGAGCTGCAGCGCGCGCTTGCGCGACTTCGCGTCGCGCAGGACGTAGCCTGCGTTCACCTGCGCCAGCGCGCCGGCCTTCACCCAGTGATACAGGAGCGTCGGGTCCTGCTCAAGATAGACATAGCGCTCGACGTGGGCCAGAATCGGCCGCAGGCCGCGGTCCACGGCGGCGCGGATCGCCTCGTCCACGCCCGGCTGCAGATAGCGGGTGTCCAGCTCCATGAGCAGATAGCTCGTACTGCCGAAGGTGAGCTGCTCGAGCGGGAGCCGGTCGAAAAACGGCACATAGGCGATCTCCGCCCCGCAGCGCCAGGCCAGCCCCTGCGCCTCCGGCAGCGCGCGCATCTTCTGCACGGCGCCGAGACGGCCGGAGAGGAACGCGGGCACGTCCATCTTGTCGGGATAGAAGTGGGGCGTGAACACGATTCGTTTCACACCGCCGCGCCGGGAGGCGGCGAGCAGCGCCTGCGTATCCTCGATCGTCTGCGCACCGTCGTCGATGCCGGGGAGCATGTGGCAGTGCAGGTCAACGAGCGCGGGCATTCTTCGATCCCTTCTTCTGACTCCTGTTGGAAATCAGCCTGCGCTTTTTGGTGGTCGTCTTCTCCCCGTAGCCGTAGCGATAGCGGTAATCGCGGTTGTAGCCGCCGTAGCCGTGGGCGCGGAAGTCCACGCCGTTGAGCACCACGCCGAGAATGTTCGCGTTGACGTCCTCTAGACTCTTCTTGGAGAGGTTGAGCGACTGCTTGGTCGTCTGGTCGGCGCGGGCGATCAGGATGACGCCGTCCACCACGCGCGAGAGGATCGCCGCGTCCGTGACGACGGAGGCCGGCGGCGTGTCCACAAAGACGTAGTCATAGATTTCGCTCAGCAGCTGCAGAACCGTGACAATCGCGGCGCTGGCGCAGAGCTCCGCAGGGTTCGGAGGCAGCGCGCCGACCGGCAGAACGTCGATCTTCAGCTCCGGCTTGCGGACAATGACCTCCTGCAGGCGCTTTTCCTTGGCGATCACGCTCGTGATGCCGGGGGTGCTGCGGTTGATGTGCAGATAGGTCGCAAGCGTCGCCTTGCGGAAGTCCGCATCCACGACCACGACGCGCTTGCCGCTGTTGGCCATGGCCACCGCGAGATTGATGGTCGTGGTGGATTTGCCGTCGTTCGGGCCGGAGCTCGTGATCAGGATGGTCTTATACTGATTCGTCGCGGCGAGATAGTCAATGTTCGTGCGCAGGGAATTGTATGCTTCCTTAAAGGCAAAGGACGCCTTGTCGTCAATCAGACGCAGCTTGCGCTTCTCGGCGCTGCTGTTGGTTTTGGATTTGAAAATCATCATTCGTCCTCCGTCTCATACATTGGGATTACACCCAGAACCGGCAGGTTGATCGCGGTGATGTCGGCTTCGGTCTTCACCTTGTTGTCGAGCAGCGCGCGGATAATGATCAGCGCCGCGGTGAGCGCAAAGCCGAGAAACGCCGCCAGAATCGTGGTGCGCGGAATGTTCGGACTCACGGGCTTGAACGTGGAGCTGGCCGCGCTGACCAGCCGGACGGAGCCGGCCTCCACCATGTCCACAAGCGCGTCCGGCGCCACCTTGGTGATTTCGGTGCAGATGTTCACCGCCGACTGCGGATCCGTGGCCGTGATGGTGATGCGCATGATCTGCGTTTCGTCCACCGCGCTGACGCTGATGTTCTTCACGATATCGTCGAAGGTGTCCTCCATCTTCAGCCTCTGGATCACCTTGTCCATGACCGTGTCGCTCCGGACGATGATGCTGTAGGTATCCACGAGCGAGGCCGCGCTGCGCAGCTGGTCGGTGGAGACATAGTCCTGCGAGCGCTGACCGGAATTGACGATCATCATGGCGCTGGCGCTGTAGAGCGGCGTGGCAACAAACCGCGCGTATATGAATCCCGCCGCGCCGCAGAGAACGGTGATCAGCATGATCAGACCGATTCGCCGAAAGAGCGCGCTGATAATCTCGCCGAGATCGATATACTCCTCGTTTGCCGTAAGATTATTCATGGCTTCCTCCAAGAAATATGTTTCTTTTTTCGCGTGTTTTGTCGTCTATACATTATAAAATAGACGTAACAATTTATTTTACGATACTCCTCAACATTTGTCAATCATTTCAGCATCCAGAATTACCGTCAGCCGCGGACAAACGCCATGAAAATACCGGATCAAAAAACGAAGCCGCTCAGCACCTTGCACAAAAAAACGGAACCCGTTCCAAACAGGTTCCGTTTTGCAATAATCAGTCGCTGATTACTCCGCCATGTCGCGATACAGGAAGGTCACGACCATCGCGCGGGTGCAGGTGGAATCAGGCGCAAAGAGGTCATCGCCCACGCCTTCGGTGATTTCGTTCTCCACCGCCCACAGCACGGCGTCGGTGTAGAAGCGGCCGGCCTCAACGTCCTTGAAGGGGTTCTCGGTCTTGGTCGGCTTGCCGTCCTCAGCGCGGCAGAGGAAGGTCACAACGTGCGCACGGGTGCAGACCGTGTTGGGCTCGAAGGTATCCTCGGTGATGCCCTTGGCAATGCCCTTCTCGACGGCCCACAGCACGGCGTCATAGTAGAATCTGCCCTTCTCGACGTCCTTGAAGGGGTTCTCGGCCTTCTCGGCCTTCGGGCAGCCGTTGGCGCGCCACAGGAAGGTCACGACCTCGCCGCGAGTGCAGTCGCCGTTGGGCACGAAATGGGTCTCGTCCTTGCCTTCGGTGATGGCGGGATCATGATCGACCGCCCAGACAACGGCGTCGGAGAACCACTTGTTGGAGGGAACGTCCACAAACTTCATGTTGCCGTTAATCACGGCCTCGGTCTCGCCCTTGGCGACGACAACGGTCTCACCCTTGACCTCGGCGGTCACGGTGGACTTCACGGTCTCCTTGACCTCGACCTTGGCGAGCTCGGCGCAGAGCGTGGTGGAGGCGCCGCTGAGCTTGGCCTTGATGTCCTCAGCCTTGGCGGCCTTGTCGAGCGCGTCGGCCTTCAGGGCACAGGTGACAACAACCGCGCCGTCGGCAACCTTGACTTCCTTGATCTCGAAGAGAGAGTCGTCGTTGATCTTCACGTCGGCGGCCTTGACAGCCTCCTCGTTGGCGGCGATGAAGCCGGCGCTGTCCTTCAGCGTGCAGACAAACTGCTTGGCGAGCAGAGCCTCGGCGCCCAGAACAGCCGCGGCCTCAGCCTGCTTCTCGGTGACAACGGCGGTCGCCTCGATCTTGACGGTCATCTCGCTGCTGGCGCCGACGGTGCTGACTTCGAGCTTGATATCAGCGACGGTCTCGTCCTTCGCCTCGGCGGCAGTGTCCTCTCCGTCCACAGCGAAGGCGGCGGTGGCCATCAGGCCGAAGCACAGACACAGCGCTAGGATCAGAGACAGAATACGGGTGGTTTTCTTCATCCTTTTTTCGCTCCTTTATCCTTGATGAGATTGTAATAATATGCTTTCACTGAAGCCTTTTTTGCACAGTAAAGGTTCCAGAGTGCATCCACTTCGTCGGTGTCGCCGCCGGCGGCGGCGATCTTTGCGCGGTATTCATCCAGCGTGGCGGTGACCAGACTGTCTGCCTCGACCTCCATGCTGTAGCACCGGCTGATTGCGTCGGATTTGATCTGATTTTTCAGCGCTTTCGTCCGCTGCGCCTTCGGCGTGCCTTTCCAGGCAGCCCTGGAATCCGCCCAGACCTCGCCCAGCTGCGCATACATCTGCGCCTCGTAACCGTAGAGCTGCGCGACGCAGGCGTTGAGCAGTTCGTCCGCCTTGGATGTGTCCGCGCTGCTGTATCGGTCGAGCTGCAGCTCGTCCCGGACGGTCTTTTCATCGGCCTTGCCGCGCAGCAGGCGGTTCACCTGATCCTGCGTCAGCCCGTCCACGGTCACGCCCCGATCCTCGAGCTTTTTCTTCTGCTGATTGAGAAGCTCATCCATCCTCTGCGCGAGCGTTTCCTCGCTCAGCAGCTTGCCCATCAGATAGGGCTTGATGTTGTCCCACTGCCAGATTCCAACCGCGGCCGCCGCCAGAATCACGAGCGCGAGAAGGATGCAGAGCACCCGCTTCCATGCTTTCATTGCATACCCCTTATGTCATCTGCAATGCAGCCCGATTGCCGCAGCAGCTTTCATGCTGTTTTTTCATATCTGAAAACGCATATCATTCTAACGCAGTTTCCATAAGATTGCAAGCCCCTAGTGCGAAGTTGCCATCATTTTACAGTCCAAAAAGGACGCGCTGATTCCGCGCATTGCAGAGAAAGGGACTGCCGCAAGCTGCGGCAGCCCCTTTTGCCGATGGTTTTTCAGTCGGTGACAATGATCACCGCAGCGCGGCTGGTGACGCTGTTGTCATAGGCGTCGGTGATGACGCAGCGGTACTGTCTGCCGTCGCGCGCGGCGGTCAGCTTGCAGGTCATCGTCGCGGTCCTGAACGAGGATTTCGCCCAGACGCCGCCCGGGTCCTTATACTCCCACTGGTAGGTCAGGCCGTCGCCCGTCGCCTTGACGGAGATGGTCGCTGTGGAGCCCACCGGGCCCTCGAAGTTCTGCGGCTGCGCCGTGATGGTCAGCACCTTTTTGACCTTCATGGTCGCGGCGTCACTGTAGAGCTTGTGGCCGGAGGCGTCCTGCACGAGGCAGCGGTACGCTCTGCCGTCGCGCTCCGCCGTCAGCCTGCAGGTCATCGTCGCAGTCTTGAACGAGGAATTCAGCCACGTGCTGCTGCCCGGCTCCTGATACTGCCAGCGATAGGTCAGGCCCTCGCCGACCGCCCTGACGGTGAAGGTCGCGGTATCGCCCACCTCGCCGACGAAGTTCTGCGGCTGCTGCGTGATGGTGAGCGCAGGAGCCTTGACGATGATGGCCGCGGCGGCGCTCGTGACGCTGTTGTTGTGCGCGTCCTTC
>JAEEGF012425973.1_pt1 | contig 20183 bp, 16 predicted proteins | sample 9134171 | NCBI WGS metagenome assembly JAEEGF01 (sample SAMN16246542, study PRJNA631951) | gut metagenome | biome: gut microbiome; feature: rumen; material: AP-attached | host: Bos | place: Iran: Karaj | collected 2018-10
CCTCCGCTGATGTTTATCACTCCACCTGCACCATACACTCCACCGCCAATACCCGCGGCAAGATAGCCTCCCGTTGCAACGATTGTTCCGCCGTTGATGTTAATCGTCCCTCCTGCACCTGTATCGCCACCACCGATGCCAGCAGCAAATTTTCCGCCTGTTGCGGTGATGTTTCCACCATTGATATTGATTATTCCACTTGTTCCAGGTGTGTTACCATGGAATCCTCTGCCAATTGCAGCATAAAAGTTGTCAGCAACTATTGCGTTGAGAGCTCCATCACCCTCAATGGTCAACTCGTTTCCTTCATCTACTTCAATACCGCTGGACGCAACAAGTGTCGTCCCTACGCCAAGATCAATCGTCACTGAACCGCTAATGATGATGCGTTCCGAGAAGGTGACGGTGCTGTTTCCAGTAATGGAAACCACACCATTCTCCCACGTCGTTGCATCGCTGATGATTTGTCCATCAGCTTTAATATTCACATTACCGGCCCAAGCTGTCTGCGCCATAGTAAGCATCACAGCGAGGACGAGGATGAGATTGAATTTCTGTCTTGTAGTTCCCATTTCTTTTTAATCGTTTGTGTTTTTATTGTTTAACTTTTGTTTTGTTATTCTCATCAATGTATAGCATACAAATGCGACAAGGCTCGTTCATATCTCACGGAGAGATATGAACGAGCCTTGTCGTTGTAACGGTTTAAATAAATCGAATTTACTGATATACAGTGTATTACACAGGGGAGGGGATAATTGGGGCGCACCACACGAAACGAAGGCTGCAACCCCGAAGTTAAGGGTGCTGCAAGCATAGTGATATGTTGTGGTGAGCATCATTGATTATTGTTGATTATTGTTGTCCTTTTCCTTTTATTATTCTTCTATCATGCAATATTGCTGCGGTTTCGTATTGCGTTTACGCTGCAAAGTTACATATTATTTTCTAAATAAGCAACATTCGCTCGAAAAATCTCTTTTCTCTTTTCTATTTTTTAGAGCGGTTATCATAGCTTTTACATGCAAAAAACAGACACTTGAAAAATGCTATTGCTGATTATCAGTAACTTACAATGCTCTGAAATTTCCGCCATACGAAACCATCTGTAAATTATTTTCAAATTTCTCAAGGAAACAGGGGTGCGAAAATTCAAAGTGTAAGGAAAAAGACGGAAAAAGCGACAAACTGTATTTTCCGGCATCCCTAAAGGTGTTGTATAAAGAAAAGTCCCACTAATTTTTGAAATTATAGGTATTAGGCCATTTTACTTAATCGGTATTCAAGCTATACATCCAACTCTGTATATTTGTAATTTCTAACAAAATAGGTTGCAAGTTGCCCTATAAGATACAATCGAATAATTTGCCCTGTTTCAACATCATACCCTTTTTCCTTTATTTTCCTAACAATTCGTATATAGATATATATATTAATGATAGGTATAGAGGCTAATAGGGTTCCTATAAGTGCATCATTTTGATACACCAATTCATTTCGTGAATAATATTTTATTTTATAGAATAGATCCAGTAAATAGGTATTGTATATGCCTAATGTCATAATTACATACGGCATTGTATTATGCTTTTTTACCCAATTTATATATTCTTCTTCTATATTAGATTCAAACAAAGTGAAATATAAGATGTAATGTGAAACACCGATGATAGCAATGTTTGAAATCATTAGTATATTCTCTATCTTGTTGTAGTGCAAGTATATCACATCATCACATATCATTTGATATATGATGACACAGACATACGTAGGAAGTAAAATCATCAAGCCTACTACCAAACATTTATATAGTTCAAACAAACTGTAGTATAATTCTTTCATACTGTTTTAAACGACTTTACTTAATAGGCAGTCTATCTCCACACGCATGGGATTACCGTTCGCATCGTTGGTGCAGTGGTCGTTGCCTATCTGAGTGGGAGCGGTATCTATTATTATGCATTTCTCATTTTAGATTATTGCGCCAAAAAAGAATGTCATCTTCTTTCATTACTTTCCTCCATTTTGATTTCTTTTGATGATAGAAAAGTACTATTGCTTCACGTTCATAAAAGTAATATAGCCATATATTTGCAGCATAATCTTTATCAGGATCATTAAGCATGTTCAACCACATTTGTCTGGAAATATTCTTTAGCTTCTGCTTTTCTATTGGAGAGCAATCTACAACTACTCGATAACCAACGTCAATAACGGGAAAGCATGTATCACATGCCACCTTCGTCACGGTGTACGATATGCTGTCATTGTTAATAAATGACAAATCTATATTACTATCTTGGAGAGAGATACCATTCTGCTTCAGTTGAGCTTTACATGACACAATAGAGAATAATGAAAATATCAGCAAATAATCTTTCCAACTCATTTTGTTCTTTATTTATTTATTTTCTATTCACATATAAAAAATGCCTGAAATTATCTTCATTGTCGTCAAATAAGAAAACGACTACGAAAACAATTTCAGACAAATCATTTAGTCTATTCTGAACAAATTCATGTCATTGGAATTATCAGAACTCACTTGTGAAGTGGAACTTGATATGCTCGAAGTCCTGTTGTGCCATTGAGAGTACATAGCCGGAGTCGGCAAGGAAGACGTCGCGGCCATCCTTGTCCTTTGCCATGTACTGGTATTTGCGCTTCTTGAAGTTCTCAAGCTCCTGCTCGTTGTCGCTCTCTACCCAGCATGCCTTGTAGAGATGTACCGGTTCCCAACGACACTTGGCGTTGTACTCGTTCTCAAGACGGTACTGTATGACCTCAAACTGCAACTGTCCTACGGTGCCCACGATGCGGCGGCCGTTGAACTGGTTGACGAAGAGCTGTGCCACACCCTCGTTCATAAGCTGCTCCAAACCCTTCTGGAACTGCTTTGCCTTCATAGGGTCGTCGTTCTCTATGTACTTGAACATCTCTGGAGAGAACGAAGGCAGTCCGCGGAAGTGCAGCTGCTCGCCCTCGGTAAGGGTATCACCTATCTTGAATATGCCGTTGTCTGGCAGACCTACGATGTCGCCTGCCCATGCCTCGTCGATGGTTGACTTACGCTGCGCCATGAACTGCGTAGGGGAAGAGAAACGCACCGTCTTACCCATGCCGACGTGCAGGTAGGGTTGGTTACGCTGGAACTTGCCCGAGCATACCTTACAGAAGGCTATGCAGGAACGGTGGTTGGGGTCGATGTTGGCGGTAATCTTGAAGATGAAGCCGGTGAACTTTGCCTCGTCGGGGCTCACCATGCGCTCCTCTGCCTTGGTAGGACGTGGGGAAGGGGCTATCTCTACGAAGCAGTCGAGGAGCTCCTGCACACCGAAGTTGTTGAGGGCTGAACCGAAGAATACCGGTGCCACCTCGGCAGTGCGGTAGGTCTCGACGTCAAACTCTGGATATACGCCGCTGACGAGTTCGAGGTCGTCACGCAGCTGCTGTGCATCGTCAGCGCCCACCTGTTCGTCGAGGGCGTCAGATGATATGTCAACGGCTACCTTCTCGGTGACGCGCTGCTTGTCGGGTGTGAAGAGATTGAGCTGCTGCTCATAGATATTATATACGCCCTTGAACTTTGCGCCCTGGTTGATAGGCCATGACAGGGGGCGCACCTTTATCTGCAGTTCCTGCTCCAGTTCGTCGAGAAGGTCGAAGGGGTCGCGGCCCTCACGGTCCATCTTGTTGATGAAGATGATAACGGGGGTGTTGCGCATACGGCAGACCTCCATCAGCTTACGTGTCTGTGCCTCCACGCCCTTGGCGCTGTCAACGACGATGATAGCCGAATCGACGGCGGTGAGCGTGCGGTAGGTGTCCTCGGCGAAGTCCTGGTGGCCAGGAGTGTCGAGGATGTTGACCTTGTAAACCTCGCCGTCGGTTGACTTTGAAGGGGTGTAGTCAAACTCCATGACAGATGTTGACACAGAGATACCACGTTGTTTCTCGATGTCCATCCAGTCGGATGTGGCTGTCTTGCGTATCTTGTTAGACTTCACTGCTCCGGCAACCTGTATCTGTCCGCCGAAGAGCAGGAATTTCTCTGTCAGTGTGGTCTTACCCGCGTCAGGGTGTGATATGATCGCGAATGTGCGTCTGCGTTCTATTTCGTTGTTCAAAGTTGTAAGTTAAGTTATGAGTTATGAGTTATGAGTTATGAATTATGAATTATGAATTAAGAATTAAGAGCTCCCTAACTATCAATGTTTTTTGCACTTCCTCCGCTTCGCTTCTTCCCGTTTCGCGCGGGGGAGAGCAACCTTATAACAGAGATAGAAGGCTATCGCATTATTTTCACTTCTCGTTTTTCACTCAGAGCATAGTGAGGATAAGCGTAACTTGTATTTTTCACTTTTCACTTTTCACTCTGGGCTCTTCACTCTTCACTTTTCACTCTGAGCTCTGAGCGAAGCGAAGTGTTAAGCATCGAACTTGAGCCCCTCTTCCTTGTCCTTCTTGTAATAGTCTGAGAGCATTCCGAGGAAGGTCGTTATCTCCTTTACGGCATTCTCGGTGCTGGTGCTGATTTCCTTCTTCTGCAGGCGCAGCATCATGACGCCGTACAGTGCATTGAGGCAGGTCTCTATCTCGCTTACGTCCTTACTGCCCTTGCTGCGCAACTCGACGATAAACGGCAGCACCTTGTAGTATTCCGCATTGTAGAAAGGGAAGTTAGGCGACTGCATAAGCATCTCGTGAAGTTCAGCCATCTGCTGCGTCACGATCTTGATTATCTGTAAGTGTCCGCCTTGCGTCTTGCCCTCCTCGCGCATCATGCGGATGAGGTTGCCGTACCAGTCAATCATGTCTTCGCGCTGCTCGTCGGTGAGTTCGAAGCGCGAGATGTATTCGCGGCGTATCATGGCGAGGTCACATCCGTAGGCACGTATGATATCCTCCACCTGCCACATGTAGAGTACGTATTCGGCGATGTTGGTGCGTCGTAGTTCTTGTGAGATAAGCATTAATTCAAAGAGAATAAGTTAAACACGGTGCCGATGAATATGGCAAAGGAGAAGGCCATGACTATCGACCCTATTATACGGTTGATGATGACGATGGTGTCCATTGAGAAGAACTCGCGCACCTTATCGACAAGCCATGTGAGGCCATACCACCACAGCAGTGCTCCGCCGACGATGCTCAGGTATCCTAATGACATCTCGATGGGATGGTTAGGTATCACGAACGCAAACTGGGCGAAGGTGGCAAGGAACAGGAATATTATCAATGGATTAGACACCGTTACGAGGAATGCCGTCACGAAGTTGTGCAACAGCGTGCCCTTCTGGTTCTTCTTGCTTTCGTGCACATTCTTTCGGGGGTCGCTCTTGAAGCAATAGAGTCCGAAGCAGAAGAGCAGTATGCTGCCGAATATCTGCAGGCAGAACTTGTTCTGCGGCTCGTCGATGAGTTCCATGACGAAGCTCATGCCGAAGCCTGTGATAAGTGCATAGAACAAGTCGCTGGCAGCAGCTCCGAGACCTGTTACGAAACCATACCACCGACCTTTATTCAGCGTGCGCTGTACGCACAACACGCCAACAGGACCCATCGGCGCAGAGCAGATGATTCCTACAATCATACCCTTGACGATGATGTCAAGAAAGTTAAATGGTAGTGTGAATGGCATTTCTGGCATATCTTGAATATATAACAAGGCGGGGGGGTGAATGTTCCCACCTTAAAAATCTGACAGTGGGAATTATTAGAACCCACCTAAAGTAAAATGTTTTGCAAAGTTACTTATTTTTATTGAATTGACCAAACTTTTCGGTGAATTATTGTGCAAGGCATATATCGCATCTGTGGCAGTCGTCGGTCACTTTCTCGCCAAAGTATTCCATGAGCATGCGCTCGCGGCAGGTATCGGTCTCGGTGATGTACTGTATCATCTTGCTGATGCGCTCGCTGAGCTTCTCGCGCAGTTTCTCATATACGTCTTCGCTTATCGTGAGTTTGTCGGAAACGACGCGTTGGCGCAAGTATGTTATAGTAGGCATGCGCTTGGGTGGGAGGTAGCGTATCACCCTGCGCTGTGCCAATCCCTTGAGTGCTATGTGCAGTTCCTCTTCGAAGAGTCCTGAATGTTTCTCTATGAGTCCGTAGTCGATGAACGTAAAGTCGGTGAACAGGGAACCGTAGTTCCTGAGCAGTGCATTGAGAGCCTTCTCCTCAGCCTTTGACAGTTGCGTAATGTAGTACAGTTCATTGCGCGATACGGTAATCATCACCCTGGCACGGTTGTCGTGGTCAAGGTCGTAGCTGATGTAGCCTGCATTCTGCAGTATGGCGAGCGCACTCTCAAGCCTTATGGGGAAATGCTTGAAGCGCTGGCAGAAGATGGTCTCGTTGAAGTCATATACGGCGCCTTCGCCAGAGTCGGCGGCAAGTTCGAAGAAGTATGCAAGGTGGTCATACACGGTCCTGATATACTGCTTGTCGGGGAAGGTGGTGTCAATGCGCTTCATCAGCGAAGTCTTGTCTTGCCCGTTCTGCAGCAGTACGGCATACGCCCTCTTGCCGTCCCTGCCAGCCCTGCCAGCCTCCTGGAAGTAAGCTTCGATGGAGTCGGGACAGTCCATGTGGATGACGAGGCGTACGTCGGGCTTGTCAATGCCCATGCCGAATGCGTTAGTAGCCACCATAACCCTTATCTCGTCTTTCTGCCATTGCTCCTGTCGCTTCTCCTTTATGGCAAAGTCGAGGCCGGCATGGTAGAAGGTGGCGCTGACTCCTTCGGCATTTATCATTTCCGATATCTTCTTCGTCTTCTCACGGTTGCGTGTGTAAACGATAACGCTGCCGCGCACGGAGCAGATGATGTGCATTAGTTCGCTGAACTTATCGTCGGCATGCCTTACGACGTATGAAAGGTTCTCGCGACGGAAACTCATGGAGAAGACGTTGAAGGGCATTGCCGCGGAGGCGTTTCCGGTGTCATACTTCAGCCTCTCCTGTATGTCCTTCACCACGTTGGGCGTGGCGGTTGCCGTCAGTGCGAGTATTGGTAATGGTGGGGTGCCTTCCTGCCTGTTGCCCGGTATGCTGCCTTTCATAGTCTCGCAAATGGTCTTGCGCAGGTCGCCTATGTGCAGGTATGGTGGACGGAAGTCGTAGCCCCATTGTGATATGCAGTGTGCCTCGTCAACTACTATGAAGCATATCTTCATATAGGTGAGCTTGGTAAGGAACAGCTTGTTGGACAGTCGCTCGGGAGAGACATAGAGAAACTTCACTGCACCGAATATCGTGTTGTCGAGTATGCGCTGTATCTCATGCGGCGCCAGTCCGCTGTATATAGCCTCTGCCTTGATGTTATGTGCCTTCAGGTGCTCCACCTGGTCTTTCATCAAGGCTATGAGCGGGGAGATGACGAGGCATACGCCGTCCATAGTAAGAGCCGGAACCTGAAAGGTGATACTCTTGCCCCCGCCGGTAGGCATCAGTCCGAGGGTGTCGTGACCTGATGCTATGCTTTTGATAATGTCAAGTTGGATGCTTCGGAAGGATTCATATCCGAAGTATCGCTGCAGTGTGCTGATGTATAGGTTATCGTTGTTTCCGTCCAAGGTTTTTCGTCGTTATGGTGGAGCATAGTCGGCTTTTTACGCCACTATGTCACTGTGCTTCACCCTTGTTGAAATGCATATCCTCAATCTGTAGCTGTATGTTGCCGCGCTTGTAGATGTTCTCCTCTATGGTATAGGATATGTTGAAAGACTGGCGCGACTTGATGTAGCGTGCTGCGGCAGACTGCCCGAAGGCTATGCCGTTCATCACGGTAGGTGACTTGGAGTCAACCAGTTCAAGTTTTATGTGTTCCTGCTCCCTGCCTACCACCTTTGATGTACCGAAGTCATATACGTTGTTGGTGGCAAACACAGGCTTCGGGTTGCCAGGGCCGAACGGTGCAAAGCGCTTCAGGTCGTGCAGCAGGCGCTTGTTGATGTCGCTGAAGTCTATCAGTGCATCCACCTTCTTCGTAGGTACTATCTGCGTAGGGTCGATGTGTTGCGCCACGTATGCCTCAAAACGCTGCTTGAACTGCTCTACGTCAGACCATTTGATGGTGAGTCCGCAGGCGTAGGTGTGGCCGCCGAAATTGATGAGTATGTCCCTGCAGCTCTTGATGGCAGCATATACGTCGAAGCCTGCTATGGAGCGTGCGGAGCCGGTGGCAAACTGCCCGTCGCGTGTAAGGACCACGGTAGGGCGGAAATACATATCGGTGAGCCTTGCCGCAACGATACCTATGACGCCCTTCTTCCAATTTTCGTCGTAGAGCACGATGCACTGTCTGTGCTCCTGCTTGTCAAGTTTTTCCACGATGCTGTTAGCCTCGTCGGTCATCTGCTTGTCGATGTCCTTGCGCTGCTCGTTGTACTCGTCGATGTTCTTTGCTGTCTTCATGGCCTCTTCAGGGTCATGGCTTACGAGTAGGTCAACGGATTTCTTGCCGTTCTCCATTCTGCCGGAGGCATTGATGCGAGGTCCTATCTTGAAGATAATGTCGCTCATGCTTATCTCGCGTCCGTTGAGACCGCATATATCGATGATGGCCTTGACGCCTACCGATGGCTGCTGGTTAATCTGTTTCAGACCGTGATATGCAAGTATGCGGTTCTCGTCTGTAACCTCCACGAGGTCGGCAGCTATGCTTATGGCGCACAGGTCGAGCAGAGGTATCAGTTTAGAGAATGGTATGCCGTTGTTCTTTGCGAACGCCTGCATGAACTTAAAGCCTACGCCGCATCCGCACAGGTGCTTGAAAGGGTAGGTGTCATCGCTGCGCTTTGGATTGAGGATGGCTACTGCAGGCGGCAGTTGCTCGTCGGGCGTATGGTGGTCGCATACTATAAAGTCTATTCCCAATGACTTGGCATAGGCTATCTCCTCGTGTGCCTTGATGCCGCAGTCAAGTATGATGACGAGTGATATGCCCTGTGCCTTGGCATAGTCAATGCCCTTGGTGCTTGCGCCATAGCCTTCGTCGTAGCGATCGGGAATGTAATATTCTATGTTGCTGTAGAACTGCTGTATGAATTTGTACACCAGTGCCACGGCAGTGCAACCGTCAACGTCGTAGTCGCCATACACCAATATGCGCTCCTTCCTGCCGATGGCATCGTTGAGACGGTCAACGGCAAGGTCCATGTCGCGCATGAGGAAAGGGTTTATCAAGTCGTTAAGTTGTGGACGGAAGAAGCGTTTGGCGGCAGACTCTGTCGTTATGCCGCGCTTAACCAACTGGAGCGTGAGCGCGACGGAGATGTTGAGCTTCTCGCTCAACTCCTTTGCCTGTCGCTTCTGCTGCTCGCTGGGCTCGTCTATTATCCACTGGAAATGCATCCTGATTCCTTATTCCTTATTTATTAATGTGTGTATAGCTTGTTTGCCTTATGTAAAATCCGGAGAGTCGGGGGATTACTTGACTTTCTTCAGGCTGAACTTCGTAATCTTGCCTTCAGGTGTAACCTCGCCGGTCACTACGTACTTGGCATAGGTCTCCAGTGAAGGGTCGGTGCGCTCAATGTTCTGCTCAGCACCAAACTGCACTTTGAGGTTTGCCGTACCCTCGGCGTCAGGCTCTGCCTTCTCAACCTTGAAGTCGTTAAGGATGTGCCAGTTCATGTTGGTGATGTCGTCCTTGTATATCTTCTCCATGAACTCAACGGCACTTTGGCTGGATGCGTTGCTCCTGCCCAGGAAGGAAGCCATTACGGATTCAACGGTGCCGAGCAGCTTGCTCTCGTTCTTTGCATTGATGGCCTGGAAGAAACGCTTATAAACATCCTTTGCCATTGCTATTTCCTCAGGTTGCACCTCCGTAGCCTTCTTGTTGTCAAGGCGCTCCTGTGCATCGCTTGCATGCCTGCCGTCAGGATGCTGCTTGAGGTATTCGGCGTATGCCTCTGCGGTATTCTTGCGCTCAGCCACGCTGTAGTCTATCGAGTCGATGAGGTTGACAGCCTCTCCCTTGTGCAGTGAGTTAGGGTGAGTCTTGATGAAGTCTGCCAATGAGTTCTTAGAACCACTTGCAACGGCGTTGGTCCAGTCGGTATCCTCCTGTGTCAGAATGTTCAGACGTGCGTTTACGGAGTCGCGGTGCTCCTGTGGCGCATTGTTATACTGCACGAGGTAGTCCTTGAGGTCCTGAATGTTGGTGCTCAGCATTACCTCCTCGTATCTCTGCTGCTCCTCACGCTCATCCTTGGCGTTGCTCCATACGCAATAGCCTATTATGCATACTGCCAATGCAATGATGAACGACAGCATGAGTATGAGGTTCTTGTTCTTCTTAGGCTGATTGTCGTCAGTGTTAGGATATTCATCGCTGTCAGGTGTAGTGGCAGCGGTGGTTTGTTCGGCGTGTATATGGTTCTGAGTCTGCTGAGGTACAACGGCAGCTGTAGGCGCCGCGGTATTCTCCACAGGACGTGTGCTTGTAGGTTGTGCAGCCTGAGTCGTTTCCTGCTGTGCAGAGTCAGAGCCCTCCACTGTGAACTGTACATTCTGCTGGTTGGCCGCAGGCTTTACGTTGCCGGCGATCTTTATTCCGCAGTTTGGGCAGATAGCTGCCTGGTCACTTACCTGGTGTCCGCATTCCGGACATGAAATTAATGCCATATCTATATGTAATGTTTAGATTTTACTTGTATGCTTTATGCTGTGTATTGCTATTCGGAGTGTAGTGAGAACCCTCGTGCCGCATGGGTATCAAGGTTCTCCCTTCCTATGCCTGAATCTCAGTTCGCGTAACTGGTGGCGTCCCATGAAACGGCTTTTGTCCACATAGCCGTTGATGCCGTGCAGGTGTCCTTTTCCGGTATATTGCCACAGTGCGATGTCCTTACCGTCGGCAAGCACTGGCAGGCGCTCAGAGTACTGTGCCACCATGAGGAGGTATCTGTCAAGCTTACCCTGGAAATGCTTGTTGTAGAAATTCGTACCTACGTATATCAAAGGGCGCTGACGATACACTTGTTCTACCAGATACAGAAATTTGAATAGTGAATCGCACAATGCCTCGGTGCCCAGTCCGCCAGTCACCTCAACGTCAATCATAGGTATGAGGTCTTGCTCGCTGGGTTTGCACTGCGCAAAGAAATTAGCCACCTGTGTTTCCTGTGGCACCGTTGGACGGTAGAAATGGTATGAGCCTACTTTCAGGCCGTATCGGTGTGCAGTCAGCACGTTTTGTTCGTATTTGGGGTCTATCCTTGTCTCTCCCTCAGTAGCCTTGATATATACGTATGCCATCTTGGTGTTGTTGCAGATGGTTTCCCAGAACACTTCGCCTTGGTAGTGTGATATGTCGATGCCATGTATGTGGGAGCACGTGTCCTCACACTCGGCGTATTGCGACTGGGCACTGGCCAATGATGGTAATAATGATAGTAAGGATGTTATATAAAAAGTCGTAGTATGTATGTAGCTGCGTATTTTTTTCATCATAGTTTGCAAAGTTAATAAAAAAAACTGAGAGAAGCAAATAAAAAGGTGGCTACGGGCAAATGTTTTTGTTTTTTTTATATTTCATAAGGTATTAAGCTTGAAATTAGTCTAAATTGTTTTGGAGATTTCAAAAAAAAGTGTAACTTTGCAGACAGATTTATAATGAAAATAACGAAATGAAAAACTATTATTTTACACTAGTGCTACTCCTTGGAGTAGTTTTGGGAATCAAGGCACAGAACACTCCCGTCAGCCAGATGGAGAAACTGGGCCGCGGTGTGGTGGCAGTGCCTTTCAGTAATGGCGGCACCGGCCGACTCGTCACATGGCGTCTGTTAGGTACTGACGATCCATACAAGACTACGTTTGATGTATTGCGTAATACCGCAAGGGTGGCAACAGACCTGAAAACGACGAGTTGCAAGGATCCCAATGGCAATGCTACCTCCATGTATCGTGTGGTGACAAAGGTGGACGGCGTGGCCGTTGACACTACTGATGCCGTGCAGGCATGGACTAATGTGTATATGAAACTGCCCCTTGACCGCCCTGCTGCGGGTGCTGCCAATAAAGGAACATACACTCCTAACGATTGCTCCGTAGGCGATGTTGACGGCGACGGTGAGTACGAGATATTCGTGAAGTGGGATCCGTCAACCGCCAAGGATAACTCACAGGCAGGCGTTACAGACAACGTGTATATAGACTGCTATAAGCTTGACGGCACAAAGCTGTGGCGCATAGACCTCGGCAGGAACATCCGTGCCGGTGCCCACTATACACAATTCCAGGTGTATGACTATGATGGCGACGGCAAGGCAGAGATGATGTGTAAGACTGCTCCCGGCAGTATAGACGGCGTGGGCAACTACGTGAACCAGGCTGCTACGAGCGCAACCATCAAGGCTGCCAGCAATACAACGAGCTATGTGACAAGTGACGGTCGTATAAATGGCGGTCATGAGTATTTGACTGTGTTTGAAGGAACGACAGGTAAGGCTCTCCATACCATAGCATATTATCCAAACCGCAATGGCGATGCAGCGCTGAGCACTGCCGCAGGTACAAAGAACTGGGATACACGTTCTGGTAAAAGCGATACAGGCAGTTATGGCAACCGTGGTGAGCGTTATCTTGCAGCTACCGCATATATAGATGGTTCTGACAATAATGCCAGTGCTATATTCTGTCGCGGATACTATACATACGCATATATCTGGGCAGTAAGCTTTAACGGTGAGAAACTGATACCACGCTGGCTGAGTTCTCATGAGTCAGGAACAGCCTATAAGCTCACTACATGGGATGCGGAAGGTATTGCCACAAGCCGCGAATTCAGCAACCTTAAGCCTACCAGCGGCAGCGGCAGCGGTACGATGTTCCAGAATGGTAACCACAATATGTCTGTAGCAGATGTTGATGGTGATGGAAAAGATGATATCATCTGGGGTTCTGCAGCTTTGAAGCATGATGGTACTCTGCGTTATGGCACGGGCTTCGGTCATGGTGATGCCATACACATGGGATCGATGATACCTGGACGTGAGGGACTTCAGGTATATGAGGTGCATGAGGAAAAAGGTTGGTACTCATGGGACGTGCATGATGCCGCTACTGGAGAAATCTTGCTGAAGGGTGGTAACCATGGCGTTGATAATGGTCGCGGAATGGCTGCACAGTTGTCTGCGAGTACAAAAGAATGGTGGTTCAGTTCCGCAGATCAGATAAAGGATGACAGTAAAACAACAGACGTAAATGAGCTGGAAGTGTATATAAATACTTACGGAGAGCCTCTTAACGGTAGGCATCAGCGTAGTGTGACAACCGGTGGTGTCGCATCTACTGCCACCAGTACTGTGAACTTCCGTATCTATTGGGATGGTGATGTGCAGGACGAGTTGCTTGACGGCAGTGTGATTGACAAATATAATGACTCAGGCAATTCCTTCAGCCGTCTTATGACGGCCTCCAGTTTTGGACCAAGTTCTACATGTAATGGATCGAAGAATACTCCGAGCATTTCAGCAGACCTCTTTGGTGACTGGCGCGAAGAGCTCGTGCTCTACAGTGTAAGCGACGCTGAGACATATCTCGGTATCTACTCAACTAACATTGCCAGCGACTATGCCATCCCAACCTTGATGCACGATCATACATACCGAATGGGTATCTGCTGGCAGAATACTGCATACAACCAGCCTCCACACCTGGGCTATAACCTTGCTGTTGAGGCGCTGCCATCGTTGGAGAATAAGGAACTGGAATACACCGTAAAGGTGGGCGAGGAGTTCTCCTATTTCTCAAATACTCGCTATGCCAAGAGCATAACGCAGACGCGAACTTACTCTGCTGACGATAGCTATGTAGTGGGACTGCCTGCCGGACTGAAGAAGACTACTTCAAGTACTGCCAAGACAATACAGATAAGTGGTGTGCCTACAGAAGCTGGCGACTACAGGATTCCTATCAAGGTGAATAGTCTTAACGGTGTGAGTGCGGATGCAGCAAATGATACCCTCATAATACATGTTACGGCGGCTGATGCTATCAGTCAGGTGGATGTGCAGTCTGAGGCAGTGCGCACTGTTATCTATGATGTATATGGCCGTGAGGTGCCTGCTGCAAGCGTGGCAGACTTGCCTAAGGGCATTTATGTTGTAAGACAGAATACAAGTAAGGGTGTCGTTACCCGTAAGATTCTGAAGAAGGACTAAACAGGTTGTTTCAATATGTTTTGCGGCTATCATGCGTTGGTGTGATAGCCGCTTTTTTATTGCTCTAAAGCCGTGCGCAGTATGCGAAATAAGGTTTTAAGGATGTTTTTTGTGTTAACAAGTGCAAAAAAACAAAGAAATATTTGGTTAAGTCAAAAAAACTTACTACCTTTGCACTCGCTTTTGAGAAAGGATAAAGTTCAAGCAACCTTGAAAAAGTTTATGCACCCTTAGCTCAGTTGGTAGAGCAACTGACTCTTAATCAGTGGGTCCAGGGTTCGAATCCCTGAGGGTGTACCACCAAAATGAGGAGTTACGAATTAATTCGTGACTCCTTTTTCTTTTATACTTAAAATGCATATGGGGTGGTGTGCTTCTTGGTTAAGAGCATCGGGCTTTTCCGGGTTGGCAGCGGCAGGCTGATTTTCCGACCATCCTGCCATTTGTTTTTCATAGAATTTGCGAACAAATGGAACACTGCTTCCAAATGCAAAATAGAGCGAAAAATAGCAAGAAAAAGTCCCATTGCGCACCATCTTGAGGTGTGAAATGGGACTTTTTCGTGTAAAAGCATAGCTTTCAGACTCTGATTTGTGCTTTTTTGCGCTATAATTTGATAGCTTTTACACGGTAAAAGCTATCGAATTACAGTGTAAAAGCTATCAAATTACAATTTCGTCTGTTGTAGTTTTATTGTGATTTTTATATAATCACTTATAAACTAAGTGATTATGTACGACGCGAAATTTTGCGATATTTCGCACCAAAAATCGTTTTCGTGAATTTGAAGGCCTAAAAATCGCATTTAAATACGATTCAGGACTGTTTTTCAGCCCCCATCTTATACGAGTTCAACAGTCTTGATATCCTGCTCCTTGTCGCAATAGTGGCAGCGTACGGTGCCAAGCTGCTTGTTCACTACGCTGAAATACGTAGCCATCGGCTCGTTGTTTGTTATGCACTTAGGGTTGTTACAGCGAATGATGCCGCGCAGCTCATCGGGAGTCTCCACGGTTTTCTTTTCTACCACCTGGTAGTTCTTAATGATGCTGAGCACCACGTTAGGAGCTACTACGGAAAGGCGTGATATCTCCTCATTGGTGAAGAACTTGTCTGTAACCTTTATGATACCCTTCTTGCCCAGTTTCTTGGAAGGGTAGTTCTGACCTATTGTCACGGGTTCCGTAAGTTTGCTCAGTTCGAGCAGTGCAGCCACCTGATATGTTTTCTCAGCTGGTATGTGGTCAATGACCGTGCCGTTCTCGATAGCGGCAACAAGGCGTTCCTTGATATTCATAACTTCAATTTTTCAATTCTTCAATTTTTCAATCCTTCCGCTCGGCGCTTGCGACGCTTTGCTTTGCAAAGAATTCTTCAATCCTTCAATCCTCATCCAATGATAGTCTTGTCGTTCTTGATTTCCTCAAGCGTTATGCCGAGACAATGGCAGAAGATTGCTTCGCGTGCATACAGGCCGTTCTGTGCCTGCTGTATGTAGTATGCGTGTGGATCGTCATCCACGTCGTATGCTATTTCATTTACGCGTGGCAATGGATGCAGAATCTTCATGTTAGGCTTTGACATGCTCAGCATTGCGCGGTTGAGTATATATACGTTCTTTACACGCTCATACTCCATGAGGTCCGAGAAGCGCTCCTTCTGCACGCGCGTCATATAGATTATGTCGGCATCAGATATAATCTGCTCGTTGAAGTCGGTGTGCTCCACGTACTTTATATTGTGCTCGCGGCAGTAGTCCTTGTACTCCTGTGGCATGGCGAGCTCTGTTGGCGCTACAAAGTGGAATGTAGGGTTGAAGTGTCTCATGGCGGTAATCAGCGAGTGTACCGTGCGTCCGTATTTCAGGTCGCCCACGAGATATATGTTAAGGTTTTCCAGTGTGCCCTGAGTCTTGTAGATAGAGTAGAGGTCGAGCAGGCACTGCGATGGGTGCATGTGTGCACCGTCACCAGCGTTGACTATTGGCACAGGCGCTACCTCCGAGGCATATTGCGCAGCGCCCTCTATGTAGTGGCGCATGGCGATGACGTCGGCATAGTTGCTCACCATCAGTATGGTGTCCTTCAGTGTCTCACCCTTGGTGGTGCTTGTCACCTTTGCGTCAGAGAAACCTATCACGCGTGCACCGAGACGGTTGGCAGCGGTTTCGAAAGACAAGCGTGTGCGTGTGCTTGGTTCAAAGAATAGGGTAGCAACGACCTTGCCTTTCAGGAGCTCTCTGTTTGGATGTTTCTCAAACTCCTGCGCCATTGCTATCAAGTACATGATTTCGTCTTTTGAGAGGTCAGCGATAGTAACGAAATTTTGTTTTTCCATAGATATCGTATTCGTTTACGTTTGCGTTTTCTGTATTTGAGTGCGAAGTTAGCAAAAAAAAATGAAAAAACATGGTTTTTTCTCAAATATTTATTGTATTTTTGCATTCGAATAGTAAAATTGATGTAAAATGAGAAAGAAATTCGTATATATCTTGTGGAGTCTGATAGCCGCGTCGGTTATCATCTTCGCATTGATTTTTACGGCTATATGGAATGGTTGGATAGGGTATATGCCCGACATGGAAGACCTGCAGAACCCTATTGACCGTTACGCCACGCAGATATACAGCGCAGACGGAAAGGTTATAGGCACGTGGAACATGAACCGTGAGAACCGTGTGAGGATTGACATCAGCAAGGTGAGCTCTAACGTGATAGAGGCGCTCGTGGCTACTGAGGACGCGCGTTTCTACGATCATTCGGGTGTTGACTTCATAGCACTGGGACGTGCCATAGTGAAGCGTGGACTGCTCGGACAGTCAAGTGCCGGCGGTGGCAGTACCATCACGCAGCAGTTGGCTAAGCAGTTGTACTCAGGTAAGGCAAACTCTACCATAGAGCGAATGATGCAGAAGCCGATAGAGTGGGTGATAGCCATTAAGTTGGAGCGATACTTCACGAAGGAAGAAATCGTGATGATGTATCTTAACCAGTTCGACTTCCTGCATAATGCAGTGGGCATAAAGAATGCAGCGAACACATACTTCAGCAAGGAACCAAAAGACCTTACGCTTGAGGAATCTGCATTGCTCATAGGATTGTGTAAGAACCCGTCGTACTTCAATCCTGTAAGGCATGAGGAACGCTGTCTGGAGCGCCGTAACGTGGTGCTGAAGCAGATGTTGAAGGCTGGGTATATCACGCAGTCGCAGTATGATGATTGCTCTAAGCACCCTATAGAACTGAAGTTCCATCGTGCTGACCATAAGGATGGCAGTGCGACCTATCTGCGCGAGTTCCTGCGCCAGTATATGATGGCAGAGAAACCAAAGCGCGACGATTATCAGAGTTGGCAGAAGGTGCAGTATGTCATGGACTCCATTGCATGGGAGCAGGATCCGCTGTATGGCTGGTGCAACAAGAACTTCAAGCGCGACGGTACACCTTATAATATATATATGGACGGTCTGAAGGTGTTTACCACCATAGACTCTGAGATGCAGCAATATGCAGAGGAGGCTGTGTATGCCCATGTGGCGAAATATCTGCAGCCTGCATTCAATAAGGAAAACCGCCATAAGCCGAATGCTCCGTTCACTAATCAGCTTTCAGCGAGGGAGGTTAAGGACATCCTTAACCGCTCTGTCGTTCAGAGTGACCGTTACCGCAACATGAAGGCTGCAGGATATTCGGAGGAGGAGATAAGGGCATCGTTCAAGGAAAAGACGGAAATGACGGTGTTTACGTATCATGGAGAGGTCGATACGGTTATGTCGCCTCTCGATTCAATACGTTACTATAAGTCGTTCCTGCGCACTGGATTCGTGTCGATGGATGCGCATACGGGTGCCGTGAAGGCGTATGTGGGCGGTATGAACTTTGCACACTTCCAGTACGACATGGTCATGGCTGGTCGTCGTCAGGTTGGTTCTACCATTAAGCCACTGTTATATTCCCTGGCTATGGAGAATGGATTCACACCGTGTGACCTCGCTCCTAACGTGCAGCAGACTTACTATGTGGCAGGTCAGGCATGGACACCACGTAATGGCTCACGCTCGCATTATGGAGAGAATGTGACGCTGAAGTGGGGATTGGCGCAGTCTAACAACTGGATTTCTGCCTATTTGATGTCAAAACTTGATCCGCAGCAGTTTGTGGAATTACTCCACAACTATGGTATATTGAACCCGGAAATCCACCCGTCGATGTCATTGTGTCTCGGACCATGCGACATAACGGTGGCGGAAATGGTGAGCGCCTATACCGCCTTTGCCAATAAGGGCATTCGTTGCGCACCGATGTTCGTAACGAGGATTGAGGATGCCAACGGTCAGGTGATAGCACGCTTTGAGCCTCGCATGAATGAGGTGATATCAGAGGAGTCTGCCAATAAGATGCTGGTATTGCTGCAGGGAGTGGTAAATGGCGGTACCGGTAGCCGTATGCGATTCAAATATAACGTGAATGCGCAGATGGGTGGCAAGACGGGTACCACTAACCGTAACTCCGATGCATGGTTCATAGGTGTGGCGCCAGACCTCGTATCAGGCGTATGGGTAGGCGGAGAAGACCGCGACATACATTTCGACAATATGACGTATGGCCAGGGTGCCTCTATGGCATTGCCGATATACGCATATTTCATAAAGAAGGTATATAAAAACGCCGCGCTCCCCTATAAGGAAAGCGCGAAGTTTAAGTTGCCGCCTGGCTATGATGGTTGCACGGGTACGGAAGGCGAGGAAGTGGAAACGGATGATATGGTGGGCATAGAGGATGTATTTGAATAGCCACGTGTCCATGCCAAACCTCACTTGTTCAGCGTTCCGCCTGTATGCAAAATAGGTATTTCGTCGGTGTCAAGACCCTCCTCCGGTGGCGGAGCGAGGGTCTTGCACGTTACGGACCCTCCGGTCTGAATGTATGTAGGCTTCCTGTTCTTCATCATCTCGCGCATAGCCTGCATAGGGTCTATACCTTCCTTCTGCATGCCGCGCATAAGGTCCATGGTAGGTGCACCGCCCATAGGTTTCATGCCGCCGTTGATGTCAATGCCGTCGTTGGTCTGGCTTATGGCATAGATGGTGCCTCCGGTGACCACCATCTTACGGCCTACGGAGATGGCATCGTTGTGCGCCTCTACATGCAATGAGCCACCGGACATAAGTAGTGAGTCTTTTGTCTCGATACCCTCAGCGCCTGGCGTTGAGGTCTTTATATTTATGTCTCCGCCTTTTATGGCGATGCTGCCACTGACTTTCAGGGCTTTTGAGGTTCCTTCGTAGGTATAGCGCACAAAGGCTTTGTTGCCTGGATGCTCAGGCATAGGTGGAGTGTCTTTGCGGGTGGCTCCGTCGTTCTTCTGAGGCATTACAGGTGGTGCCATCTTTTCAGACTTCAGCGGTTGGCCGGATGTCGTAATATTGATTGTAGGATTGTCTGTTACGCTCATGTCGCCATGCACTCGCATACCTTTGTGACCGTCTTGGGTGGCATTGATGGTTAGTGAACCGTTGCCGTTTATGCGTAGGTTGCCCTTTGCGTTTATTCCTTCGTCACCAAGGATGTTGACCGTCCCGTCTGTCAGTGTCATCTTTATGCTTTTCTTGCCATTAAACACTATGGCATACGAGGTGTCGCACTGAAGTTCAATACCGTCAAGTATGATGTTGGTGGTATGGTTTGAGTTAAGGATAAAGCGTCCGGTGCCCTTGCCGCTCAGGTGTATGGTTTGGTTTTTATCGGCATCCGTAGCAGTCATTTCAAGTGTGCCGTTGTCAGTTTCGCAGATGTAAAGGTGCCTGCTTACACCATCTACTTTCACGTTGTTGCCGTTCCATTGTACATAGATGTCATCTTTTGCACAAGCCTGTAGCGCGAGGCACATAGTTAAGATTAATAAGGGTAAAAGTTTTTTCATACGCGTCAAATATTATTTTGTTTTATGTCTGCAAAATTACGGAAAAGGGCATAAGTGTGCAAATAATATAGACGATATGTC
>JAEEGF012244838.1_pt1 | contig 20181 bp, 11 predicted proteins | sample 9134171 | NCBI WGS metagenome assembly JAEEGF01 (sample SAMN16246542, study PRJNA631951) | gut metagenome | biome: gut microbiome; feature: rumen; material: AP-attached | host: Bos | place: Iran: Karaj | collected 2018-10
CAAGCCGAGCAACATCAGCAAGGTGATGTATGTGGATTTGGTGAATCCGTCGGGCAATGTGGTAAAACGTCGCAAGCTGAAGCTGGAAAACGGTGAGGCGCATGGAGATATTCTGCTCGACAGCATCTACACCACCGGCTTCTTTGAGGTTCGGGCTTATACGCGGTATATGCTGAATTTCGGTGATGATGCCTGCTTCTCTCGCGTTTTCCCTATTTTCAATAAGCCGTCGGTGGACGGTGATTACCGCAATCCTCAAATTGACCAGCTGTCGTATCATCAGCGTTTGCCGGAGCGTTTTTTTGAGAAGGACAGTGTTGCCTCACTTGATCCTTTGCAGCAGAAAAAACGTAAGAGCCGCGGCTACACGGTGAACGTGTATCCCGAGGGTGGCAAGCTGGTGAGGGGTCTTTACAGCCGCGTGGCTTTCACCGTCTCAGATGAAGAGCATAAACTGGTGTCGTTGGCGGGGGAAGTGGATGATGCCGAGGGAAATACACTCGCCATCGTGGTGAGCGACTCCACCGGCCGTGGGTTTTTCGACATCATTCCCACAGGCGGACCGCTGACGATGGTTCTGACCACTCCCGACACGAAGAAAATCGAGTTTGAGATGCCCGACGTGCTCGACGAGGGGCTGGTGCTGAACGTAGACCCGATATCCGAGGATGTGGGTATGCGTATCCTCTCCACCGCTGGCATGCGTGGGATGTTTATTGGCATGACCGTGATGAACAACGGCAATATCTATCTGACCGACACCCTCTCGCTGACAGAGGAATATGCAAGGCGGCTGCCCCGCAACCGGCTTCGTCCGGGTGTGAATCAGCTCACCTTGGTCGATGCTGCGGGTCATATTCATGCTGAGCGGTTGTTCTTCGTGTGTCCCAAGCCGGATGCATTGGACACTGTTTCCGTTAACACATCATCCGTGAGACTGAGTCCCTGCGGGAAGGTGCGCCTTGACCTGCATACCCTTCCGAATGCCCATCTGTCGTTCTCTGCTATGGATTACGGTGGTCTGGTGAATGGCCCTCACGGAAATATCAACACCTATATGCTGCTCGGCTCTGACATAGCTGGCTATATCCCGCATCCTGAGTATTATTTCGAGGCGGATGATGCGATTCATCGTCTGGCGGCAGACAGTCTGATGTTGTTCAACGGCTGGCGTAGGTATGACTGGGAGGTGATGTCGGACATGGTCCCTTGGCGTCAGCGAATCCAGCAGGTGGAGGACGGCTTGTATGTGTATGGTCATCTGAAACCTTCGTGGAAAAAACTGGTCAAGAAAAATCCTGTAGGTGATGTCGATATGACACTTTATATCTACAACAAAGAAGGCAAGAATGCGTCGGGCGAGACGCGGACCGACAGCACGGGCTTTTATGCGTTCCGTCTGCCCGATGACGTGTATGGTGATTTCAACATGCAGATTCTGACAAAAATAGAGGACAAACTGAAGACCTATCAGGTGACCATCGACCGTCAGTTTGAGCCTCAGCCGCGGTTTATCGGAGTAGAGGAGGCGAGCTCAATTGCGTTGCCGTCGTTTTCGGAAAAATACAAGGTGGATGCCGCGTCGTTTGAGAAGATGGACAATGAGCGGATGAAGATGCTTCAGACCGGAGTGGGCCAGTATGCCTTATCGACAGCCACCATCAAGGCGAGAAAGCCCAGCTGGAAAGTGCGCAGGAACCCTGCGTGGGACGAGTATAACGCCCGTTATCATGCGAATCTCTATTACAACGTGTCTGGAGCAGCCGAGGATATCGCCGACAAGGGTGAGGTAATCCCGCGTTATGACGAGTGGCTAGCGTCGGTTAATAATATGTTGAACGGCCCGAAGACTTTTGTTGGTACAATAATGATAGAACTTGAAACTGGTCAATGGGTGGGCAGTAACGACCCAGAAGGTAAAAGACCTTTTGACATCAATGACTACAGTTATGGTGGACGGAATATAATTTGGATGTTAGACAACCGTGTGGCGGCCATCACGGGAAAGCTGAAAAAATATGATCCGGTATTAGAAGAATATGTTCCATATGTGCTTGAAGCTCAGCTGAATGAGTTGGGTTTCACACACGATATTGCCTGGCCTACGGTCTTTAAGGGTTATATTGATGAGTTGCAGTCGATGTATGTCTGGACAAACCAGAAGTCTTCTACCTATGCTGTTGTGGTGTATATGTTCACCCGGCCTTATGTGAGCACGGAGAGCAAGAAAGGGCGGCGCATCACTTATTTCCATGGGTATGATGTGCCGACCAAGTTCAGGACCGATGACTACGGGAGCATACCGCCAGTGGCTGATGATTACCGCAGGACGCTGTGGTGGGAGCCGGATTTAGTGGCTGACGGCGAGGGTAATGCCAGTGTGGAGTTTTATAATAACTCCACGTGTACGCAGCTGTATGTGTCGGCTGAGGGCATGACAGGCGACGGGAAATTTGTTACGACGAAGTAGTTGTTAGATTATGAGAATAACAATTTTGTTATTAGTCGGTTTTTTGTCGGTTTGCTCAGTCTCTGCCCAGGAGAGAGAGGACGATTTTAAGCAGGTTCTTAATCTGATGAATAATGTTATTCTGTCTCAGAATACCTATCCTCAGGAGAAGGCGTATATGCATTTCGACAACACCGGCTATTTTGAGGGTGAGCGTATGTATTTCAAGTGCTATGTCATCCGCAGCGACACAGGGAAGCCGAGCAATCTCAGCCGTGTGCTTTATGTGGATTTGGTGCATCCTACCGGTGGTGTTGTAAAGCGCCGCAAGTTGTTTCTGAATTCAGGGGTGGCGTATGGCGACATTCTTTTAGACAGTATCTTCACAACCGGATTCTTTGAAGTCCGGGCCTACACCCGTTATATGCTGAATTTCGGTGATGATGCCTGCTTCTCTCGCGTTTTCCCTATTTTCAATAAGCCGTCGGTTGCCGGTGATTACCGCAATCCCCAGATTGACCGTTTCTATTATCATCAGCGCTTGCCTGACCGTTTTTTCGCTACCGACAGCGTTGCCATGCTTGACTCGGTTGAGCAGAAAAAACACAAAAGCCGTGGCTACTCAGTGAATGTTTATCCCGAGGGCGGCAAGTTAGTGAAAGGCTTATACAGCCGTGTGGCTTTCACTGTGTCTGATCCTGAGAACAATCCTGTGGCGATGGCAGGTGAGGTGGTTGACGCGGATGGCAACACATTGTCGATAGTATTGAGCGATTCCGTGGGCCGGGGCATCTTTGACATCATCCCCCCTGGCGGACCGTTGACCATGGTGCTGACCACTCCCGACAAAAAGAAGATAGAATTAGATATGCCCGATGTGCTTGACGAGGGCCTGGTGCTTTCTGTTGATGCCATACCAGATGATGTTTACGTGCGTGTTTTATCTACCCCTGGAATGAAAGGCGAGTTTATCGGTATGACGGTGATGAACAACGGGAATATCTATATGACCGACACTGTCTCCCTGTCGGAAGAATACAGGAGGAAGTTTTCCCGCGACAAATTACGTCCTGGTGTGAATCAGCTGACGCTCTTCGACACCTCCGGCCATATCCATGCTGAGCGTCTGTTTTTTGTCTGTCCCACTCCGTCGAAGTCGGATACCGTGACAGTGAATCAGACTTCTCTGAAATTAAGCCCATGCGGTAAAGTCAGTCTTAGTCTTCATTCCCTTCCCTATGCCTCTCTGTCGCTCTCTGCGATGGACTATGGCAACATGGTGAACGGCCCGTACGGCAACATCAACACCTATATGCTGCTCGGCTCAGACATCGCCGGCTACATTCCCCATCCTGAATATTATTTCGAGGCAGACGACCGTGCACATCGTCTTGCCGCCGACAGCCTGATGCTGTTCAACGGGTGGCGCCGTTACGACTGGACGGTGATGTCGGACACGACTTCGTGGCATCAGCACATCCAGCCAATGGAAGACGGTCTGTATGTCTATGGCCATCTGAAGCCCTCAAGGAGTAAATGGATTAAGAAAAACCCTGTTGGCAGCGTTGACATAATGCTACATGTTTTCAATGAAGCTGGCAGGTATGCTTTCGGTGAGACCTGTACCGACAGTACCGGCTATTATGCTTTCCGCATACCGGATGATGCTTACGGCGACTATAAAATGGAGATTGAGACGAAAATAGAGGATAGACTGAAAACATATGAGGTGACGATTGACCGTCAGTTTGAGCCGTCCACACGTTATATAGGCACGGAGGAGGCCAGTCCGATTGTCCTGCCCGAGCTTTCGGCCCAGTCCGAAGTGGATGTCGACTCATTTAAGGCTATGGACCGTGAGCGGATGCAGATGATGCAGACCGGCGCAGGTCAATATGCTTTATCCACCGCCACCGTCAAGGCCAGGAAGCCAAGTTGGAAACTTCTGGGTAATCCTTCCTGGGATGAACGTACTGCCCGCCGTCAAGCCAGTTTTTACTATGACATGTTCAAGGTGGCAGAGGATTATATTGACAGGGGCGAGATTCCTCCGCGCTATGATAAATGGCTGGCATCCGTGAATAGGATGTTGAATGGTGAGAATAAAAGTTATATTATTGGTTCTGATGAGGTTTATTATGTCACGCTGTATAGTTATGGTGACCGTCCCATTATCTGGATGGTGAACAATCAGATTCATTCCATAACAGGATTAGATTCCTCAACAGAGCCGATTCCTAAGAGCCAGATTAACTCCTTAAAGGGGTGGGAATGGCCCTACAGATTTAATGGCTATATTAGCGAGCTCCGTTCTATGTATGTGTGTGTCGATCAGCCAAAAGAGAACTATGCTGTTGTGGTGTATATGTTCACAAATCCTTACATTCCCTCATGGAGCACGAAAGGCTACCGTCACACTTATTTCCACGGTTATGATATTCCGACGAAATTCGAGGCTGACGACTACAGTTTGATATCTCCTTTGGCAGATGACTTTCGCCGTACGCTATGGTGGGAGCCGAATATCTTGACAGACGGTGAAGGCAATGCGAGTGTGGAGTTTTACAACAACTCCACATGTACGCAGATGTACTTCTCTGCTGAAGGCATGACAAGCGACGGAAAGTTTGTTACGACGAAATGAGTTTTTAGTTCTTGGTTTTAAGTTATTTAGGATTTTAGAGACCTTAGAGACCTTAGTGACCTTAAAGACCTTAAGGACTTTAGACTTTAGAGACTTTAGAAACTTTAGAAGCTTTAAGATCCTTGGAGACCCTGAGCCTTTAGGGAGCTGAAGGAAACTAATTGGGCAGGATAAAAACATAGATAGAGGGGGAGAAATCACTTTTTTTAGTGTTTTTTTGCTGATTCAGAAATAAATGCTTAAATTTGCTGAATGTTCAAGGTGTGTTCTTTATGAAGTTGTTTAAAGAACACCTTTTGATGTATGTAACCAAAAGATGTCGTAATTATCGAGGATGTTTTTCCTTAGCCAATTTCAAACAAATAATAAGAGATGCCAGATAATAAGTTGTTAGATAAAGCATACGATGTTACTGCTGCTTTTGTGGAGTCCATTCCTAAAAAGGAACGGAAGCGTTATGGACAATTTTTCACATCTAAAAAGACTGCTGTATTTATGGCTTCGCTTTTTTCGATAGATTTTCGCAAACCCGTTTTGAAATTACTGGATGCTGGATCTGGTACAGGGCTTTTAACGACCGCTTTGGTCGAACATCTCAGATCTTCTGGTTATGAGGGTGAGATTTCTGTTGTCTGTTATGAGACTGACCCTAAAGTTTTATCTGTATTAACTCAAAATATGGATTACTTAAAAAAAGTTTTATCCATTCATTATGAAATCCGAAAAGAAAACTATCTGACCTCCCAGAATTTCCTGAGTCTTGATTTATATAAGCAAGCTTCTGAGCAATATGATATGATTATCGGTAATCCTCCTTATTTAAAAATATCCAAAGATGCTCCTGAAGCCAAGTCAATGTCTGAGGTTTGCCATGGCGCACCAAATTTGTATTTTCTTTTTCTTGCCATGGGAATTCATAACCTTAAAGCAGAGCAAGAGTTGGTATATATCATCCCTCGATCTTGGACGTCCGGTGCTTATTTTGAACGCTTCCGTAATTATCTTTTTAATCATTGTGTCATTACCAATATCCATATTTTCGGGAGTCGTGACAAAGTGTTTGATGGAGAAAGCGTGTTACAGGAAACCATGATATTAAAGCTGAGAAAGACCCGAGAACGCCCGGTATTTGTGGAGATGTCTTCTTCTGATTCTTCTGATTTTTCAAATCTCCGATACTACAATGTTGATTATAATACGGTTGTGGCCCCAAACAAGTTTGTTTTTCTTGTAACCAGTGCTGAAGAAGCAGATGTCTTGTCCAGGGTAAACAGTCAGAAGAATACATTGATGTCGGATGAACTAAAGATGCGTACTGGTATTATAGTTGATTTCCGAACAAAAGATGTGTTGCGTGACAGCAATGAGAATGGCTCTTATCCATTACTTTATTCTCATCATATAAGAAACGGACGAGTGTATTGGCCTGTTGGACGTGAGGCAGAATATATTCTTACAGACAGAATAGGTTTTTTACAAGAAAATACAGATTATCTGTTTGTTAAACGTTTTACATCAAAAGAGGAGAAACGTCGTCTTCAATGTGGAATATATCTTAAATCGGATTTCAGTCAGTATAAGTATATCAGCACTCAAAACAAAATTAACTATATCAAATGTGATGCTCCGGAAGTAGCTTACGGTTTATTTGTATTGCTTAATTCCACCCTTTACGATTCCTATTACAGGATTCTGAATGGTTCCACACAAGTGAATTCAACCGAAATTAATCTCATGCCCGTTCCGTCAAAAGAAACGATTCGACAAATGGGGCTTGAATTGATTGGTCAAGAACTGACCGAACAAAATTGTGATAAAATCATAGACCGATGGATAAGATAGCAAAGATAAGGCAACTCTTGGAATGCCTCGAATTGCCCAAAAGGCAACAAACAGACATTTGTGTCCTCACCATTTTGGGGTTGGCAAATCTGAGTAAGAGCTCAAAATGGAAAGATGCCACCAATGAGTGGCATAGGATTCATGATATCATATCATTTGTTAATCGTAACTATGATGTAAACTATGCTGAGAATTCTCGTGAGACATTTCGTAAGCAAGCACTTCATCATTTCCGTTTAGCGGCAATAGTTGAGGATAACTCAAAGCCAACAAATAGTCCCAATTATCGTTGGCGTTTGACACAAGAGTTTTTGGATATTCTTCGCATAATAAATATTAGCAAAACTACACTTGTTTCGTTCAAGAAGAATCACAAAAGCTTGAGAGAATTGTATGCATCCAAAAAAGCGATGGAAAAAATGCCTGTAAAAATAAATGGTGTGGATTTCATGTTCAGTACAGGCAAGCACAATCAGCTTCAAAAAGCGATAATCGAGGAATTTGCACCACGATTTGCCTCAAATGCAGAATGTCTGTATGTTGGAGACACTGTCAAAAAAGATCTTTTTAGATATGATGAAAAGCTTCTTGAGCTCGGTTTCACTATTACTCTTCATGATAAAATGCCTGATATAGTACTCTATTGTGCTGATAAAGACTGGCTGTTTTTTATAGAAGCAGTCACATCCGTAGGTCCTATTGACCCAAAACGCATCCAGGAAATATCAGAAATGACAAAAGATGTTACCGCTGGCAAGATTTTTGTTACAGCTTTTCTTGATTTTAACACCTATAAAAAGTTCTCATCAGAATTAGCTTGGGAAACAGAAGTGTGGCTTGCTGACATGCCAGACCACATGATTCATCTCAATGGTGAGAAATTTCTCGGACCGAGATAAACCTTATGTAATAAACATTTCAGATGATAAATTGAAGAGGATGAGTTTTTGTAATATTAATTTGATATAAACTAAAACTGATTAACTAAACTAATTAACTGATATGCCGAAAAAACATTTTTTGTTGTGTGGATTGCTGTCCGCATGTGCGTTTTTGCTGATGCCTTTTGAGGCAAGTGGTCAGAAAGAGCCGTTGCTGAAGATTGTTCAGATGGAGGATGTGGCGGTGAAATGCCCGGTGGGTACTGCACCGCGGCTGCCTTACCGCCTGTGGGTGAGCTACGACAACGGGCGGAGTGAGTACCGTCAGGTGAAGTGGATGAACTCGTCGGTGGCGGTGGAGAACGATGAGGCGGATGCGGGCAAGCACCCTGTGGGCAGCACCTACGACGTGAAAGGCTATATCACGGGTGAGAACACCACGACGGCAGGCTTTCCTGTGGTTGCCCATGTGACGGTGGTCAGCGGACCGAGTGCCGTTCCTTCGGCTGTGCCTGTGGCAGAACCGCTGCCGCTCGATAAAGTGAGTATCGACGGCGAGAACCGCCTGACACACAACCGTGATATGGACATCAAAAACCTGTTGAGTCTTGACGTGAGGCAGCAGCTCTATAACTACCGCGACACCTACGGACTACCGACCGATGGCTACCCCAAAGCCGACGGATGGGACTCTCCCACAACGAAGCTGAAAGGCCACGGCTCCGGACATTATATGTCGGCGCTTGCCATGGCGTTCGCCAGCTGTCAGGATGAGCAGCAGAAGAACCAGCTACGCACGAATATCCAGACGATGGTAAATGAATTGCGTGCCTGTCAGGAACGCACGTTCGTTTATGACAAACAGTTGGGCCGTTACCGAGAGGCCCGTGACTTCGCTCCCGAGGCAGAGCTGCGTGAGATGAAAGGCGGTTGGGCTGATTTCGACCGCTACAAACAAGATTATGCCCACTATGGCTATGGCTATCTGAACGCCATACCCGCCCAGCACTGCGTGCTGATAGAGATGTACCGCGCCTACAACAACGAGCAGTGGGTGTGGGCACCCTATTATTCCGTGCATAAGCAGCTTGCCGGACTTATCGACATCGCCACCTATATCGACGACAAAGCCACGGCGAAGAAAGCGCTGCTGATAGCCAAGGACATGGGGCTGTGGGTGTGGAACCGTCTGCACTACCGCACCTACGTGAAGTCGGACGGGACGCAGGAGGAGCGCCGTGCCACACCCGGAAACCGCTATGAGATGTGGAACATGTATATCGCCGGAGAGGTGGGCGGCATGGCAGAGAGCCTCGCCCGCCTGTCGGAGATGGTCGGCGACAAGACCGAGAAAGCCCATCTGCTTGAGGCATCCAACTACTTCGATTCCCCCGCTTTCTTCGACCCCCTGTCGAAGAACCTCGATGCCATCCGCACACGACATGCCAACCAGCATATCCCGATGGTGACTGGAGCGTTGCGCAGTTATCGCGGCAACAAAAATCCGTATTATTATAATCTCGCCTATAACTTCTGGCATTTCATCCAAGGGCGTTACCGCTATGCGATGGGCGGTGTGGGCAATGGCGAGATGTTCCGTCAGCCCTACTCTCAGATTCTGTCGATGGTGACGAACGTGAGAGGCGACGGCAGGCGCAACCTCTATCCTGAGCCTACCATCAACGAGACCTGCTGCGCTTATAACCTGGCGAAGTTGTCGAAAGACCTCAACTGCTTCGACCCAGATAATGCCGCCTATATGGACTATTACGAGAGGCTGCTCTACAATCAGCTGGTGGGCAGCATCCATCCCGAGCGCTATGCCACCCTTTATCAATATGCGGTGGGTTTGGACGCGTCCAAACCATGGGGTAACGAGACCCCCCAATCAACTTGCTGTGGCGGCACGGGAGCCGAGAACCATGTGAAATATCAGGAAGCCGCCTATTTCACTGGCGGCAACACGTTGTGGGTTGCACTCTATCTGCCCTCGACCGCCCATTGGGACGCCAAGAAAGTGACGATTCGTCAGGAGTGTAAATGGCCTGCAGAGAAAAGCACCATCCGTATTGTGAAAGGAGGCAAGTTCGCGATGAAACTGCGTGTGCCCTACTGGGCTACAGCCGGCTTCTCCGTGAAGCTGAACGGCAAGGACGTGGCAACCGAGTATCACCCCGGGAGCTATGTGGAGATACCAGTCCGCAAGTGGAGCACCTCCGATGTGGTTGAGGTGACGATGCCGTTCGTGTTGCATATCGACTTCGGACCCGACAAAATGCAGATTGCCGCCACAGGCAAGAATGAGACAAGGACGGAGTTTGAGCCGCTGTGGGTGGGTGCGTTCACTTATGGTCCGCTCGTGATGGCGACAGAGGGTCTGAGCAACTGGAATGAGGCCACGCTGACGCTGAATCCCGCACTGAACAGCCTGACGCTGAACGGTCCGTCCGACGAACAGCCGGGCAGCGCCTACACGAACGTCTATACGATGGATATCGGCGGCAGGCGTTTCATTCCCGACTATTATGCCGACCGTCATGTGACCCATTATTTCCGCTTCACACTGCCTGGAGATCCTGAGCCAGTTGTCGGTGACGAGGACGGTTCGGGCGTGGATATCGCCTTGCTGCGAGAGACGATGACGGAGGCGAAGAGCCGCCGCAACGCACAGCAACGTTGGAACGATATGGCATTGAAGGTGCCTGAATATGCTCCGTGGGCGAAACACGGGTATGCGCGGATGATGGAGCAGCTGCACAATGCAGAGCGCATCCTCGACAACCCCGACCAAAGCAGCGACCAGGCGGCTATAGACAAAGCCACCGCCAACCTCAACGCAGCGCTCAACTCGATGCGTCCTGGCAACCTGCCGGAGCTTGAGGATATGGAAGAGCTTCTGCCGCTCGTGGAGAAAGCAAAGGCGGTGGAAAACCCGTCAGAAGAGCTGAAAGAGGCAATTGACTATGCCGAGATGGTTGTGAAGTATGTGAGCGACGGCAGCGGTACAATGGACATGATAGAAAAGGCGACAGACAGGCTTAATGAGCGATTAAGGACGGAAAGCATTAAAAACTAAAGACTAATAACCGTCAACTAATTTTGGCTGTTAGTTGTTCTTTTTTTGTTTTTTATTTGTAACTTTGCAGATGTTTTTTTACTGTTTGACTTTTAAATTTAAAATATATGATACGCAAATATGATTTTCTCATTATTGGCTCGGGTGTTGCCGGTATGAGTTATGCCCTGAAGGTGGCAAGGGCAAAGAAGGGCAAAATCGCCCTCATCTGTAAGACCACGATGGAGGAAGCGAACACTGCGAAGGCTCAGGGAGGTATCGCATCTGTGACGAACCTGCTGGTTGACAATTTCGAGAAGCATATCGAGGACACGATGATTGCGGGAGACTATATCAGCGACCGCGAAGCCGTGGAACAGGTGGTCAGGAACGCGCCCGCCCAAATCAAGGAGTTGGTGGAGTGGGGCGTGAATTTCGACAAGAAAGAGAACGGTGATTTCGACCTCCACCGCGAGGGAGGTCATTCGGAGTTCCGTATCCTGCATCATGCCGACGACACAGGCTTTGAAATTCAGCGTGGACTGATAGCTGCCGTGCGTGCCAACCCCGACATCGAGGTGTTTGAGAATCATTTTGCCGTTGAGATTATCACGCAGCACCATCTGGGTATGCGCGTGACGCGGAGGACTCCCGGCATTGAGTGCTATGGTGCCTATGTGTTGAATCCCGAAACCGGCAAGGTTGACACCTACCTGTCGAAAATCACACTGATGGCGACTGGAGGGACCGGGGCTATCTACACTACCACTTCGAACCCGAATATCGCGACGGGCGACGGCATCGCTATGGTGTATCGTGCGAAAGGGAAAGTGAAGGACATGGAGTTCGTGCAGTTCCACCCGACGGTGCTTTACAACCCCAAGGAGACCCATCCTGCTTACCTGATAACCGAGGCGATGCGCGGCTACGGCGGTATCCTGCGTCTGCCCAACGGTGAGGAATTCATGCACAAATACGACGAGCGGCTGAGCTTGGCACCACGTGACATCGTGGCACGGGCGATCGACAACGAGATGAAAATCCACGCGCTCGACCATGTGTGTCTCGACGTGACGCACAAAGACCCGGAGGAGACGAAACATCACTTCCCGAACATCTACGCGAAGTGTCTGTCGATAGGCATCGACATCACGAAAGACTATATCCCTGTGGCACCATCTGCCCACTATATGTGCGGTGGCATTAAGGTGGACCTCGACGGCTGTTCGAGCATCCTACGCCTGTATGCCGTAGGTGAATGTTCCTGCACCGGCCTGCATGGCGGCAACCGTCTGGCATCCAACTCCCTTATTGAGGCTGTGGTCTATGCTGACGCTGCTGCCAAACACTCGCTGTCCGTAGTTGATGACTTCGACTTCAACGACAAGGTGCCTGAATGGAACGACGAAGGCACGATGTCGAACGAGGAGAAGGTGCTGATAGCCCAGGACGTGAAGGAGGTTGGTCAGATTATGTCCACCTATGTGGGTATTGTGCGTTCCGACCTCCGTCTGCACCGTGCCTGGGAGCGTCTTGATCTGCTGTATGAGGAGACAGAGCATCTGTTCAAGCGTGTGAAGCCCACGCGGGATATCTGCGAGCTCCGTAACATGATAAACGTAGGTTATCTCATCACGCGGCAGGCACTGGAGCGTAAGGAGAGCCGTGGACTGCATTACACCGTGGATTACCCGAAGCATGCATTGGACAAAGAGAAGAACAAAGGATTTAAGTAGTTAAGATGGAGTTAATTCCTTCGGAATGGGAGTTAATTTTCTTTGAAAATGGGAGTTGAAATTTCATTTGGGAGTTTATTCCTTCGGAATGAAAGTTAAATTCCTTTGGAATCGGATTTTTAAAAATTATTCTGGAAAAGGAAAAATTTTTGTAGTTTTTTGAGAAAAGATGCGTCTAATGATACGGAAAAGGTTTTTGGAACGTTGTATTTAAGAAGGAAAGACAGGCTTTTATTTATAAGCAGACTTTTTTACTAATTATATTATTCAAAAAAATTAAAGAAACGAAATGAAAAAGTTTTTTCTGATGGCGATTGGTCTGATGATGGGCATCAGTGCCAGCGCACAGTTAGATCAGGCACTGCCTCTTGATCCGAACGTGAAGTACGGAAAGCTGGACAACGGCCTGACTTATTACATCCGCCATAACGAATGGCCAGAGCAGCGTGCCGACTTTTATATCGCACAGAAAGTGGGCTCGATGCAGGAGGAAGACAACCAGCGCGGTCTGGCTCACTTCCTTGAGCACATGTGCTTCAACGGTACCACCCATTTCCCGGGAAATCAGCTGAAGACCTATCTTGAGAGTATCGGTGTGAAGTTCGGTGAGAACCTGAATGCCTACACCAGTTTCGACGAGACTGTCTATAACATCAACAACGTGAAGACCACGAGCGTGGGCTCGCTCGACTCTTGTCTGCTCATACTCCACGACTGGAGCCACGACCTGCTGCTTGAGGGAAGCGAGATAGACAAGGAGCGCGGTGTGATTAACGAGGAGTGGCGTATGCGCCGCAGCGCGATGCAGCGTATGTATGAGGGTGCACTTCCCGACATCTACCCCGGTTCGAAATATGCAAACCGCATGCCGATTGGTACGATGGACATCGTGATGAATTTCCCTTACGATGACCTTCGCTCATACTACCGCAAATGGTATCGTCCTGACCTGCAGGCAATCATCGTGGTCGGCGACGTGGATGTGGACCGCACAGAGGCAAAAATCAAGGAGATGTTTGCCGACATCCAGGCGCCTGCCGCTGATGCAGCTGTGCGTGAGTATTTCCCTGTGCCCGACACAGCCGATCCGCTTGTGAGCATCCAGACCGACAAGGAGCAGACCCACAACATCCTGCTGCTGATGATGAAGCACGACAACCTTCCACGTGAGCAGAAAGGCGGAGCGATGAAGCTTATCAAGGACTATTTCAACAATGCAGTCAGCTCAATGTTCGACACCCGTATCGAGGAAATCCTACAGAAACCCAATCCTCCGTTCATCCAGGCCGGAATCTCCGATGAAGAGTTCTTCGTGGCGAAAACGAAAGACGCCATGTCCGGTCAGGTGGTGTTCCAGGACAATGGCCAGGACGAGGCGCTCACCGTACTTTACCGTGAGATGCTGCGTGCCGCCCGTTTCGGCTTCACTGAGAGCGAGTACGACCGTTTCAAGCAGGAATATCTGTCAAGGCTTGAGGACCGCTATGCCAAGAAGGACAAGGTGGAGAATACCACTTATGTGAATCAGTGTGTCCGTCATTTCCTCGACGGTGATGCTATGCCCGGCATAGAGACAGAGTATCAGGTTATGAAGATGCTTGTGCCGAGTCTTCCTATCTCGATGATTAACGAGGCGATGAAGGAGAGTGTGTCGGAGAACGACTCCAACCTGGTTATCGTGATGTTAGCTCCTGAGAAGGAGGGTGTGACCATGCCGACGAAGCAGCATCTGGTTGACATACTGAAGAAAGTTCAGGCTGAGAATATCGAGGCATACGTTGAGGAGGTGAACACTGATCCGCTGATTACCGAGGAGCTGAAAGGCGGCAAGGTGAAGAGCGTGAAGGACGGCATCTACGACAGCAAGGTGATAACCCTCGACAATGGTGTGGTGATTCACGTGAAGAAGACCGACTATACTCCTAACAGCATCTCGATGCGCGCCGTAAGCTGGGGTGGAACCGCTTACTACAGCAACGACGAGTACCGCAACGCAGCTGGCATTGACGACCTGTCGATAGGCGGTTACGGCAACTTCTCCGCCACCGAGCTGAAAAAACGCCTTGCCGGAATCCAGGCAAGCGCATCACCTACCATCGAACACCGCACAGAGGGTATGCGCGGACGTTGCGTGGTGAAGGATTTCGAGACGATGCTTCAGCTGACTTATCTCGCTTTCACATCTCCACGTCGCGACGACGACGCGTTCAAATCGTATATCGACCGTACAAAGCAGTCGCTGAAGAATCAGGATCTGGCACCTACTACCGCTCTGCAGGACACTATCGCAAGTGTGGTTTACGACAACAACATCCGTGCCCGCCGTATGAAGGCAGCTGATGTGGAACAACTGAACTACGACCGCATGCTTCAGATGTATAAGGAGCGTTTTGCCGACGGCGACGACTTTGAGTTCTATTTCGTCGGCGACATCGATATAAACGCCGCCACTCCCCTCTTCGAGAAATATCTCGGTTCGCTTCCTGTGCTGAAAGGCAACGAGAAGCAGAAAGACATAGACCAGCGCATCGCCAAGGGCAAGCGTACGAATGTGTTTGAGAAAGAACTTCAGACTCCGAATGCCATCGTGGTGTTCCTGTATCACGCACCGATGAAGGACACTCCTCGCAACGAGATGCTTATGAGCATGCTTGAGCAGCTGATGACCATGCACTACACAGAGAGTGTTCGTGAGGATGAGGGCGGTGCCTACGGCGTGCCTGTTCAGGGAGCCGTTGCCGATTATCCTGAGGAGATAGCAGAGTTCATCGTTCAACTTCCGACTGCTCCTGAGAAGCGTGCCCGCATGACAGAGCTGGTTTATGCTGGTGTTGACAAGATGTGTGCTGACGGTCCGAAAGCTGAAGACCTTCAGAAGGTAAAGGAATACATGCACCGCAAGCATGCTGAGGATTTGAAGGAGAACAGCTACTGGATGACATCTTTGATTCGTCAGACCCGTTTCAACTACGACGAGGTGACCAACTACGATGCGATGGTTGACCAGATTACCGCTAAGGAGATTCAGGACTTCGCCAAGAAGGTGCTGAAGAGCGGGAATATCATCGAGGTTGGTATGACCAGTCCGGTGAAGTAGGATTTATCTGGTAGGTTTTAGGAAATCCTGGGAAGTATAGGAAACCCTGGAATAACCTAGGATGACCTAGGAAACCCTAGGATAACCTAGGACCCCCTATGAACCCCTATAATAAATAACATACGAAAAGAGAGGGCATCCTTCAAGGATGCCCTCTCTTTGTGGCGTAAAAGTGGCGCAATTTCTTTGCTTAAAAAAATAACGGCTTACAAAACATCTTATAATCAGATATTTGATAAGCCGTTAAGTGGAGTATACAGGACTACTAACTTGTTATTTTGTTAACTAACTAAGAAAAACATATTTTGTTAAAATATTGATAATCAGTAAATGTTTTATTTTTGAATTTAACACTATCAAAAAAGGTGGCGCAAAAGTGGCGCAACTTTTAACATTTATTATTTGCGGGTGCAATATCTTTTTTGTAACTTTGCATAGAACTTAAAAATTATATGTTATGAGAAAGTTTTTTATAAGAAACAATGACAAATCCGTTACAGATTTGTATGTGAGGATTCACACGAAAAATCCTAAATTTAATTTTATCCTGAACACTAAAATTAGTGTTGATGTTGCTTTTTGGAATAAGTACGGCGGAGACTTCCAGAAGATGTCAAAAACGAAAGAGGGGAAAAACCTGTATAAACTTATGCAAGAAACTGACAACGCAATCGACACCGCACTTTCTGCAAAGGGTGTGACAGCAGAAGAAATCCGTGAATCCGTCTTTGATGTGACACAACACGATGCGAGAGAGAAGACCCGGAATGAACAGGAAATAAAAAGACTGAAACTGGAAGAGGAGAGAAAGAGAAAGCAAGAAGAGAAAGCGAAGAGAGAAAGCAATGTTTGTTCGTATCTTTCAGACCTTATCAAACGCATGAAGACAGGAGAGGCACGTATAAGCACGAAAGGGAAACACTGTGGGGAAAAGTACACGACAGCCACAATTAAGAAGTGGAACACTATTTTAGGGATTCTCAAACGATTCAACAAAAATTTAGTGTGGGATGCCATCAATAAAAGACTGGCTAATAAATTTGTGGCATGGTTGGAGTCTGAGGGATATATGGACGCAACACGTAACAAAGTTATAAGGCAAGTAATAGCACTTATCCACCGGGCGGAAGATGAGGGAAAACACCATAACACAACAGCCGCCAAAGCATTTGCAGCCCCCACGATTAAGACCACCACAACGGACACGGAAATATATCTTTCTGCTGATGAACTGGATGAACTTTATAATATGGAGTTGTCGGGCCTGAAAGAGAATGTGAGAGATATATTTGTTTTAGGGTGTTATCTTTGCCAACGAGTAAGCGACTATAACAACCTCAAAGAAGAGAGTTTTACGACAACTGCAAAGGGGAATCAGGTCGTTAAACTGACACAACAAAAGACAGGTAATGACGTAGTAATACCTTTGCTTTCTCCGAGAGTGTATGAAATTGCGAAGAAATATAATTTCCAGATACCACACATTAATGAGCAAGTTTTTAATCGATACTTGAAAGAGATTCTAAAGACTCTTTCTGCTGATGTTCCATCCCTGGCCGTAACGATGCCCACGGAAATAAACATGAAAGAAAGGGCAAAGGAAAGCAAAGCAAGGGAAGAGGGAAAGACACTTTTTCAGCGTGACGAACAAGGACGAGTAATCAAACCCCGGTGGGCAATGGCGGCAAGTCACACAGCACGGAGAACTGGAATAACCCTGATGTATCTTTCAGGCAAGTTTGACACCATGCAGATGATGTCTGTTTCAGGTCATAAAGACCCCCGGGCATTTAAGCAATATATCAAACTAAGTAACGAAGACTTTGCCAACGAAATAGCAGATAAATTAGACGGTGCATCCCTGTTTTAGGGATGTGCCAAAGTTACATTGTCATCATAATGTTACGATATGAAAATGCAAATGTTAAAAAATAAATTCGCCCCCGTTGGGGAAGTTACCTTAAAAAAAATAACTATAAAAGAATCTTCGCTTTGCTCAGATACTTTTATCACGTTATTTTTTTAACGACGAAAAACGCAAAAAAGGGTGGGTACCCCACCCCCTTTTGCTTTGTTTTTCGTCGCACTTACTACTCATAATTTTTTTTATTTTTATTTTTTATTTTTTATTTTTTTGTGTTATGGACGAGATAAAGAAGAATGTATATATAACTTATGTTGAAGTGTTGCAGGATGGTTACAAAACTCTGTTGCGAACTTTGCGGACTCCAAATCCGGAGTTTGAGGCATACGGAGCGAATAAATGCAATGAAATATTATCCAAAGCACGTTTAGCCGTTGAGAAGATAACATATAATATGCTCAAAGACTACAAAGATGATATAAAAAGAGTTGGCAACCCCGAGTTATCACAAATATGTCACGAATTCTTTATGTTCGATTTGAACGGATGTTTGGGGATGGTTGCAGAACCGTTGCAAACGGAGTGGTGGATGTTGGCAAACCGACTAAAACAAAGATTTATGGATTTAGAAAAATTGGAAATTATTTATGTGGAAAATATAAACAATTGCGTGAAAGACGAACCAGTCGGAAAGACATTTGATGAAGATGTAAAACAAACTAAAAAATTAGAGAGACGGAAAGAACTTTTTGAAGATATAATACTTAAACAGGATAAAGAACGTTATTTAACGAAGTTAAAAGAACGCATGAAAGGGATGGGGAAGGATGCTGCAATTCAAATTCTTTTCAATGATATTCAAAACAAATGTATAACAAAATTTCCGACTTATAGAGTTTTTTGCGAGACTTTCCCCGAAATAGAAATACCAGAATCAACATATTCGTATAAGAAACAACCATATCTAAGTATGTTGAATAAGTAAGATATTTGGAGAAAAACATTTGGAGTTTATTGGAGTTTATTGGAGATAAAATATCTTTAATAAACTCCAATTGTTTTTTGTTAAACTGGAGATGATTTTTGTTATACCTTTGCAGCAGACATAAGGAAATGTAGCCGCATTTCTGTTGGTGGTAAATGTAGAATCCGTCGGCAAGGATGAACAGACCACAAATTTTATAACACATTTATTTATATGTTTTCAGGTTTTTTTACGACGGAACAGGCGGAGGCACTCAAAGAACTATTTGCCCCTGTTATCAAAGATTTGGTTACGATGATTGCAGAAAAGGTCATGGAACTGGAGCAGCTAAGAGAGCCAAAGTATATCACACGGACGGAGGCGGCGGCGATGCTGGGCGTAAGTCTGCCGAGCCTCCACAACTACACCCGGGCGGGATGGCTGACAAAGCACCGCATTTCGGGGCGGGTGTTATACGACCAAAGAGAAATAGAGGAGGCAGTAGAAAAAAACTTAAAGTATAGGAGGCAATAAGATGGTAACAAAAAAAGAAACCGCCCCCGGAACAAGGACGGAAACTTATATGACTGTTGTCAAGGAAACTATAAATTACAATGCAAAGGTAGTGAATAATTCCGACAAATCAAAGTCTTTAGGTGAAGATTTGTTCAACTCCGAATGTTATAACAAACTCCCAATTTGTCAGAAAAAAGTATTTGATTGCATTTTCTTTGGTGGTGGTGTGTCGAAATCTGACATATCAGCGAAGACGAAAGTATGTGATCCAGGCGGACACATAAGGGATTTGCGGTGCAAAGGTTTCGCTATTGCGGATGAATGGATAACAACAGATAATGGGATAAGGTATAAACGTTATTTCTTGAAGAAAGGAGGGTGTTAATTATGGATGATAAAGAAAACTTGCAACTGAGCAACATACTTAAACATATTGAAAATTTCTATCTGGATAACGACCAACGGACTTTGTTAGACTGGTTGATATGGGCACAAAAAAGGTTTGGACTCGGCACACCTTTCAGGCACTCGCTCAAACAGATTGAGAAAGAAACAGGAGTTAAGAGAAAGAAACAGGAGAAGACTTTTACTGAATTTTCAGGGAATGGGGAAAAACAGGAAAAGTCAAACGGTTGGTTGGAGTTAGGTCGGACACAATTTGAACGAAGATTATATTCTACATTCTTCATTAATTATATGCTCTTACATGAATGTCTTATGCAATATATTGCACTCGGCACAGCCACCTTTGAAATGTATGATGAACAAATCAGGCAATTAGCAGAGGACCAGAAGAAAGCACAGAAACCAGAGACCAGAAGACAGCAACAGGAGCGAAAGGAACGTGAACGCAAAGTGAATGATTTGATACAAAGACTTAACGCAACATTCAATGAAAGGCGCAGAATGTATAACAATGGAGATTTGACAGGGGAAATCCCCACAAGGAAATATTCTGAAAGTTCATTATCATTCAACAAGACGCAAAAAAGAAAACTTGCTAATGCTATGAATGTCTATAATCAGAATGATATAAACTACGCTTTTCTGGCATACTACGACAAAGTTCTAAAAGACAAAATACACCCAGAGGACATACTTAATTTGTTTTTGTCAAAAAATGAAGATGGCGA
>JAEEGF010562893.1_pt1 | contig 20177 bp, 29 predicted proteins | sample 9134171 | NCBI WGS metagenome assembly JAEEGF01 (sample SAMN16246542, study PRJNA631951) | gut metagenome | biome: gut microbiome; feature: rumen; material: AP-attached | host: Bos | place: Iran: Karaj | collected 2018-10
GACACCTGAGGAAAGACAGCGCACAATGTTCCAGGCCATCCGTAAGAATGGAACTGAGGGATAATCAAATTATGTATTCACAATTAAAAAATTAAAGCTATGACAGAAGAAAAGAACAATGAGAAAACTGTTTGTGTGAACATTGAAAACTACACAGGCGATAAGCCAGTAGAGGTGATCATCAGAAAGGGAGAGGCTGCAAGAGTTGCTGATCCGCTGCCTACTAAGGCTCCGATCAAGACCAATATCAGTGGTGTGATCTCTACTCCATTTGACTGGCTTTAAAAGCGTATTGACACCATTGATCAGAAGCGTGCGAGGGTGTTTGTTGACCGTGAGAGTATGAATATCACCCTTACAGTGAATGAGGATGATGAGTACACTAAGGGTACTATCACTGGTACTGTTGAGTTCACTGAGATCTTCAAAAAGACCAGGATCAATAACAGTAATGAAGCCTGGATCCCAGAGTGTCTTGGTCAGTTCCTCAGACTTAACAGGTCTCTGTTCGCTGATCGCCAGGAGTGCATGAGACTGGTTTCTGCCTTGAAAAACTTTACGGCAAATGCGAAGAGCGAGGTACAGAAACAGAAAGATCCTAACGGATCCAGGGTTGATGTATTCCGTCAACAGGTAGAGAGTAATCTGCCTAAGGATTTCACGGTGAATCTGGCTATTTTCAAGGGCACTCCAAAGGTTCCCATTGTAGTTGAGTTTGATCATTACCTGGCAGACGGTGATTGTTATCTACAGCTTGTTTCACCTGGTGCAAACGAAGCTGTAGAGGATTTCAGAGACAAGTGCATTGATGATGTGCTTAATCAGATCCGTACAATTGCTCCTGACATCGCCATCATGGAGAACTAAACCGATTCCTTAACCGCTGGAGGTGTGGGTACGCTTGCACCTCCAGCATTAAAAAGCATATAATATGGCTAAGAATAAGATCCAGATGATGCCTTTCGATACATCTGACTGGCTAAGATGCCCAGAGTTGAAAGTGCTACCTCCTGACATCAGGGGGCTATGGATGGATATGCTGTGCTATATGTGGGAGAGCGTGGAGCGTGGTGTGATGGTGAAGCCTACAGGTGAGATTTACACCCAGGATGAGATAGTCAGGATGCTTGGTAAGGATGCCTCAGGTTCTGATACCTGGTTAGATCAGCTGATCATTGGTGGCGTGTGTGGTGTTCGTGAGGATGGAGCCATATACAGCAGACGTATGGTAAGGAGTGCTGAGATAAGCCAGAAAAGACGTGAGGCTGGACTGAAAGGTGGTAGCACTACAAAGTCTAAGGTGTTTTCTCAGAAGCCTACAGAGCCAAAAGTAAAGGCTCCTGTGCAAGCTGAGCTACCTCTGGTTGATCCTTTGCCTGAGACACCACCACCGCTGACCCAGGAACAGATGGAAAAGGCTGCAAAGGCTAAGAAATACAAATATGCCGAATGTGTCACCATGACCAGGGATGAGTACGCTAAGCTCTGTGAGAAATATGGAGAGGATTCGGCAAAGCGTATGATTGAGATCCTGGATAACTATAAGGGTTCCAAAGGCAAAAAGTATAAGAGTGATTACAAGGCAATCCTTAACTGGGTTGTGGATAGGTATAACGAGGAAATAATGAAGCAACAAACTCCAAAACAGCCTCCAAAAACAGTAGCACCAGTAATTGAGAATGTACCAGAAAAGAAGAGAGGGATTCCATTGGAGGAATACCTGAAAGAAACTGATAATAGCAATTTAAAAAGATTTTCAGATAAATAAAATGAAACTAATTACGGATTGGAACAAACTACGTGACCAGGCACATGAAATGGCAAAGCGTCACGGTTTCTGGGATGATACACCAAGTGATGATCACTTTCTCTGTCTTATTATCTCTGAGCTTATGGAGGCTGTTGAGGCAGACAGGAATGAAAGGTATGGGAACCTACAGGCAATGGTGGCCGTTGTGAACGTACAGGAATCGTCTGAAATAGGGATCACAGACCAATGGCTGGGTATATGGTATAAGATGTATTTTGAGGAAAGGGTAAAGGACAGTGTGGGTGATGAGTTGGCAGATGCCATTATAAGGATCATGGATCTGGCTGGCAGACACCATATAGACCTCACAGGTATAATCGACACACAAGACATAGTAAAAAAAGAGAAGAGTTTCACAGAGAATATCTACAGCATTGTGAGAGACGTTGTAAACAACAGGTATAGCCTGGATGAGCAACTGAATTACGCAAAGCTGGAGATCTGTAGGCTGGCTGAGATCCTGGGTATAGACATTATTACACACATCAATTTGAAGATGATGTATAACAGAATAAGAATCAAGTTACACGGTAAAAAGTATTGAGTTATGGCACAGAAAGAAAAGAAGCGTAAGGTGATAATCACCTTTTCAAAGGCTTTCCCTCCAGGCCATTCAAAGGTAGGACAGCTGACAGGTTTTGAGGGTAAGCTGAGAGCTGGCACGAAGATCCACACCATCAGAGCTGATGAAAAAGGTTGGTGGGATAAGTGCGCTGATGCAATCAACTCTGGCAGAAAGTATCTGAGCATGAGGGAGTGGACTGGCAGACCGTACAACTCAGAGCAGAGGATCCTGGGAGAGGTTGATAAGATCGGTTTGCAATCTATCACAATGACATACTCCAGTGAGGATGAGCTGCCAAAGGCATGGGTTGATGGTAAGGAGGTTTCCGTTAAGCTCCTGGCTCAGAATGATGGGCTAAGTGTAGAGGATTTCGTGGAATGGTTCTTTTCCACACCACTCTATAAGGGAAACGTATTTGAGGGTAAGATCATTCATTTAACAGATTTCAGATACTAAGCAATGGAAATAAAAGGAAAGGTACACTGTTTCTTTGAACAGTCTGGTACATTCAAAAATGAGTTTATCAAGCTGGGAATACCAGCAGAGGATTACGACATTCAGAATAATTTCGGAGAGACAGATCACAAAGACGATCTTTTCTCAGAGATAGAAAGGGCTTATGATGGGAAACCAAGTCTGTTTGACAGTATCAATAAGGATGATTTGGTAATGGCTTTCTTTCCGTGTATCTATTTCTCTGCTGTTAGCCAGATGCATTTTGGATGGGGTGCTAAGAATTATCGGAGGCTGTCACCAAAGGGAAAGGCAGATCAGATAATTGCCAGGGCTGGGAATCGTACCAAGTTCTATGTGTTGCTTATCAAGCTATATGCCGTGGCTGTGATCCGTGGCATTAGGCTTGTAATAGAAAACCCCTGGAGTGAGCAGACGTATCTGAAAGCCAATTTTCTTACCCCCCCCAGCTGGTGGATGAGAACAGAATGCGGAGAGGTGACTATTTCGTTAAGCCTACTGCCTATTGGTTTGTGAACTGTGAGCCGACACATGGCGAGACATTTCAATTTGACAAAGCGAAACAAAAGAGGACGGTGTTATCAAGCAAGAAAGGCATTCAGGCTGGTATCTGTAGCGAGGATAGATCACTGATCAGTCCAGACTATGCAAGAAACTTTATCTGTGATTTTATCATAGGAAAGGTGCAAGTACATTCACAATTAACATTATTCGATTTATAAATAGTTATTTTATGGAAACAAATGCTACAAAGAGAACGGATCTTTTCTGGATAGATCCGAGAAACATTGACATCCAGGAGGGTTTCAATGTGCGTAGGGAGTTTGACCTGGATGAGCTGAAAGAACAGATCAAGGCTCAGGGCGTGCTCAATCCAATAACGGTGATCCCCTATAAGGTTGATGGTAAGGAGCGTTACAAGCTGGTTGACGGTGAGAGACGTTACAGAGCCACCATCCTGGCTATCAGTGAGGGTGCTGATATTCCCTACATCAAGGCTCTGAAAGCTCCAAGGGATGCAAAACCTGAGGATCTGTACATTGAGCAGATGATGAGAAACGAGGGTAAGAAGTTCACAGAGTATGAATGTGCTATCATGTTCCAGCGTTTCAAGAATGAGTTTGGCTACAGCCAGGTACAGATAGCTGAGAAATTCAAGAAAAGCCCTGCTTTCATAAGCAAGTGCCTTTCCCTTCTGGATCTGCCATCGGAGCTACAGGAAAAGATAGTAAGTGGCCAGTTGAGCGTGAAGGCTGCAAGGGAGATCGCTGGAAACTATGGGACTGAACAGGAACAGGTGAAAGCTGCCAGATCAGCCGTAAAGTCGGCACAGAGCGAGGGTAGATCTGTAGCCACCAATAAGGAGGTTCTGAATGCCCTGAAAACATCTAAGGAGGCAAAGGCTGTAGCTGAGGCTCTGCGTACCCTCTGGGCTTACATGGATGGTGACAATGTGATCGACATTGATATAATGGCTAAGCTCCTTGATAAGCATGAGAGCATTGCTAAGGCTACCAGGGAGTATAAGGCAAATAAACCTGGTAAACAATGAAGATCCTGAGATACCTACATGATTCGACACCGTGCCCATACGGTGCTGGTGTGATGATCCTCAGTAAGGACTGTAGGGCTTGTAGGTACTATGATGGTGAATGTATAACACAACACATGAGGTGTAAGCACGATTAGCTGCTGTGCGTTGGTACCATAACGGTAAAATTTATATATAGCTGATAATGAGCGAGAAAAGAAAACCGATTTGCATACTCTATGCCCGAAAAATTAGGCAAAGTGAAAAAGGAAAACTCAACAAAGTTGAGATCTTTAGAGCTACTGATTGGGCAAAAACTGATAATGACAGGTACAGGTGGAGCAATCTTTACAGGCTCAGGGTGAACGGTAAATGGTATGATCGTAAAGGAGCTCGCAGATTCCTTTGGAAAACAGAGATAAGGGATCTTTTCTACAGATCATATAGATCATTTTTATAATAACAACTAAATTCTTTTGAACAATGGGAAAAGCTAAAAAAGTACAAATGAAAGAGGATGCCTTAATGAGGCAGAAGAAAGCCCTGGAAAAGGCTGGTGTGGAACTGAAAGGGAATATTGTATTCCCAGAGTACTGGGCAAAGCGTAAGCACTTGCTTAATGCTGGCTTGCTCAAAGAGCTACAGGAAACTGCTGACAGGGAGCCAGTGGTTACTGATGAATTTGGATCATATAAGCCTGGTACGTTCCTCTTCAAGGCTTGTATTGTGACGGTAACGGTTGAGGATGGCCTGTGGATGATCCATATATTCAGCCAGGCTATGCCTATCACATTGCCGATCATTCAGGAGGTGAGGGATAGGTACATACCTGATTACTGCATGATGGTACAGTTCTACCCATCGAGGGCTGAGAGGGGTACGCTCATGGGGATCCAGCTGTGTGAAATGCCAGGATCTATCCAAGAGGATAAGACAGGTGATGACGTTGAAGAGGCTCAGGAGGTTTCATAATGATCTATATAGGCATTGATCCAGGTGTGAATACTGGTGTGGCTGTCTGGGATAACAGGCAGCGCACCTTTCTCCAGATAGAGACGGTGAAGATACACCGTGCTATGGAGATCGTAAGGCTGTATAAGCATAAAGCCGCTGATGTTGGCACAAAGCTCATAGTAAGGGTTGAGGATGCCAGACAGCGAAAGTGGTTTGAAAGAAAGTACGACAAGAAAGGCGAAGAGGAAAACGTGCTACAGGGTGCTGGATCCATCAAGAGGGATTCAAAGATCTGGGATGATTACCTGTCTGATATGGGAGTAGAGTACCAGATGGTTGCTCCTAAGGGAGGTATGACCAAATACACCAAGGAACGTTTCCAGGCTCTCACTGGTTGGAAAAAGCCCACAAACGAGCACAACAGGGATGCTGCTATGCTTGTTTTTGGCTTCTGATCAAAAAAAAACTTAAAATGTGTTTGATGAACACAGAATTTTATTATCTTTGCAAGCGAATATTCACTAAGTAAATGAGTTATGGCTAATATGATCCTGATATTAACGGCTCTTTTGATTTTGGTTATCATTATGATGGCCTGGAATTACCTGGGAGTAAAGGAGTGTGTAGGCGGGTTCGTCTTACAACGTCTTTTCCCTTGCACTTACCCACATAAGGGTGACAGGGTGGATGTTTTCATCAATGGTGTCTGGAACAGAACGGCAACGGTAACTGCCTGTTGCTATGATTACATTGTGATCCTGAATGCCGTAAGATGCCCTATAGACTACAGAGGCCGTTTCTATGCCATTGGTGAGGATGCCAACGGCAATATCCTGGTCTATGTGGATAAGAGGCATAAGCACCTGGTAAAGCGTGCTGAGATTATCCGTAAGATATGTGGTGTCCCTGATGACTTTGCCACATTCCCTGACGTTGATGAGGGCAGGGACACAAAGGAAATCTTTTCTGGTATCAAGGAAACAGGTGACGAAGTGCCTGAAATAGATGTGGAGGGTATGCCATGAAGGTAGGAAAGCTTACATATCGAAACCCTAAGGATCTGCATCAGCACCCGCACAATCCACGTAAGATCTCAAAAGAGGATTTTGAGAGGCTTAAAGACAGCTTACGATGTAACGGATTCTGGGAGCACAGACCTGAGGCACTGGAGGAAATTGACGGTAAGCTGTATATATTGTGTGGCAACCAGAAGAATAAGGCTGCAATAGCGATTAAGATGCCTAAAGTTCCTACAGTGCTCTACTCTGATCTCACAGATGAAGAGAGACAGGAGATTATTGCCAGGGATAACGTCAATAACGGTGAATGGGATCACGAGATCCTGGCTGTGGATCCGTTCTGGGATGGTGTTGATTATGATTACCTTGGTGTACCAGAGCCTGAGGTGGTAGATGATCCTGATGATGACGAAGAGGATGAGAAGCCAAAGAAAGGTAAGAAAACCAAGCCAAAGGATGATGACAGCCAGGATGATCCTGAGAATGATGAGGATGAGGAAAAGGAGGCTTTCTACAGATCCATGTTTAAGGATGTGCTCTATCCATCAAACAATAAATTCGACATTCCGACATTGCGCCTGGATATGCAAGCGGGGCAACTGGAACTGCCTTTCACACCCTGGGGTGCTAACAGCCGCCTGAGAAAGGATGTGGCAACATATCATTTCTATGTTGATGACTACAGGTTTGAACAGCTCTTCAAGAATCCAATCAATCTGCTGATGAGCGGTGTTAAGGCCATTGTTGAGCCAAACTGTAGCTGCCATGACCAGACACCTATAGCCTGGGGTATTCAGCTGATCTACAAGAAACGCTGGCTTTCACGTTACCTACAGGAATGTGGTGTTAAGGTGTATGCGGATCTGAATGTGTCCCACAAGTTCATTGAGTATAACAAGATGGGCATTCCAAAGGGCTACAACGCTTTCTTCACCAGGGGACTTGATGGTTGGATGGAGAGCCTGAAACTGGATTTCCAGGTGGCTCAGGATATAAGTGGGCTTGAAAAGCCTAACCTGATCGTCTATGGAGGTGGTGATGAGATCCAGGCTTTCTGCCAGGAGCATGACCTGTTGTATGTGACCGATTTTATTAACGCTAAGAAGAAATAGGCTATGGGTAGGAATAGTGGAGGTATAACAAACAACGGACTTTCAAAAGCAGATACCGTAAGGAGTAATGCAAATTACCTGATTAACGGTGTGAAAAACGGCTATCAGACGAAGATCGGAAAGGAGCTGTTTGAAAAGTCTGTATCTAAACTGTCAAAGGGTGATGCTGGAAAACTTGCTGATGAGATATGGAATGAAATGAAATCCTATGGTGCTCAACATCCTAATATGAGCACAAAGAGGGAGGCCGTTCTACAAACCTATCAGGATGTATGGGCTTCACTTAACAAAAAGGCTAATGCACCATCTGTAAAAGGAAAGAATACGAGCGGCCAGAGCGCATACCAGAAAGCTACTGGATCATTGTATTCTGCCTATGAGAGTAAGAATAAGACAGGTATTGACAAAGCAACAAAGCGTGTTACCTCGCTGATCAGCAAACAGTCGGATGCTGTAGTTAAGGAGAGGGCGAAATCTTTCTCTGATGCCACTTATCTTAGCCATAAGAAAAACAATCCAAAGAGTGAGTACAGTGCCGCTGCCTACAACTATAACAAGCGTATGAGTACGCTTTATAACAGGGAGGCTAAAAGGCGCAAGCTGGTATAATAAACAAACAATTTAAACGTTAAGATTATGGGCAGAAACTCTGGAGGTTCAAACAGCTATGCAAAAGCAACAGGAGGCAACTCTGTAGCTGTTACGTCAACAGGAAAGCGTCTTACCAAGAAACAGGTACAGACGATGCAGAAAACCGCTGTATCAACCAGCGGAATGAAGCACAGGGATATGGAGAAACAGATCAACCGTGCTATTTCCAGGTATGAGAAAGTGATGGGAGTTAGGGAAAGGAGTATCAAGCTGGCAGATATTTCAGGTGCATATGGTGTCACGTATTTCAATGCCAACGGATCCCAGGGTATTTTCCTTTCACGTAAGTACTTTGACCAGTCAAAGAAAAACTTTGAGGCTCAGTATAAGAAGAGCAACTATGACAACGGATTCAAGAATATAACGAACAGGGCTGCACAGCACACGGTGACACATGAGCTGGCACATGCTACCTGGACGAGTTCGTACAGTTCCACTAAGCACAGGGCTGCTGGTAAGGAGATCACCAAGCTCTACCATCAGTGGAGCAAGGATAAGAAAAAGAAAGGCTATGGTCGCTATGGTAAGACCAATGTTGATGAGTTCTGGGCTGAGGTGATCACCAAGGGTATTCACGGACGCTCTGACAAATACACCAGGAAAGCCATAAGTATTGCTAAGAAATACAAGCTGTAACAACGGATATTCATTCAATAAATAACATAGTTCAACAAAAAAGGTACAAAAGTATGGATTCACAGAAAAACGAAAACAATGAGAAGATCACGCTCACAGATCTGGAGCTGGAAGTGCTGAAAAAGGACATAGCAGGAGAGTTTTTCCCTCCTGAGGCTACAGAAGAAGAGCGCAAGGCAATGGTATCTGTTATCGACAAAGCAGATGCGTATTGTGAAAAGCTTGATGCCTATGAAGAGATAGGCGATAGCTTGATGGTATGGTTCCTTAATCAGTATGAGGCTCAACAGGCCGCTGGCTGACTATTAACCAGGTAAAGGGGGATCAGAGCGCACACAAGCCTCTGATTTCTTTTGATCCTGACAATGTGTTTATCAAACACAGCAAACAGCGAATAAACAACGGATATGGGTAGTACAAAGGACACAAGGTTTAAGAAGGGGAATAATATCGGCAATCGGTTTACCTCTGAGAATCAGCCTAAGAACAAAGGCCGAAAGCCCAAGGTGTACAAATACCTCAAGAAAGTGGTTGGTGATGCTGTTGGCCATGAGTTGGAAGAGCAGGATTTCAAAGACATTATGCAAGCCCTAATTGAGCTGCCACCGTCAAAGCTACAGGCTCTGGTAAGGGGTACTGAGATAGATCCAAAGACTGGTAGGCCAAAGCCAAACCCTGATACACCAGCCTGGATCCAGATTCTGGTGAGCAACATCAATGCCTGTATGAAGTATGGTAAGCTGGATGCCCTGGAGTATGTCCTGGAGCGTTCCTTTGGTCAGCCAAAGCAGATGATTGAGGGTACGATAGAGAGCCAGGTTACTCAGAAGCCTGAGGATCTGTCTATGCTGTCAACTGAGGAATTACTACAGTACAACGCCATCCTTGAAAAGATCGAAAAGGGGAAAGGAGGGTAGCCTATGGCACGTTTCAAGGCTGTCACCATCCCCATGTCCCTTGCAGTCAAGTGTGAACTGTTCAAGAGGGGCTGCTTTGATTTCATCACCTGTGCTGATGGTAAGGAGCATGAGAAACAGAAAGAAGCTCTGAAAATCCTAACGGATGATGAGCACGCTGAGTTTCTGTATGGAGGTGCTGCTGGTGGTGCTAAGTCGTGGACTGGATGCGCCTGGCTGCTGTTTATGAGCCTCTGTTTCCCAGGTACTAAGTGGTTTATTGGACGTGCTGAGCTGAAAAGAATCACACAGAGTACCTACATCACCTACAAAAAGGTGTGTACCAGGTATGGCGTACCTGATACGATCTGGAGCTATAATGCGAACCTCAATTATATTGAGTTCTACAATGGCTCACGTATTGACTTTCTGGATCTACAGTACAAACCAGGTGATCCCCTGTATGAGCGTTTCGGCTCACTGGAGTTTACTGGTGGCTGGATAGAAGAGGGCGGTGAGGTGAATTTCGGAGCTTACGACACACTCAAAACCCGTGTTGGACGCTGCCTGAATCAGGAGTATGGACTGAAACGAAAGCTGTTTATCTCCTGTAACCCGAAAAAGAACTGGATGTATGATGAGTTCTATAAGCCCTGGACTATAGGCACGCTGAAAGACTACCAAGCCTATCTGCCATGTCTGGTACAGGAAAATCCGTTCATTGATCCTGACTACATAGATGGATTGAGAACTACATCCGATAAGGTGAAGTTTGAACGCCTGTTTAAGGGTAACTGGGAGTATGATGACAATCCGCTGGCACTCTGTAGCCATGATGCGATCTGTGCGATCTTTGGCAATATCCTGGCACTCAGGAACGGTAAGCACTACCTGACAGCCGATATAGCCCGCTTTGGAGCCGACTATGCCAGGATCGGTGTGTGGGATGGATGGTTACTCATTGATTACAAGTGTTTCCCTGTCTCAAAGACAACGGACATCCAGGCTTACATTATCAGATGCCAGAAGAAATACAGGATCCCCAAATACCGTGCAATAGCGGATGAGGACGGTGTAGGCGGTGGCGTGGTTGATAACTGTGACATCGAGGGCTTTGTTAATAACTCTGTGCCTTTCGCTGGTGAGAACTACCAGAACCTACAGGCACAATGCGGTTACAAGCTGGCAGAGCACATCAACAATAACGAGGTGGGAGTGCTGGCAGACCTGGTAAGCCAGGCAGAGCGTGAAGAGATCACCAACGAACTGGAACAGCTACAGACCTGGAAGCCTGACAATGACGGTAAGCTGATGCTAAAGCCAAAGGCAGAGATCAAGATGGATATAGGCCGATCACCAGACTGGAGGGATATGTTCCTGATGAGATCCTGGTTTGACTACAATGAGTACGATATACCAGATGATATAGAGCGTAGGTTAGGAATAACAGCTTAAATATATACAGATATGGGGTTATTTGACACTATCAAGAATGAGGTGAAAGCTGCTATAGGCTATCAGCAGAGTTTCACTGAGCTGCTGGAGGCAAAGGATGTTTCCAGGGCTGTGAGTATGATGAAGGATTGCTCAATCCAGGCTGCACAAAATCTGTTGGAATACAACATTTCAACGCATAAGATCATGGAAAGGCAGGATAGGGCTGTGTATGACAAAAAGGGAAACTTTCTCAGATGGAGCAAGCGATGGAAGATCCCCATCCCTTATCCTGTGTTCATCAATGAGATAGCCCTGGTTTTCCTCTATGGCAGACCTGTGAAGTGGACGCAACTTTCAGAGGGTACAGATGATGCTTTCCAGAACTATATCCAGCTGAATGAGGACGTGCGTTTCAATGCCATTGTGCGTGAGGCAAAGCGTGTGGCTGGTGCTGAGGGTATTTCTGCCATCCTGTACCATGTGTACCGTGACAGTAAGACTGGTGAGCCTAAGCTGCTGCTTAACGTGCTGAGCAAGAAAAATAATGATGACATCTACCTGATAAAGGATCAGTATAAGCGTCTGACAGCGTTTGCCTGGGGCTACTATCTGACTGAGGCAGGAAACAACACAGTACACCACCTGGATATTTACACCGATGATACCATCTACAGGTGCAAGCGTGCAAGTATCGGATGGGAGGTGCTGGTACTGCCTAACCCGATTGGTAAGATCCCAGCCCTGATCTTTGAGCAGGAGGTAGAGCATGATGGTACACAGCCGATGATCGAGCGCACAGAGGCACTGACATCAACCGATGCTGACGTGAATGATCGCTTCGCAAATCCAGCTATGGTTGCAACGGCTGAGATCCTTAACTCACTGCCAAAGGCTGAGGAAGAGGCTAAGCTGTACATCCTGAAAAACGGTGGTAAGGTTGAGTATCTTACCTGGGATCAAGCAAGCCAGAGCAAGCAGAATGAGTATGAGCGTCTGGATAAGCACATCCTGAGCAAGTCTTTCACTCCGAATATCGACTTTGACAACATGAAGAATCTGGGCAATCTCTCTGCTAAGGCGATCCGCAAGGTGATGCTGCTGGCTGTCATCAAGGCAGAGAAGCGCAAAGAGACCCATGACGGTTATATGAGCCGACATTCCAACCTTATGCGTGCGATCCTGGGCAATGTGTTGGACTACACCCACAAGTCACAGTATGATGCCCTACAGATAGGCCATGAGTTCCAGGAGCCATTTGGTGATGATGTATCTGAGACCCTGAATGACATCCTGAAACAGTTCGGTGCTGGTGGCATGAGCACACAGACCATGCTTGAATTGTCGTACCTGATTAAGGATGCTAAGAAAGAATATGAGCTTATCAAGGCAGAACAGCTTGAAAAGATGGAGCAACAGCTGAAACAACAGCAGGAGCTTAACAAGCTGGATATATTCGGACAGGGAGAGTAAGGAGGTTGATATGCCAAAGATAAAGAAACTTGAAGAATCAAAGGGGCTTTACTATTTTATGTGCCCTGCTTGCAAGAAACCGCATGAGATAGGGACTGATCCAGCTGATCAGTTCCCTGTCTGGCAGTTCAATAAGGATCTGGAGAGACCTACGATCAGACCTTCTGTAGCCGTTGAAAGCACCTGGAGGGGTGAGCGTACCTATTGCCACTCATTTGTGACAGACGGTAAGATCCAGTTCCTGGATGACTGTACCCATGAGTGCAAGGGAATGACATTAGAATTACCAGATATAACTAAAGAATATGAGCTATGAAAGTGAAGAAAGTAAAATGGACTGAGTTTAATAATGCTGCCTATATGGTTGCATCAGAGAATGACAAAACCGTTGATCCAAGGGATTACGAAAAGACCTATGAGGGTGAGGTGATAGACACGTACAAACCGATATTCGGATCACCCAGGTTTGTGGTTGTGCTGCCTGATGGTAGGATCCGTGAGGTGAAGATGACAGAGTGTAGGGCTACCCAGTTTGAGGGAAAGAAACAGTAGTCTTGCAGCCTTTTAACCTGGTGAACGATGGGAAAGGGAAAGTATCTCAGTGGCAAACAGCTCCAGCAAGCTCTCTTCAAGCGTACAGAGGGCTATGCTGCCAATGTCCGTGCCATCTACAACGATTCACTGGGTAAAATCATTGATATAGTGAAAGGCACTGAGCTGGAAGATGGAGTGTCTTTCTCCTTTTCTGAGTACGGATATACCGATGAGGTACAGCCGATCCTCAGGAATATGTACAGCAGGGTTTACCAGGCCATCCGTACAGGTGTGGAAAAGGAGTGGCTTTTTGCCTCAGAGAATAACGATGAGCTTGTAAAGTCTGTGTTTGGTGATAGTTCCATTGAGGATAACCACTTTGCTAAGTACTTTATGAGAAACAGGGAGGCTATGGATGCTTTCTTTGCCAGGAAAACACAGGGGCTGGATCTCTCTCAAAAGGTATGGAAGTACACCAGCCAGTATAAGGGTGAGTTGGAGGGTACGCTGGATCTGGCTATAGGAGAGGGAACACCAGCAAACCAGCTTGCATCAAAGATCCAGCAATACCTACAGGATCCTGACAGGTGGTACAGGCGTTTCCGTATCAAGGTTGGTGAAGATGAGAATGGAAACCCGATCTATGGCCGTATATGGAAACGTAGGATCTTTGACAAAGAGGATGGTGTTTACAAGTGGATCAACGATGATCCTAAACACTACCATCCAGGCCAGGGTGTCTATAGATCCAGCTATAGGAACGCACAGAGGCTTGCACGTTCTGAGACCAATATTGCCTACAGGTCAGCAGACTATGAGAGGTGGGCACAGCTTGACTTTGTGGTGGGTGTTGAGATCAAGCTATCAAACAACCATCCTGAGCCAGACATCTGTGATCAGCTGAAAGGCATCTATCCAAAGGATTTCAAGTGGACTGGCTGGCATCCTAACTGTAGGTGCTACATGGTTCCTGTACTGGCAACGGCTGAGGATCTGGATGAAATGCTTGATAAGATCATGGATGGTGAAGAGCCTGGTGATCTTTCTGTGACATCAGAGAACACTGTTTCTGAGGTTCCTGAGGGCTTTAAGAGGTGGATAAAAGATCCTAAGACACAGGAGAGGATTGAAAAGGCTGAGGAGAAAGGAACTCTGCCATATTTCATCAAGGATAACAAACAGATCGTCAATAAAGCGATTCATGGTTTGTCACCAGAGGAGCAAAAGGCTCTTTCTTACGCTGATCTCCTGGTGGATCCTCTGGCTATTCTTAAAAAGTTTGATGCTGCTACCCTGGATCAGCTATACACGGCTGTGAAAAGCAAGCTGAATGATATGCTGAAAGGCACACTGGATTCACAGAAACACACCCTGGAGTTTGAAATCAACTGGGTAAAGCAGCATAGGAAATACAACACCTGGCAGGAGGCGGCAGACGCTTATCAGAAAGCACTCGACAATGTAAATAGGCAGATTGAGATCCGAAATGTGCGTAATTCTGCAAGCGGAATAGATCAGTTTGTCAGGGATCATCCAAAGTCAAAGAAAGTAAAGGCTCTTCATATGCAGATCCAGGAGGCTCTTACGAATGGTGACGTGGTGGCTGCAAAAAACCTGATCGCACAGGCTGATGATGCCATACTCCAGTACAATAAGGAGCAAGCTAAGAAGATTGCCAAACTGGGAATGAAAAGCAGTACTGATATTGAAAAGTACTGTGATGAGCACAGAACTTATGAAAGCCCTGTTGTAGATACCAGATCGTTCAATGTATTCCAGGATCGCTCTATTGGCGAGGTAAGTGATGCCTGGATAAATTCCAAGTATGAGGCAAAACGAGCTGTCAGAGGCTACACAAATGGCACTTACGATGATATTAACGAATCATATTGGAAACACCACAAGAAACACCAGTATGGTGAGCTTATGGATGAGATCCTGGATAAGTGCTACCTGTCAGAAGATACAGTACTCAGGCGTGGATGTTCATTCTCAGAAATGAGATCTATATTCGGTGATACGTTTGGCAACCTCATAGACGCTATGGATATAGATGGGCTGAATGCTGTAGCTGGAGCCAGGGGCGTGAATGAGGGCTTTATAAGTACCTCCTGGGATATGGATGGAGGTTTCTGGAAAAGCGTAGATTTACGGATCTTTGCTCCAAAGGGTACTCAGGCGTTCTATGCTAAGCCTGTCTCTGGATTTGGTGATGGGCTGGGTGCAGACTGGGATGGTAAGACAGCCAGTAAGACATTAAGAAAGGGTGCTGAGAATGAAACGATAGTACACCGTGGTTATGAATACCGCTTTGTGAGAGCTGAGAAATATGCTGGATCCCACGGATCAAAGATTACGATCTACATAGAATTGCTTACAAGAGATAAGAGGGTAGTGAAATGATCACCACCCTCTTTCCTATAGTTCAAAGTACATTTTCATAAAGTCTATATCTGGACGCTCCATCTTTTTGAGTTTGTCTTGGATTGCCAGCTTATAGATCTCTTCTGCCTTTTCCTCCTTTGGAATATCGATGTTGGCAGTCCTTTCCTCCCACACCTCTCTCCACCAGGTGAATCTGTGGATCACAGAGTATTCTGCCTCCCAGATCTGGAATTTAAGGTACTCATCAGCCCATTTCTCTTTTGAGACATCTGTAGGCTTGTATGGGTTTGTATCACCACCTTTGTACAGCTTACAGTGTTCCTTTGCAATTTCGATAATGTTTGTAGATGCCATATCACTTGTTATTTATGTATTTATTGAATTTCCTGATCACCTCCCGCATATCAAAGTGGAGGTAGCCCAGGGCAAACGTATAGATGTTATATGGAACACCCCAGCGGGCTTCTGCTATGGATCCGACAATAGCACCGATAGTATCACTGTCACCTCCAAAGGAGATAGCACGTCTGATAGCATCCTCAAAGTCTGTTGCCTTTGCCACAATCTGGAGGCACAGAGGCACAGTACCCTGGCACGTCTCATCAAACTTACCAGGTGTAAACTCCTGATCCATGAAACCAGGGTAGTACTCATTCATATCCTCAATGAAGATGTTAGTGTTCACACTACCACCCATCCTGAGCATTTGAGATCTTTCCCTGGCTAAGCGGAAATGCCATACAGCATGAGCAACCGCCACGGCTCCCTTGATGCCCTCTGGATGGTTGTGGCTCACTGCTGCAGTCTTTTCTGCCTCCCGCTTCACATCCTCAATATTGTCAAATGCCCAGGCTACAGGGCTTACCCTCATAGCAGCACCATTACCAAAGCTGTTGTAGGGCTGAGGATCCTCAGATCTTAGCCACTGTGCAAAGCTGACACCATAGCCTCCCATCGGATGGGGGAACTGCCTACACCACTCCAGGATCTTTTCCTGGTAGCTCTTTCCGCTCACTATAGCATCCATGATGGCAATCGTACAGATCGTATCATCAGTGAAGCTACATTCATCGGTGAAGAGCTTGAAATTATAGTCTCTGGTGTTATTGAACTCAAAGCGTGATCCGATCACGTCACCTACTATTGCTCCTAACATCTTTTCTGTTGTTTGGTTATTACTCTCGATCTCCTTATAGTGGCTTTCCTGGTTCTGTACTCATCCTTACCAGACAGGCACTGCCAGAGCCATTCCTTACCAGCTCCTACCACGTCTTTGGGTAGCTCCTGGTAGATAGCAGCTATAGAGCCGAAATACCAGTTCTTTTTGCCCTGGTACGGCTCATTCAGCTCAACGTGTATAACATTGTTCTGCCTCATTTCCTACCTCCTTTCTTTGATTCATACTCTCTAATTGCCTCGATACCTTTCTGACAGACGTAGTAGTTGAAGCCCATACGCCTGAGGAACCCCATCTTAACAAGCTTACCAAGGTAAGCACCGCCACACCTCCAGGCTTTCTTACCAGAACAGGCTCCATAGTCACCCTGGTTGCTCATGGAGGTGAAAAGGTACTCCTTATCAAGATCCTTTCCCCAGAACTCCAGGGCAAACTCATAGGCTCTGATCGTACCATGCTTTTCAAGCTTCTTTGAGACGATCTTTAATGCCTTGTATTGCTTATCATTTATCATATAACTGTGTTTATTGAACGCAAAATTACTAAATTATTTCTGAAATACCAAAGGTTTTGCAAAGAAAATGCAAAATTTACCAGGTTTATGCCTCAGTGGTAGTGTTTTCTTACGCAAAAGCTCCTGATCCTGTGCCAGAAAGGTTGCTTGATCTTTGCCTTACAGGGCTTGCCCTCTTTGTGGCGAGTGTGCCAGGATTCCCGATTGTATTGCCTGAGATCCAGGTGTGGGTTATTACAAACACGGACATCATAGTATCTCAATCTCTCTAATTGAGCCTCCAGCTCCTCCAGACTGAAAGGCTCCTCCAGCTCAACAATGTAGCCCACTGTCACCTCATCCTCACTTGATTCAGCAAAGAAATCCTCCAGAGCCTTAGTGATCTTTTCTACAGGCACTTTGCTCTCAGTGGCTATGATCTCAGCAAAGAGCTGGATCTTATCCCTGTGTACTTTCTTGTATTGCCTTGCAAGCATAGTTATACCTCCTTTCTCTCAAACAGTTCACAAGCCTTGCAAAGCCTGGGCTTAGCATAGTAGATCACCTGATCCTTAAATTTAGGGTGTAGGATCTCCTTACGCTGTTTGAAACACACATGGGATAGATCCCAGGCATTGATAGTAGCCTTTCCTCTTCCCCAGTGCTTGCAGTCTTTGCATCTGGGATCATCCACACCCTGGATCTTATCAAGTCTGGCTGTAAATCCTTTCATTGCCTTATCTAATTCCATAAAGTCAGCAGCATTCATTTCTGCCTCAGTCTTACCCAGGATGATCTTTGTGTGTTCACCTGGTGTAAGTATGACTTTCAATGTGACACTACCTTTCATTGATTACCTCCTTTCTGTATTCCTCATCACTTAGACCGTGCCATTTCCCATCGTGATCCTGGCAGATCCAGTCTCCTTTCTCCACACGCTGGTTTTCGTCACCATTGATCACATACTCCAGCCATTCAAGACCTTGCATATCATTTTGTTTATGACAGGATGTAACACACGGCAAACGCATGATACTTGTTACGTTATTGCCTACTTGGATAGATTGCGCAAACTTACTCATCCTTATCTCCTTTCTCCACAAACCTCACATTAGTATTGTCGGATCTCTCACAATCACAGCAATAGTATTTGCTACAGACGCTTTTCCCCTGTCTGTGTAAAGCGTAAAAGTCACACCCCTCACATTCTTCATCAGGATCCTTTTTCTCATCGTCTCTGAGTGCTGGCTTGCACACATATTGCTTTCCCTGGTACTCTATAACAGTACCGATCTTAACGTCACTGAGGCCATCGTTTACCAGGTCAATCAGGTGCTCTTTCAGGTTATGGCCTACCAAAGAAGAGCTGGTGTTAGCCAGTCGTACATATCCATCCGTCTGGATGTAAATATCACCCTGATCATCGTAGGCAATAATCAGGGATCCATTACGATCATAGTCACTCTGGAGGGTTATCTGCTTATAGCCCTCATTGTCAATCATACCTGGAATCATCTTTTCGTTTCTCATACCTTTCAATCGTTATTAGTGAATAATCTTTGATTTCTACAGTTACTGATCACAACATCACCCTCAAATACAGGGTTCGTTTGGTAGTCTTTATGTCTGGTACACTGGTTCCTTACTGGGCAGTGTTCACCCCTACAGAATATACTCATATCTTTTCCCTCCTGAAAATATCATAGTCTTTTGGTACGCTCATAGCCTGGATCACAGTGCTTTCACCCAGACGCTCACGGATGCTGTCTTTGATGTAGAACTTAACACCTTGCTTTTCGTGAAGATCAGCAAGCCACCAGATAAACATCCTGAGATCGTTATCATCATAGTAGTCATTTTTGACACCAGACATCAAACCAACCTTAAACAGATCACAGAATCCCATAGTCCGCTCAATCATACGCTTAGCACCATCCAGGGAAACAATAGGCTCAATACTGGCAAACGTCTTATAGCCCTGCTTATGCAAATGCCACATTGCACCAATACGCTCCATATTGGTAGATGCTCCTGGTTCTTTCTCATCATGGCCTGTAAGGGTAAAGCCAAAGGCTATGTGATTTTTCAAAATCGCATTACGCTGGAGAAAGTGATCATTGATAAAGTCAGCCCGCTTAGTCAGGAACTGTACACGTACACCATGCGAAAGCGCACAGGCAGCAGCAGCCCAGTAGGTGTTTTTAACATCAGGCAGCAGCGGATCACTGGTGAACGTAAAGAAGATGCTGGATGATCTCAGAGCCTCCAGGTTAGCAACCAGTTCTTTCTCAAAGATCTCCAGGGCTTTCCGCTCATCCTTAAAGCACTTTTTCAGGTGAGGCTTGTTATCCCATACGTGGCTCATTACACCACGCTTGCAATAGCAATACTCACAGTCATTACTACACCCAGTGTAGAAGTTGCAAGCCCAGGGCGCATACTCCCCAGCTTTGCCTTTCGGGTTGTAAATTGCTTTGCCATCAAACCCAGACTTTGCAGCCTTTTTCGTTGTCTTTGTTGTCATACTATTCATCTTTTAATTGTTCTGTGTCTAATGTTACTTTCTTAACTACAAACTCATCTTTCAGTTCAATGTAAACAGCACCGCTTTCACCTACAACTGTATAACCTCCTGGGCTGTATTCGATGCTCACACACTTTACATTCTTTCTCACATCTGGTATGTTTTGGCCTACCTGGTATAATGTGTAGTCATTCCTGCCAGACTTTGCCACAATCTTTACTATAATCATATCCAATCCTTAATAGTGTTAATATACGTTTGTGGTACATAGTAATTGAACTCTCCACGCTCCAGGGCTTGTATTTCGCTCTCCAGAGCCTCGATCTTTTTGTTCCTAACCTCCTGGCTGAAACCGAACAGATCAGGCACTACAGGCCGTTCCTGGAGCCTTTTGAGCTGTCCTTTCTTTGCTTTCAGGAATGAGGCAGACTTAACAGCTATATACTCTTCACCCTGTAGGAGCGTCTGGGCACAGATCACCAGCTCAACCTTTCGCCTGGGGTTCTTAA
>JAEEGF010204858.1_pt1 | contig 20170 bp, 17 predicted proteins | sample 9134171 | NCBI WGS metagenome assembly JAEEGF01 (sample SAMN16246542, study PRJNA631951) | gut metagenome | biome: gut microbiome; feature: rumen; material: AP-attached | host: Bos | place: Iran: Karaj | collected 2018-10
GCCAAGGTGGAGGTAGCGAGTTCGAGCCTCGTTGCCCGCTCCAAAAATAAATCTTGCAGAATTTTTCTGCAAGATTTATTTGGCGCCATAGCCAAGTGGTAAGGCAGCGGACTGCAAATCCGCGATTCTCCGGTTCAAATCCGGATGGCGCCTCCAAAAGAAAATGCAGGTCTTTCGACCTGCGTTTTCTTTTTGTCTCAGACTGTCAGAACATACCCGGGAATCCCATACCGCTCTGAAGCTTTGCCATGGATTCACCGGTTTTATCATCGGCAAGCTTTAATGCGCCATTCACTGCCGTGAGGATCAGATCCTGCAACATTTCCACATCATCAGGATCTACAGCTTCCGGATCGATCACGATCTCCTTGAACTCTCTGGTTCCGACGATGACGGCTTTTACCGCCCCGCCACCGGCTGTGTATTCAAACGCTGTTGTTTCCAATTCCTGCTGCATTTTCATGAATTCCTGCTGCATTTTCTGCGCCTGTTTCATCATGTTTGCCTGATTGCCGGGAATACTTCCGCGAAATCCGCCTTTTGCCATTCGTTTCGATCTCCTATCTGCCTTATCGGCGTTCGTTTATATAAATTTTACTTCTTTAAACTGTTTCAGTTCATTGATATCCCGCATGGGACCGTTCGATATTTTCAGTTCCTCCAGCTGCGCGTGGATCTTTCGGCCTGTCGTCTTTTCCGCCGCCGCTTCAAATGCCGCAAGGATCTCCGTTTTACGAAATCTGTCGTAAAAGAAGCCCGGGATCACATCCAGATGCAGGGTCGATTCCGAAAGATACATACGAAATTTTGATGGATCCTGTACAAAGCTCTTCAACTCCATAGGCAGCTGCTGCTTTACACCTTCTCTGATCTCACCGATCACCACCTCATCCGGTACGACATTGCGAATGTCAGTCTCTGCAGATTGATTAAGATCCTCTGCCTCTTCTTTATCCTTCTTTCTGTCAGAAACCAGAACTGTCTCCTGATCCGGTATTTCCTCTGGTAAAGGGATCGGATCCGAGAATACTGGTTCTTCCATCGATTCCGAATCAGGATCCTGTGGAGTACGAAATTCAGGCGCGTACGCTCTCTCATGCGACTCAAACGAGGCAAAATCCTTCTCCAACTTTGCGATGCGTGCCCGAAGCCCGGAAACGCTTTCCGCGGACAGGCTATTGCTGAGCGATATCAGGCAGAGCTCTGCCGTGGTTTTCGGATTTCGTACGAGCCGGATGTGTTCCAGCGTTCTCTGCAGGGTTTCCTCCGCAAAAAGGATCTCGTCTTTCGTCAGCTGTTTTGCGAATCGTTCCAGGGCAGAGCGAGGATACTGTTCGGAAACCAGCTGAGAGGCCACTGTCGGACATGTGTTTACGATCAGGACATCACGCAGCAGCCCATAGAGTTCGTCCAGCAGAGAACCTGGCTCCACGCCGTTCATCCAGATATGCTGAAACAATTCCATAACTGCAGGTGTGTCGTGCGCGGTTATGGCATCCAGAAGCCGGATGATTTCCAGGTTGCCGGAAAGGCCGATAGTCTCATACACGGCTTCTACCGATATCGTGTCTTTCACCGCGCATTGATCCAGAATGCTCAGCGCGTCACGAACACCGCCGTCAGCAAGCCTCGCAATCAGATCAAGTGCGTCTTTCTGATATGTGAATTTTTCTCGGTCTGAAATGACTTGCAGATAGTCCGCGATCTTATCCGCGCCGATCCTGCGGAAAGAATGGCGCTGGCACCGCGAAAGGACCGTTGCCGGTACTTTATGCAGTTCCGTTGTAGCCAGAATAAACAGCAGATGTTCAGGCGGCTCCTCCATGATCTTCAGCAGTGCGTTAAATGCCGCTGTCGAGAGCATATGTACTTCGTCGATGATATAAACACGTTTTTTTACTTCCGAAGGAGAAAACAGTGCTTCTTCCCGCAAAGCCCGTACATTATCCACACCATTGTTGGACGCGGCATCCAGCTCAACGACATCGAGGATCCTTCCGTTTTCGATTCCCAGGCAGGATGGGCAGCAGTTGCATGGGTTTCCATTGACCGGATGTTCGCAGTTTATTGATTTAGCCAGGATCCGTGCACAGGTCGTTTTTCCCGTTCCTCTTGTACCGATGAAAATATACGCGTGAGAGAGATGCCCGGTCATAACCTGTTTTTTCAGGGTCTCCGTTATATGCTCCTGCCCGACTACTTCGTCAAACGTTTTGGGTCTCCATTTACGGTATAAAGCCTGATACAAACTCTCTCACCTCTTTGTCATTCATATTTGTTATTCAAAATGGCTCTTGATAAGACTGCACACCCTTCTTCGAGTCAGAACCTATATCCGTTACGCAGGCAGCCGGCTCAGATCCGGCAGCCCCACGGCACACGAAATACACCGCTTAATGCTGCTCGGTTCCCCGCCTGACATGGTTCACGGGATTCCGTTGCGCGGGACCGGATCGTCAACGCTGCTTACCTGTGTCAGACAACACAGGGCCTGCCCTAAGTTGGGAATTCATTCCTGCTGTAGCGGATTGCAGGTTACAGGGCACCGCTAGCTCCCCAATTAGTGCAGCCTTATCAAAAGCCATGCGTGTATTCTACTACAAGATGCGTTTCTTCGCAATATTTTTCTTTACAAATTCAAAAGATGTGGTATAATAACAAAGCTTTCAAATCGAATTACATTTGGGCTTGTAGCTCAGCTGGGAGAGCGCACGGTTCGCATCCGTGAGGTTCGAGGGTTCGATCCCCTTCAAGTCCACCAAAATGGGAAGCCGTTATGGCTTCCCATTCTTTTTTCAGTATGGAAAAAGCATCGGAGGAGCACTATCTCTTCCGATGCTTTCTTTTCATTCATTAACCGTAACAGCGAACAGCAAGCTCTACAGAATATCCATAGCAGGAAACTGTCAGTGTACCAGGCGTCTGAGAAGTCGAAACGATCTCGACTTTGCAGGTACGTGAATCATCACTCGGCGTTACGATAAAGAGTGACTCATCACTGCTCTTCCAGGTCACGGGAGCATCCGAGAATGTTTCCAACGGACGAACATACGCCGTCAGTGTGACCGGGGCTTCACCCATATGCATGGTAAACTCTTCTTTCACATCGTTGCCAAAGCACTGGATATCAATGCTCTCAACAGTCGGTGTGGGCGTCGGCGTCGGCGTTGGGGCGGCTTCCACAGTGGGCGCAACAGACTCTATAACGGGCGTCGGTGTCGTTACCGTATTCTTTTTGCCTTTGGCATTTGCATTATCCAGCCCGTTCAGGCTCGTGGAAACCATAACAATAACAGCGAGAATAACCGCTGCCACCAGGATCAGGCCGAAAATCATCTGCCATCTGGTGTTTGTTTCTGCTCTCTCGTAAGACGCTGTTCCCTTCACCGTGCTGGAACTTGCGGCAGGAGTGCGGCTGCTCTGTGCAACTCTGCGCGTACCGCAATTGGGGCACCGGCTGCGCAAAGCGGAGAAGCTTTCACCGCAGCGACGGCATTTTACTTCAGGAATTACACTCATTCCGGATTTCCTCCATGTGATATAATTATGGATATTTCCATATATATACAGATGAATAATACATCTATTTTTTCCGTTCGTCAAGTATTATGCCCGGAAATCCACCATATATTTAGTTTATTTAAGGCTTTTTCCCCACTTCTTGTGTTTTTTGCAAAAAAAGAGCCTGAATCCGATTCAGGCTCATATTCTCAGCGGGTCATATTATCCGTTCGTTCGCTTATAATATACCGCGGACGGTGCTTTGTTTCGAGATAGATTTTGCCGATATATTCTCCGATGATCCCCAGACTGATCAGCTGCACACCTCCCACGAAGCAGACGATGCATGTCATGCTGGCCCACCCTGCTACCGTCTTTCCGCAGAGCGCCATGATCAGCGCCCACAGACAGCCGATAAAGCTTACCAGCGCCACAAATATTCCAAAACCTGTGATCAGCTGCAGAGGTTTTACAGAAAGGCTTGTCACACCGTCCACGGCTAGACCGATCATTTTTTTCAGCGGATAGTGGCTCTCTCCCGCCATGCGTTCGGCACGGGAATAAGACACCGTTGTGCTCTGAAAACCGACGAGCGGGATCAGGCCGCGCAGAAACAGATTTACTTCTCCAAAATTGGCAAACTCCTGCAGTACACGGGAGCTGATGAGCCTGTAATCCGCGTGGTTATACACGACTTCCGCGCCCATCGCTGCCAGGAATTTATAGAAACTCTGCGCCGTGAAGCGTTTGAAAAACGTGTCAGTCCTTCGGCTGGAACGTACCCCGTATACCACGTCGAAACCGTTTTGATACGCATCCACCATCTCATCCATTGCATCGATATCATCCTGTCCGTCACAGTCGATCGAGATGGTAATATCGCAGCGGTCCTTCGCCTCCATCAGTCCCGCGAGAACAGCGTTCTGATGACCGCGGTTGCGGCTCTGTGAAATGCCTGAAAAGTGTTCGTCCTGCCGGGACAGTTCAGTGATGATCTCCCAGGTTCGGTCTTTACTTCCGTCATTCACAAAAAGCACTCTGCTCTGATCGCTGATCTTCCCGAGCTGAATGAGCGACTGCAGCTTCCCGAGAAACAGCGGCGCTGTAATGGGTAGGACTTCCTGCTCGTTATAGCACGGAATGATAATAAAGAGAACTGGATTCATAGGCTTCCCTTTCTTTTATGGTTCAAACAGATACGCAGCAAGTGCGTCGACCGTTTTAAAGTAATTGCTGCAGTTGGTTCTCATAAACTGTTCGATCTCATAGATATCATTTGACCAACCGGCGGCCGCAAACGGTACGCCGCAGGAAACAGCCATATCATATCCCGGCTTCAGATCATCGATCACCAGGATCTCCTGCGGCTCCAGGGAAAGCAAACGCATAACCTCCTGAAGCGGCCACGCATTCGGTTTTCTTTTTTCCGGAGGCATTTCCCAGCCGAAGATCAGATCCGGTTCCGGAAGATCATTGGCTTTATAGTCGCGGAGGATATTATCCCGGTAAGAATGTGAGATCACAGCGATCGTGCCGCCCAGCGCTTTGTGTCGGTCCATGATCTCTTTGATGCCCGGATAAGCGTCCGGGATCCTCGTTTTTACATAGCTGCGCCAGTATTGAGCTTCAAAATCGATCGTCGCGTCATCCATCTGATACTCATCCCTGCACATCGGCACAAAACCGGGTGAGAAGTTCTTCAAAAAATACTCTTCCAGAGTGCAGGTCCTTCCGGGGAAATACTCTGAAAGAAACTGCACAAAGCAGGGGTAATGGATCGTCGCAGTGCTGTTAACGGTCGTGTCGTCGTGATCAAAAATCAGACAGCGGTACTTCATCTCAATAAAACGTCGCTACCGGCTGTTCCGGCGGATCGCAGATTTCCGAGGAAATATAGGAAAGAACAGGTCCCTTCTTTCCATAGGCACGGTTAAATTTGAATGAAAGCTTTGCCGTCAGGATCATCCAGGTATCGTCCCGCACGGACTTTGCTTCCGACCACTGGCACACAAGTCCCGCAAACTGGATATCTTCCACGCAGCACGTCATAACATGGCGGCCCACGATAAACGTCTCAGCCGGGAGCTTGTTCCGCACCAGCGCGCGGCATTTGAACCGGACAGTTTTCCCGTCGTACTTCTTCGGCTCTTCCGACATATCCCGGTACCATTCTGCGTAATCGTCATCTCCGATCTCAACGATCGGCGCATTCAGGTCAAACGGCAGCGGGTCTTCGATATCATCATACTCCACTTTTCCACCCGGATACTCATAGGCGATATCTGCTCTTCGTGACGCCGCACGGACAAGTTTGTGATACTCCATCTTATCCATGCTGCTGCGGAAGCGATTGAATACAACGAGTTCGCAGCTTTTCAGCTTATCATAAACCAGCTGCCGCATATTACTGTTGTACAGAAGGATCGTACCCGCGTCAGCAAACAGGAATTCCTGATATACCATCCAGTTTGCAGGCATGGCCTGATACAGCACATCCAGCAGCCACATGCCGTTGTATTCCACCACAACGCGTTCCGCCTTCGTTTCTCTCAGGAATGAAACGAGGTTTGCTTCCGTCAGATCTTCCTGCTTCTCAACAGTGCGGATCTGAACGCTCGGCGTCGCAAACTGGTCGGGTTCATATTCCTCTTCTCCCTCTTCACAGACCAGCAGAAGCGTTCTCTCCCCGTTGCAAAAGCGACGGTCTTCCAGTGTCTCCTGGATAAATTTTGTTTTTCCCGCTTCCAGAAACCCGGTAAAAAGATATACCGGAACATCCTTCGAGTTAGGCAAGTTTGAACAGCTCCTTCAGTGCCGTTTCTTTGATATGCGCGCCGATCACGCAGAAACGGCCGGTTACTTCCGGATCACCGCGGCGGATATCGATCTCGCCGGGGACATAGTCAAAATAGATCCAGGAACCGTCCTCACCGTTCAGGATGCCCTTGGCGCGCAGGACCTGGCCATAGAGTTCTTCATTATCCAGTGAGGCAAGGATCGCTCTCAAATCATCTTCGCTGTATTTGCGCGGCGTCTCCATGCCAAAGCTGCCGAAGATCTCATCAGCATGGTGATGGTGATGCTCGTGTTCATCATCCTCATCGTCGTGATGATGGTGGCAGCAGCAGTGATCTTCCTCATCCTCATCCTCGTCCTCGTGATGATGGTGGTGATGGTGATGCTCATGCTCTTCCTCATCATCGTCATCATGATGATGGTGGCAGCAGCAGTGATCTTCTTTCTCATCATCGTCATCGTCATCATGGTGATGATGGTGCTCGTGCTCTTTTTTCATCTCTTCGAGCTGTGCGCGCAGGCCGTTTTCTTCCATGGCTTTGCGAATCAGCGTTCCGTTGATCTCATCCCAGGGGGTGGTGATCAGGCCAGCTTCCGGATTCATCTCCTTCAGCAGTGTAACGGCTTCCATCAGCTTCTTTTCTCCGACAGTGTCAGTACGGCTCAGAACGATCAGATCTGCGCTGATGACCTGGTCAGAGAAGAACTCACCGAAATTGCGGGCATACATTTTTGCCTTTCCGGCATCAACGACCGTGAGCTTGGAACCGATCTCTGTTCCCTCTACGCGGGAGACAGCAGCCGCGACATCCGAAAGCTTTCCAACGCCGGACGGCTCGATCACAATGCGGTCCGGCTTGTAGTCTTCCATTACCTGCTTCAGAGCTTTGGTAAAATCGCCTACCAGCGTGCAGCAGATACATCCGGAATTCATCTCCGTGATCTGAACACCGGCATCCTGAAGGAAGCGCCCATCTATCGCAATATCACCGAATTCGTTTTCGATCAGCACGAGCTTTTCTCCCTGATAGGCTTCCGCGATCAGTTTCCGAATCAGTGTTGTTTTTCCGGCGCCGAGAAAACCGGAAAAAATGTCAATTTTTGTCATGATATCCTCCATACTCTGCCTGATTTCAACGGCAGTTTCATTTCGTTCCTGCATTTTATCACAGTTTCCTGCAAGAAACAAGAGAAGGCAAAAGAATTCCCATCCTCTCACGCGGAGAAGATGGGAATCCGATTTTTCTCTTATGGATTACGCGGCACGGAACGTCACACTTACAGTGACAGGAACGTTCGGCATGGTAAACGTCATGTTGGAAACGGGAACCGCTTCATTGGTCCCGGTCTTTACTACTGTGACAGTATCCACAACGTAGCCGGCATCCGGCTTTGCACTGATGGTAACAGTCTGGCCGGCAGCAACATTGCTCGCCTGCGCACCGTTTACCAGAAGTACAAAACTGCCATGCACCGTCTACTGATTCGTTGCGTTGGAACCGCCGGCAGGTGTTGTGCCGCCCGAAGGAGTGACAGAACCACCACCGGAGATCGGCAAATAGAACTTCTGTCCTGCGCGGATCACGCCGAGATTATTGGTGTTGTTCAGGCCTTTCAGGCGATCGATATTCGAGGCATAGTCAATGCCGTGAGCGGCGCAGATGGAACCGACTGTCTCACCTGCCGCGACCGTGTGGCAGACGATCGATACATACGTATCGCCCGCGGGAGCTGTCTTGGTCGGGATCACAAGCGTTGTGCCAACCGCAAGCTTATTCCAGTTGGTAACACCGGACATGGTCTTGATAGCCTCAGAGTTTTCTTCAAAGTTGACCCCAAGTGTGTTGCAGACGGAGTAGGCCGTCTCCCCTGCCTTCATTTTGTGATATACAAGATAGCCGCTGATCGTATCGCCGGCAACCGTGTTGCCGCCGATGTTGGACGGGATCGTGCCATTGGTATTACCGTTCGCGTTTCCGTTGGTTCCACCGTTGTTTGTGGAAGCGGGAACACCGTTCTTGGCAAAGATAGCATTCTTCAGGGCGTTTGCTTTGGTCGGATCCTTTGTTGTATCAAACTTCGGCAGATACAGCACCTTACCCACTTTGATGTTGTTCCAGTTGGCAATCGAGTTCGCTTCTTTGATCCAGTTCTGGTTGGTGTTGAAATCGATCTTGTTCTTCTGGCAGATCGCAATGACCGTGTCGCCGCCTTTTACGGTAACCTGCAGGATATCCGCATCAGTGATCTCTGCCGTCTGGGCAATCGTGGAATTGGCACCTGTGGTCGTAGCTGTGCCGGTCGCCGCGGTCGTCGCAGCGGTGCCGACGATCGATGCTTTGACATTGGCAGCCCTGGTAGGATCGCTCAGGGTATCAAATTTGGGAAGAATGATCACTTTTCCCACAGGGACAGCAGCCCAGTTTTTTATCCCGTTCACATCCTTGATCCATGCGCTGTTTCTGTCAAAATCTACACCGAGTTTCTGGCAGACAGAACCAACCGTGTCCCCCGCTTTCATCGTATAGCTGACCGTATCGCCGTCATCCGCAAAAGCCGACATTCCGAGGCAGCCCGCCAGCATTGCAGCGATGCAAACAAGCAGAACAATGCGTTCCAGTTTTTTCTTCATCTTTCTCTTCCTCCTGGCTATGACAAAACAAGTTACATAACTTGGTTACAATATTACGACAAAAAAAGTCAAATTGCAATAGTTATTTTTACGTTTAAGAAAAATTTTATGGAAACCTAAAAAAAAACGAACAAAGGAGCCCGCTCAGAGACTTTCCTTTGTTCGTTTTTCATAATTATGGGTGCTTTCAGCAGACCTGAGCGCCGACGGGGACGGAATCATCTAGGATCATCAGATGCAGATCCTCTTTTCCATCCTTTTCCAGCACGGCGGAAAGAAGCATGCCATTGGAATCATGGCCCATCATTTTACGGTCGGGAAGATTCAGGATCGCTACTGCCTTTTTGCCGACGAGCTGCTCCGGCTCATACCAGGCATGGATCCCGGAGAGGATCTGCCGCGGCGTACCCGTACCATCGTCCAACTTAAACTTAAGCAGTTTTTTGGAGCCCTCAACGGCTTCGCAGGAAAGGATCTTTACTACGCGCATATCCGATTTCGCGAAGTCATCGATCGGGATATTGGACAGGACCGGTTTGGCGTTGGTTACCGGAAGCTCTGTTTTTGCTTCCGCTTTCTGTGTGGCAGCTTTTTTCTGTTCCTCCATCACTGCGTCGAGCTCTTCCAGCATCTTTTTAGCGTCGATGCGCGGGAAAAGCGTCTCCCCTTTCACGACCTTCGTACCGGCAGGGAGAACGCCATAAACGGAGGCAGCTTCCCAGGAAACGGCGTCAGCGGATGTGCCGATCTGCGCAAAGGCTTTCCCGCAGCTTTCCGGCATAAACGGTGTAAGCAGGATCAGCGAGACGCGGAGCGCTTCCAGAAGATTATAGAGAACAGCGCCAAGCCGCGCTTTCTTTTCTTCCTCTTTCGCCAAGATCCACGGCGATGTTTCATCAATGTATTTGTTTGCGCGGGAAATCAGTTTAAACACTTCGTCCAGTGCCAAATGCGGCTGGAAAACATCCATCTGCTTCTGATACGCGTCGCGTGTGCTCCGGATCATAGCGATCAGCTCATCATCCATCGGATCAGCTTCCCGATCCGCAGGAACAATGCCACCGAAGTATTTTTCGGTCATGGCAGTCGTGCGGGATACAAGGTTGCCGAACACGTTCGCGAGATCGGTGTTGATGGTAGAGATCAGCAGCTCATTGGAGAAGTTGCCGTCGGATCCGAACGGGAAGGTACGCAACAGGAAAAAACGCAGCGCGTCAACACCGAATTTGTCTGCCAGCAGATACGGATCGACCACATTACCCTTCGACTTCGACATCTTTCCACCGTCGATGATCAGCCAGCCATGGCCATAGACCTTCTTGGGCAAAGGCACGCCGACGCTCATCAGCATGGCAGGCCAGATGATCGAGTGGAAGCGGACGATCTCTTTGCCCACAATGTGGACTGCCGGCCAGTAGTGATCGAAATCATCATAACGATCATTCATGTATCCCAGTGCTGTCGCATAGTTGAAAAGCGCGTCAACCCAGACATATACTACGTGACCCGGATCAAAATCGACCGGGATGCCCCATTTGAAGCTTGTGCGGGAAACGCAGAGATCCTCAAGTCCGGGTTTGATAAAATTGTTGATCATCTCGTTGACGCGGGAAGCGGGCTCTAGGAACGTGCCGGTCTCCAGCAGTTCCTGTACAGGCTTTGCGTATTTGGAAAGGCGGAAAAAATATGCTTCTTCTTCCGCATCATGGACAGGTCGTCCGCAGTCAGGGCATTTCCCGTCCACAAGCTGGCTCTCAGTCCAGAAGCTCTCGCACGGTGTGCAGTACTTTCCTTTATAAGCGCCTTTATAAATATCTCCGTTTTCATACATTTTTCGGAAGATACGCTGGATCGCGGTGACATGGTAATCATCAGTCGTGCGGATGAAACGGTCGTTTGAAATATTCATCAGCTTCCACAGATCCAGAATGCCGCCTTCGCCGGTCACAATCCTGTCAACAAATGCCTGCGGTGTAACGCCGGCTTCTTTTGCCTTTTCTTCGATCTTCTGTCCATGCTCGTCAGTGCCGGTCAGGAACATTACGTCATAACCGCAGAGGCGCTTATAGCGGGCAAATGTATCGGTAGCAACCGTGCAGTAAGTGTGTCCGATATGCAGTTTGTCCGACGGATAATAGATCGGTGTGGTAATGAAAAATGTGTCTTTCATGCTGTGCGTTCCTCCAAAAATGTATTCTTATCCGATAATAACCGCGGTTCCGTTTGCCAAAGCTTCTTCCAGAGCCGCCCGTGCGTCTGCTTCCAGTTTTTCCTCCGGCCATTCGATGTCTTCCGGATGTTTATAGTATACGGAATAAGGCTGTTCGATCGTCCGGATCAGATTGCCTGACGCGTCAAAGATATTGATATACGTGTTGCATCCCCATCCGATGGAGACTGTTGTGTATTCCTCGTCAAAAATATCGAACCAGTGATTGTCAAGTTACGCATAGGACCCGTCTTCATCGGTTCCCAGGAAAGAAACAGTCAGTGACCGCGCATCTACGTTAACATCTGTCTGGATCTTCACGGGATATGTCCTGTCATTCCGGATCTTCAGATCCGGTTTCGTCCAGCTTACGGTCGCGTCATATCCCATCGGCAGATAACTGACCCGGAAATAATGACACGCCCGGCTGACTGTTGTCAGCTGTGCAAGCATCGAAGCGCAGTACAGCGTGGAAGAGACCTGGCAGATACCGCCTCCCACTTCTTCCACCACATCTCCGTCGGCATACGCCGCAGCAGGAAGAAAACCGGCTTCGGTCGTCCGCTGCCCGACTGCTTCATTATATGAGAGCATCTCCCCTGGCATCAGGATCAGTCCGTTCAACTTTTCAGCGGCAAGCTGAATATTCCGGATCCTGTTATCGGAACTCCACTGAAATTCTGTCGTCCTCGTTCCGAGAAGATCGCGGTACAGACGAGCCCGCAGTTCATCTCCCGTTACAGCAGGCATCGTCACTTCCAGCGGGATCTCTACGATTGCCAGCGGTTCAGCTTTCGTCCACAGAGATTCGGCTTCGTCGACCGGAAAACTGCATCCGACAGTCTCATCGATCACCTGAAAGGCATCATCATACTCCGCGTCCTGCGGTTCCGCGTACAGGCTTTCATACAGTGCCTGAAAATCCGGCATGCGGAGGCTGCCCTGCAGCTCATTATAAACAATCTCCTGCTCATTTGCAATCAATGCTTTTTTGATCGCAGTCAGAAGTCCGTCTTCATTCAGCGTAAGCTCGCCGGCGCCTTTTTGGAGCCGGATCATCGGCTGAAAGACCTCTTCTTTTTCTTCTCTCTCCTCCGTATCCGTTTCCTCAGCTTCTGCCTCATTCTCTTCTGTTTCAGCAGGTTCCGGACGTATCATAACATGGATTTCCGTGTCTGCTGTGTTTTCACGCAGCTGTTTCCCGGCAGCATGGATCTTTTCTGCGAGGTAAGGCTCATTCAGGGCATATTCCGCAGCCGTCAGGTTCTGCGGCACAAACAACGCATGGAGATACGCGGAAAGATCTGCGACCCAGTTGCCGCTGTGCCCAAACTGAAAGATCGCCTCAGCTGCGTCATCCGCCAGCAGAACGGCACCTGCTTTCATCCGGTCGATCTCCAGAGAACTGCGCAGAGGAAGGGTGACGCGCAAGGGTGTTTCCGCCAGTCTGTCGGTACCGGCCTTACGCAGCGCTTCAGCGGTCTCCTGTTTTGTCATTCTTCCTACATCGATCCCGCAATAGGACAGATTCGGAAGATTCACCACGCTGTTTGCCGCCCGGTATCCGCCGTAAACGGCAAGGCAGCTCAGCACGATGACCAGGCCCAGCACTACGCCAAGAAAGATCTTCCACTTTTTCTTTCCCGGTTTTGTTTCCGTTGCTTTCTGTTTCTTCATTTAGTGATTATGCCGCTCGTTTCTGGTTTTGTTTTCGTACAGCTCCTGAAACAGTTCCTCTTCCCCTTTTGGCAGTGGAATCTTCTTTTCCTCCCGATCCGGGCGCTGCATCCAGGGTGTTGTATCAAAACGTGCGGAAGCCTGCGCTTCCAGCAGGATACCGATCAGCGTGTTGGAGATCAGAAAGCCGGGAACAGTAAAGTGCCATCTTCCCTCTTCTTCCAATGCCCAGCCCTTTTCCCGAAACGCGCACAGCGCCCGGCAGATCGGTTTCCAGTCACTCTGGCATTTTGTTCTGTATTCCTGCTCGGAAATCCCCCGTTTGGTGCGCATGCCGAGCATCAGGTACTCAACGGAGCGTTCCAGCGTGTCGATCTCTTCATACTCATCAATGATGCTGATCTTCCGGTTCACGCCATACACATATTTCCGAAGATCCTTCACAAAACTGTAGCGCAGGTTTCCGATACAGGAGTGCGCACCGGGGCCGAACCCCATATAATCCTCCAACTGCCAGTACTTGAGGTTATGGCGCGACTCAAACCCCGGCGCGGCAAAGTTGGAGATCTCATACTGCTTATAGCCATATCGTTCCAGCATTTCCGCGGCAAAAGAGTACATATCCGCCTGCTCATCATCTGTGGGAAGAAGCGGCGAATTTCGGTAATCCCGATACATTTTTGTTCCTTCTTCCAGCTTCAGCGCATAACAGGAGATATGCTCCGGCTGCAGTTCCACGATCTTTCCCAGGCTGTTGGCCCACTCGCTCTTCGACTGGCTCGGAAGCCCGTACATCAGATCAAGGGAAATATTGTCAAACCCTGCTTTGCGGGCGTTGGCATACGCGTCCTGTGCCTGATGCCAGTCATGCCGGCGACCGATCAGCTTCAGCAGGTCGTTGTCGGTCGACTGTACACCGATGGAGAGCCGGTTGATCCCCTCCTCCCGTAACTGCCGAAGTTCCTTCAGGTCCATGCTGTCGGGGTTGCACTCGACCGTGACCTCGGCATCCATGCGGACATTGCCGTTCAGCTTCAGGGTATCAAACAGCTCCAGGATCCGTTCCGCGCCATAGTAACTCGGCGTTCCGCCTCCGAAATAGACGGAATCCACCTCGTAGTTCTTAATGCCGTGCGCGGATTCTCGCAGATGTGAAATCAGTGCCTCCTGGTATTCCGGCATCTGCTTTTCGCATCCGGCAAGGGAATAGAAATCACAGTAGGAGCATTTGCTGGCACAAAAGGGTATGTGAATGTATATGCCCAATCGTTTTTTCATAGGTCTCCTGCGTTTCTGTAATCAGAACAATTCGCTTACAAGGTCGGTAAATACCGCGGGATCTTCTACTTCCACACCGGCTGTAAGTTCTGCCAGCGCATAGAGGATCTGCGATAGTTTTTTTGCCTTTTCCTTATCATCGTTTTCAAACGCTTCTTTCAGCGCTGCAAAAGCGGAATGCGTCGGGTTCAGTTCCAGCACACGGTTTGCTTTGATCTCGCGCAGTTCTGCGCTGGGACCGTGGCGGAAATAGCGTTCCATCTCCAGCGTAATGCCGCCTTCCGTGGAAAGCGCACAGGGGCGGGACGCCAGCTTATCCGAAAGTTTTGCTTTCGTAAGACCTTCCCCTACCGCTTCCTTTACAAGGTCCAACAGGTCCTTATTCTCAATATCACGTTCTTCGGCCGCTTTTTTGTCCTCTTCGGTATCGAATCCGAGATCGTCGGTGGCAACGTTGCAGAAGTTCTTTCCGTTCTGTTCACGGAGCGCTTCCAGCACCATCTCATCCAATGGGCTTGTGAGGTACAACAGTTCGTAGCCGCGCTTACGCACCTCTTCACACTGCGGAAGCGCCATAGCATGCTTCAGACTGTCGGAGCTGGCATAATAGATGCTCTTCTGGCTTTCGGGCATATTCTCCACATATTCCTTCAGTGTGACCTGTCGGTCGTCGGCAGTATGGAAGATCAGAAGGTCGCGCAGGAATTCCTTGTATCTGCCATACTCGTCACAGATGCCGCATTTGATATCCGTGCCGTAATTTTTGAAAAACTCCTCGTATTTCGGCTTGTCTTCCCGCATGAGTTTTTCCAGCTCGCCTTTGACGCGCTTTTCCACATTCTGTCCGATCAGCTTCAGCTGGCGGTCATGCTGCAGGATCTCGCGGGAGATGTTCAGCGAAAGGTCCGGAGAATCAACCACGCCTTTCACAAAGTCAAAATAATCATGAACGATCTTGTCACAGTTCTCCATGATCATAACGCCGTTACAGTACAGCGTGATGCCGCTTTTTCTGTCGCTGGTATAGAGTTCTTTGTTCTCCTCTCCCGGTACAAAAAGCATAGCTTTATAGCTCACAGCGCCTTCGGCATTGATACGCACGACGGCGCAGGGATCTTTAACTCCCAGGTGTTTCTCGTGATACCACGCAATGCAGTCCTCATCCGTCAGCTCGCTCTTGCTGCGCTGCCAGATGGGGATCATGCTGTTGAGCGTTTCATTCTCGGTGACCATCCGGTAATCATACTTTGGATTGCCCTCATCATCGGTCTCGCCAGTCTCGAAGCGCTCCTGATGGTCGATGTCCATCTTGATGGGCCAGCGTACATAGTCGGAATACTTCTTAACGAGCGCCTTGATCTTCCAGGTCTCCAGATACGAGCCGAAGATCTCATCCTCTGTATCTGGCTTCAGGTGCAGGATCACATCGGTGCCAACAGTATCCTTCTCACAGGCAGAGACCGTGTATCCATCCGCGCCTTTGCTGTTCCAGCACACGGCTTCCTCTTCTCCGTACTTTCTGGAAATAACAGTGACTTCATCCGCCACCATAAACGCGGAATAAAAGCCGACGCCGAACTGACCGATGATTGAAAGATCTTCGTTCACCGCTTTGTCGCTGTCCATCTCACCTTTGAACTGGAAAGACCCAGACTTTGCGATGACGCCGAGATTCTTTTCCGCTTCGTCCATCGTCATGCCGATTCCGTTATCACGTACCGTGATCGTGCGGGCGGTTTTATCCGGGATGAGATCGATACGGAAATCCTCGCGGCTCATTTCCACGGCCTCTTCCGTCAGCGACAAATAGCAAAGCTTGTCGATAGCGTCCGACGCGTTGGAAATCAGCTCTCGCAGAAAGATCTCCTTATTGGTATAGATCGAGTTGATCATCAGGTCCAGCAGGCGTTTGGATTCCGCTTTAAACTGCTTTTTAGCCATAGTCTGTTTCCTCCGTCTATCATAAACAAATTGTTATCCAAATATTGATCCACAGGAATCGTGTTCCCTAAAAAATGCCTAAATATTATAGTCCCTTCTAGGGCGAAGTGCAAGCAAAAAAGCCGATCACTACCGGAAAAAAAGCTGCAGCGTATTAAAGAGCGCGACTAGATAGGTGTGATCCACATGACCGCTGCCGGCTACCATCGTATAGTGAAGGTTGCTCTCTGAAAACGGTTCTCCGCTTTGCAGCAGCGTATAAAAAGAGGCTTCCGGAACCGCTCGGTCATCGTACTCGCCTTCCACGATATACAGGCAATTTAGTGGGAAATTGCGTGTACCTTTTTCTGTCCAGGTATTCAAAAGATAACCGCGTTCGACGGCGCCTCCACCGGTAAACGCAAAATTCGCGGCAAGATCAAAATTCGGCCCGATGATGCTGATATAATTCATATACGCGCCAAAACTCGCCCCGAAAAATCCGACATGCTCTCTGGCTTCCGTCAGCGCCTCCCGTGAACCGTTTTCGGCCCAGGTGGCATAGTTTTCCGCCGCAAAGCGCAGAAGATCCTCGCCCACTTCCCGTTTCATCTGCTCATACTCAAAGAGATTTCCGTTTGCGTTTGGTGTATTGTCATACAGATAACAGCAGGGCGCCAGAACGATCAGCGGCCGGCAATATCCCTGCTGGATCATATTGTCCAGCATATTCTTCACGTATACCGGTTTTGTTTCTCCCTCCGGGGTACAGTAATCCCGTTCATTCACAAGCCAGAACCGGTAGTCCGCCCAGCCGCAGTGCAGCAGCACCAGTACATCGTACCGTTGCTCCTCATTATAACCATACGGCAGATACACTGCCATCTGCTTGCGGATATCGTAGTACTCATCACAGTAATAGTCCCTTGTGATATAGTCAACGATGCTGACCGTTCCCTGTTCCTCCGCCTCTTCAAACAGCGCCGGGTCAAGATCTCTATCCGAAAGGGCCACTTCCCGGAGTGAACGCGGTTCTTTTACAGGAAAAACTTCAGCCTGCTCCTGTGTCTCAGTATCCGACGCTACTACCACTTCTTCTGGTTCCGGAGCTGCCGGTTCCACTGACGGCGTTGTTTCTGTTTCAATTTCTGTTTCCGCAGCCGGAACTATCTCCGTATGCTGTCTGATCATGCGGAGCAGGATCAGCGCTGCCAGCAGAAAAATGAGAAACAACAGAATGACCGCGATCCAGGTTTTTTTCCTCCTGTTCATCGCTTAACCCGCCTGTTCCGCCAGAAAAGCGGCCATACGGCTCACAGCGAGATTCATCAATGTTGGGTCGATAAACCGGTGGTCAGCATTCAGCACAGGGAGAAACTCGATCACGTTTTCTTCCGCAAATGATCTCACAGCGTCAAACGGCACGATCTCATCCTTCGTTCCATGCACGATCATGATGTCATCTGCGTACGCGATAAAGTCAGCAGACATAATATCATTTTCCCTCAGTTCCTCCAGGAACGCTTTGCTGATGCGGATCCTGCGGTCGAATCCGACCTCCACATCTTTTCCTCTCTCAATGAGTTCCATCTCCTCCGTCGTGATGATCGCATGGATCATGGATTCATAGATGCAGACTGCCGGGCTGCGAAACGTGATCCTGTTGAAAGGATTTCCGTGCTCCAGCAGATATTTCAGCACAAGATACGCGCCGAAGCTCGTTGCGCATACGCTGATGGTTTCCGGCGCAAAGCTGTCCGCTGTATAGCCCGTCACGATAGTCAGATACCTGTCACAGTCCGCGAGGCAGAGCCTCTTCCGCACATCATCGCCATGACACGGCCAGTCGAACACCAGCACCCCATATCCCTTATACTTGGACAGCAGATAGTTTGCAAAGCGCTCAGCGGAAAGCGTATCCTTATGGCCGGTAAACCCGTGGCAGTAAAGCACAACTTTACGGATATTCCGCACATTGTCCTCATACATCAGCTTGCATCGGATGTTGTAACCCGGTTCGTGAATATCAAAATACTTCTTCATCATTGCTTCTTCCTCATAGAAAAGAAAAAGCCCTGTACCCCAGAGGGCCAGGACTTCTTTTCTGTGGCGGAGGGTGCAGGATTCGAACCCGCGTGGACTTTCGCCCTAACGGTTTTCAAGACCGCCCCGTTATGACCGCTTCGGTAACCCTCCATAAATTGCCGGCATTGCCGAGAACAGCACGTATTATACATGATTTGCCCCGGCAATGCAAGCGCTTGTTTACAGGCTCCGGAACATCTCAAACATGTCTACATCGGAATCTTTTGCCTTAAGCCCGCAGTTCATCGTATAACCGTCCGGGTACTGTACGGTAATGGTGATCTGCGTTCCCTCTTTGATGCCGCGATTTGCCACATCATTTAGAAACGGTCTGAAATTCGGATGGTTGCTGTTGAACGTTCTCCAGGCACCGCGCGCTTTCATGATCGTCTGAAGGTCCATTTTCATTGCTTTTTCCTCCTGTTATTTTGCTACGGCATAAAGCTCTTCCCGCAGATGCAGGAAAGTGGGCAACTGCTGTCTTACTTCGTTTATTCTGTCGAGATCCAGTTCCGCATAGATGATCTGTTCCGTCTCATCAGCTTCCGCCAGCACGATGCCGAACGGGTCTACCACCATGGAATGACCCCAGCACTCATACGAAAATCCCTTATAGCGAGCAGCGGACGCACCGATGAAAAACACTTCGTTATCCACCGCCCGTGCGCGAAGGGACAATTCCCAATGGGCGGGTCCGGTCTTCATGTTGAACTGTGCGGGAAGGAAGATCACTTCAGCGCCGCGGTTTGCCATGGCACGGAACAGTTCCGGAAACCGAACGTCAAAGCAGATCGCGACGCCCATCTTCCCATACTGTGTATCAAACACCGTGATCTCATTACCCGGATCGAACGTGTCTGATTCCCGAAAACGCATGCCGGGCAGATCAACATCGAACAGATGCACTTTCCTGTGCCTTGCGATCAGCTGTCCGGATTCATCAAACACATAGCACGTGTTGTAAAGCACATCGTTTTCCAGCTCCGGAATGGAACCTCCGATCAGCATCACATGATTGTCTTTTGCCCAGCCGGCTTCCCGGGTCAGAGAGTCCTGATATCCCTCTTCTGCAACCTGCCTGAAATACTTCCCGGAGTAGGGGCAGTAGTACATCTCGGGCAGCACTACGATCTCCGCACCGGCGCCCGCCGCTTCACGCACCATCTGCTCCGCCTTTTTCATTGTTTCTTCGTACTTCAGTTCCGTACGGATCTGGCATACAGCCACTTTGATCGTTTTCATAGCAGTTTCAAATACTCCTCCACTGGGAATTCGTGAATCAATTCATTCTTCTTCAAATACAGAGGATGATGCGGATGGCCTTTCACCGAACACTTCCCTGCACAGACCCACTCAGCGGCATATTGTTTCCCGATCTCAATCATATCCCGCAGACAGTCGGCGAGGTATGCTCTTTTCTCAATAATGGCTCCCCACGCAGCCCAGATCATGGGCGTGCTGTTCTCTTTTGCAGCTTCCCGCACAATATACGAGAACGCAGCCATGTTTTCCCGATGCAGTTCTTCGTTGCAGTTCAGGTCCATATCGTCCGGCCTCGTTGCTCGCTGCGCATAGACGTTAAACATGATCCAGGAGTCAAACCCGTTCGCGTCCGCGATCCGCGAGACCGATTTCAGCGTATTATCAAGGTTGTCCGGCTCCGCCGTTGAGGGATTGATTCCGATGCAGATGAGCGGGCGCTTTCCTTTCGTTCCCAGAACATACCGGTATTCGGTATAATAGTCCGGAATATAAATCCAGTGTCCGGCATCGTAAGCGCCGCTTCTTCCGGATCGCAGAAGAGCATCAGCGAATGGTTCGATTTCAAGTTTCTGACTTTCAGAAGATGGAATATGCATGAATGATACCTCCGGTGCTGTCAGATTCCGAGAATCGAAGAAAAGATCCGTATGATAACGGGCATGGTGACGATAGAGCAAACTGTGCTGTGCAGGACCGTCTGTGAAGAAAAGATACCATCACCGCCGTACTGGATGGAAAGAATGGATACGATGATCGCGCTGGGACATCCGGCTATGATGGTGCAGATCATCACCAGTTCCGGGTCAGAC
>JAEEGF011961423.1_pt1 | contig 20165 bp, 17 predicted proteins | sample 9134171 | NCBI WGS metagenome assembly JAEEGF01 (sample SAMN16246542, study PRJNA631951) | gut metagenome | biome: gut microbiome; feature: rumen; material: AP-attached | host: Bos | place: Iran: Karaj | collected 2018-10
TATGAGAGAAGGTCTTTTAGTTTGAACTGTCTTCGGAGGCTGTTGATGATTCGCGCCGTTCTCTCATTTTTGCTTCGTCCTCTAAACGCAGCCTCCTCAGTTCTTTTAAAAATGCATTCTCTATTCTAAGCTTTAATAATTCATCTTCTAACTCTTTTACATGTTCTACGCTTGTATCAACAGTAGTCTCATCTGGTAGAGTAGAAGTCTTCTTGGTTGACTTATCCATTGTTTTCTTACGACCTTTCTTGATAGGTCTCAATGCATCAGAACCGCCCACTCGAAAGCGATTAACCCATTGTACAATCGTTGAAGGGTTTGTCATACCTACTTGACGAGCTAAATCCCGATATGAGAGTTCACTTGATAAATATAATTCTACAATAGATAACTTCTTTTCAAAAGAATAAGTTTCCTTTTTTCGCGAACGTCTTAGAGAATCATCACCAAACGATTTGTAATTGTCCACCCACAGTTTTACCTTGGTTGAATCAGGGATACCATAAAGTTTAGCAAGATAATCGTACCCACCTTCGCCATTCAAATATGCATTTACTACTTTCTTTTTAAACTCATAGCTATATTTAGCCATAATAATACCGACCTCCAATCGTTAGATTTTTTGGTCTAACTTTTGGGGGTCGGTACATTATGCATTGCTTTTTTATATGCTTTATTGTAATTGTTTTATATTATATTATTTTATATTATATTATTTTATATGCTTTATGCCTGATTAGCTCAGATGCAGATAAAATTTGCGATTCTTTCGATTCTAACTGTATTTCCAGATGTGATGAAGTTTGAAATACAGATTATATTTAAAATTATTCCAATTTAGTCCGTATTCTAACACCACTTTTCAGCTCAGATACAGATATAATTTGTGATTATTTCGATTCTATCCGCATTTCCAGAAGTGAGGAAGCTTGAAGTACAGATTATATTTAAAATTATTCCAATTTAGTCCGTATTCTAACTACATCGTTCAGCTCAGATACAGTCATAATTTGCAATTCTATCGATTTCAACCGTATTTCCAGAATAAAGCCTGAATATATAACACCAGGCTACCAAAAGAGAATAAATAGCTCAATTGGTAGCCTGTTTGTATTCCAGTCTTTTAATTGTTATAATTTAATTGATGATATGTTACTAATTGTTGAGTTTCATATAGGGGATAGAGTTTGAAAAGAAGATATATTATTATCATTAATATCATGATAGTTGGTTTGATTTTTTTCTTTATCGTGAAATATGCCAACGATAGGGCTATGGAATCCAACCATTCTTCCATTGCGTCTTTTGAGAAAATGACAACAACAACAGAGCAGATCATTGCCAATTATCTGGAGGATGAGCAGCATCTGTGTGATATTTGGTCTAATTATATTAATGCCTCTGCTGAAGCAGGGGATCCTATGACTGTTGATGATGCAATTTCTTATATTCGAAAAGCCAAGATTTCTCCTGAGATTTCAGGTCATCTTATTTATATAGACGATGGTTCTATGGCTGGCATTTCTACTTCTGCCAGTACAACTGATTCATCGGACTTTTCTGTTGATTATTCCCATATATCTATTTTTGATAATGTAGAAATAAGTAATGTAGCTGGTACCGTAAATCTTACCAGAGCTTATACTAATCCTTTAAATGGAGTTCAGTCTATTGCCTTTCTCAACAATGTGAAGGTTTTAGATTCAGACACATTGGCTCTTCGCGATGCACTTCTTATTCGAGTGGTTCCAGTAAGTCGCCTGGAGCAGAAGCTGGTCTTTCTCAAAGGAGAGTATGAAAATGTTGAAATATCTCTGATAGACTGGGACGGAGATTATATGATTCATGGCAAGTCACTGAAAAATAGCAATTTCTTTGAATATTTTAAATCATATAATTCAATGTCTCCACAGGAATATAACAATGTATACGATGCTATTCACGGAGAAATCGGTTCAATGCACATTAGAAATTCCAAGGGAGAGGATAGTGTAATTGCTTATACACCATTAAGTGGATTGGACTCATGGTATCTAATAGCTTACATCCCTGCCAAGGAACTGACGGCCAGCAGGTCCATAGATTGGTTGTTGCTGACAATTGTATCAGTTGGTTTGATGGTTCTTCTACATTTTAATTTAATAATCTTGAGAGGATATAATCGAAGACTCTCTATTGCAGCGGAGGCAGCTAATCAGGCGAATGAAGCGAAATCTCATTTCTTATCAACCATGTCACATGACATACGTACACCAATGAATGCCATTATTGGAATGAATGAGATGATTCTGCGAGACAGTCATGACAAAGATATATTGATGTATGCAGAGAGCATTCGTACAGCTGGCAATACTCTTCTGGGCATTATAAATGATATTTTAGATTTCTCCAAAATTGAAGCGGGGAAAATGGAACTTATTGAGGTGGATTACAATTTCATATCCCTTTTAAATGATCTTGTAAATATGGTTCAGCGCAAAGCGGAGGAAAAGGGGCTTGCCTTTGAACTGCAGGTAGACAATAACATTCCAAGCATGATGCATGGAGATGAAATTAGAATCAAGCAGGTGATTACCAATATTTTGTCAAATGCTGTGAAATATACCAAAGAGGGAAGCATACTCTTTTCTATTTCTTATAGTAAATGTGAAAATGACGATTCTATCATTTTACATGTTAGTGTAAAAGATACTGGAGTAGGAATTAAGAAGGAGGATCTAGATAAACTATTTGTGGCCTTTGAACGAATAGATGAACTGAAGAATCGCAAGATTGAGGGTACAGGACTGGGAATGGCTATTGCTCAAAGCTTCTTGAAAATGATGGAAAGCACCCTGCAGGTAGAAAGCGTATATGGAGAGGGTTCTGATTTCTATTTTGATTTGAAGCAGAAGGTTGTGAAATGGGAGCCTGTTGGTGAATTTGAATCAGCTTACAAACGTTTTGTAAGTGATAGGGTTGCATATAAGGTTTCCTTTGTAGCTCCTTGGGCGCGAATTCTGGTGGTGGATGACAGCGAGGTGAATCTCAAAGTATTTGTGAGCTTGCTTAATCGAACCAAAATGCAGATTGAAACAGCTGATAGCGGAGATGCTTGTATTGAATTATTTAAGAGAAATTTCTATGACGCAATTTTTTTGGATCATATGATGCCAGACAAGGATGGAATTGAGACATTAAAAGAGATGAAGGCTTGCACCGATACACCAAATCAAAAGACTCCTATTATATGTCTTACAGCCAATGCTATTTCCGGAATGAGGGAAATGTATTTGGAGGCTGGCTTTGACGATTATCTAACCAAACCTATAGATACAGTTAAGCTGGAAAATATGTTGCTTAAATATTTACCAGAGAATCTCATTGAGAAACCAGATGAATTAGTAGATAGCAATGTTGGGGGAAATAATAGACCTAGGATTTTAGTGATAAATGAAGATGTACAAATATTGCGCCAGATTAAGGAGTGGCTATCATCTGAATGTGATATTGCTGTAGTGAAATCATCAGAACAGGCTTTGGCATATTTGAAGAAGCATGAACCGGATTTGATTCTTGCTGCCAGTGAGAGCAACTTATCAGATAGTGGAAATGAGCTGGATGAAAAACAAAAAGATATATTAATCACAATAGAAGATATGGAAAATGAAAGTGTAGTTAGAAGCAGTATTAAAAACTATTTGAATAGTAGAAAGGAGCGCTTATGAAAAGGAAAATAATGGCATTAGCTCTTGCAACAATGATGATATTTGCCATGGTAGCATGTGGCAAAAAAGAGACTGTTGAAGAGGGATATATTCCTAAATATTCTTCAGACACGGAATACAAGATTTCCGTTGTAGGCACTTATTCAAATTTTGAATCTCTGGAAAGTGAATTTGAGAGATTCTATGCTTACTATCCAAAGGGAGAAATTGAATATACTTATCTGGATGATTATAGAAATACTATTGGTCAGGCTCTGGCGGGGCAGGAAGCACCAGATATTTATGTAGTTCAACCTTGGATGTATGGCAATCCTGAATATCAGGGATTATTTGATGGGGCGGAAGTACTGTCTGATCCTGCCCTTGAAATCAATTTAGACTGCATTCGCTCTGGACTTAGATGGGAGATGGAAGATGGCAACGTTGTAACTATACCAGTATTTGCCACATCTTACGGAATGCTTGTAAATATGGATATATTTGAAAAAGAGAATTTAAAGGTTCCAGAGAATTACAAGGAGCTGCTAGAAACCTGCGAGAAACTGAAGGCGGCAGGCTACGACTCACCAATGATGGGAGCAAATGTATCTACAACACCTGGAATTGGTTATGCTTTTGCTTATCCAATGTTTGCCAAGATTGTAAAGGATGGGGGCGATATTGAAGATAAGTTAAATGCCCTCGAACCATCAGCAGGTGAAGCTATGAGAGAACCACTAAACAGATTGCGGGATTTAGTGGATATGGGATGTATTGATATTGATAAATGCAATGCTGAAATTGAGGATGATTATAATAGTGTGATTATGAGATTCTTTGAAGGTGATGTTCCAATGATGCTTTGCTCTGGCGATGTTGTTTCAGGAACCAAGAAGAGAGAGGCCACATCGGAAGCATTTTCTGCAAAGCCTTTTAAATATAGTTTTTATGTGGCGCCATCTGGTGATGAGGGCGGATACTATATGGATTCTACTTCATTACTGTTTTGTGTAAATAAAAACAGTACAAATTTAGATATGACAAATGAGTTTATGAGATTCCTCATTAGCACGGAAGAGTTGGGACTTATGGCACAGGAGAAGAGATTGATAACATCCGGTGAGGATTATTCTCTGGATGAAGTATATGGCTCACTGGCAGATTTTCCAGAGGAGCGTACTATTAACTTCAATGATGTATCATTGCTTGATACTACAGTTAAGCAGTTCAGAGCTGCAGCTTATGGAGTTACCAATGGTCAGATGACGGTGGATGAAGCAGTGGCAGCTTATGGCACCATACCGACAGATTAAATCTCTTTAAGGATTTCTGTGGCAAGATCACGGGCTTCATCATAGTCCAGATTTGCAATGAGACCTTCAAGCTTATGGATTTGATTACCTATGGAATCATCATAGTTATAAGCAAGGAGAGCATTTATGGCAGTTTCAGCTTCATCAAGGGCGAAGTCATCCATGGCAGATATAAGTTTATGCAGATATTCTGAAACCGCATTTCTATCGTAGGCCAAGGTGGCTTCATTAGTTGAAGAAGCATAAGGCGCCAAATAAGGCTTTAAATCTCTAAAAGAATTTAAAACTGCTGGAGTAAGTTTTTCAATTTGCTCCAGCTGGTTTTCTTTTCCAAGTTTTTCAAGAGTATAGAATTGTTCACGAAGGTCCATGGCTCCAATCATTTGACATGTGGTCTTGAGAGAGTGAACCAATACTGTGTAGCGGGAGATATCCCTTTCATCAAGGTAGGTCTCCACCAGATTACACTTGTCATCTATGAGTTTGTATACATCATTGAGAAGTTCCATAAACATTTCTATGGAACCGGAATTTTTTATGGCTTGCTGTGTATCAATACCCGGAATATTAATATTCATATGACGACTCCTTTCGTGAGCAAAGTGTTTATTTTATAATTTGAGTGCGTTGTGATAAACATGCCTATTTATTATTTGATTAGGGCACCATAAATATGCCTGTTCTTAATTTGAGTATATCACGATGAAGTTGATTGATAAACGGTTTTTAGATATCATAATTATAAGGAAATATCCTATGGGGAGGGAAAAATGATTACGCAAATAATAGTAGTTGATGATGACCCAATAATTTTAAAGAGAGCCTGGAACACCCTTGTGGATGCAGGTTTTAAGGTAGTTATACTCAAGTCTGGCAGTGCCTTGTTGGAATATACCAATGACCATCCAGCGCCGGATTTAATTCTGATGGATATAAATATGCCGGATATGGATGGCTTTGATGTAATCCGTGAGCTCAAGAGAGGTAAGGTGTCATGGCGTGAGACTCCGGTAATATTTCTCACAGCCAACGAGGATGAAGATGCAGAGACCCAGGGACTATCTCTTGGAGCTATGGATTTCATTAGAAAACCATTTGTGCCCAGCGTACTTGTGCTGAGGGTGAAACATGCAGTGGAGCTTGTGCGTCTACAGCGAAATCTAGAGACCTTGGTATATGAGAAGACCAGGGAGAATGAAGAGCTGTTCCTTCAGGTGGTTGAGAGTCTGGCTGATGCCATTGATGCCAAGGACAATTATACCAAGGGCCATTCAGGAAGAGTGGCTCAGTATGCCAAGGAGATTGCCCAGAGGTATGGCTATGACGAGAAACAGCAGGAACAAATATTTATGATGGGACTGCTTCATGATGTGGGTAAAATCGGCGTGCCGGATGAGGTTATTAACAAACCGGGAAGACTGACGGATGAAGAGTTTAATCGAATCAAGGAGCATCCTGTAATTGGTCACAAGATTCTAAGTAATATCAGGGAAATGCCTGAACTTGCAGATGGAGCCAGATGTCATCATGAGAGATATGATGGCAATGGATATCCGGAAGGGATAAGGGAGGAAAACATTCCGGAGAAGGCCAGGATTATTGCAGTGGCAGATGCTTATGATGCTATGACCAGCAATCGTAGTTATAGAGGTGTCTTGCCCCAGGAGAAGGTTCGAGCTGAAATTGAGAAGGGCAAGGGAAGTCAGTTTGATCCAAGATTTGCAGATATTATGTTGGAAATGATAGATCAGGACAAGGACTATCATATGAGAGATAATATAGATTCTAATAAGGAATCGGAATAAAATACGATAGACAACTGAGAAGGAGAAGGAAAATGTGGAGTATTGTATGTAACGGGGGATTATTATTGTTTGGAATTATAGGATGTGTGCTGGAATTAAAGTTGCACAAGACTGCTGTTTTGAAATATTATACATTTCAAAGTAATGTGCTTGGCACCATTGCAGCGGCATTGATGCTATATGGAATATTTGTTTCGGGAGAAATGATTCCCATATGGATTTTAGTTTTTAAATTGTTGGCAACCAGTTGTCTCACTCTCACTTTTGTAGTGGTTATAACAGTTTTGGCGCCAATGATGGGTGAGGGAGGCTACAAGTTTCAGCTTCTTGAGGGAAATCTTAAATATCAGCATCTTTTATGTCCTTTAATTGCAATTGCATCATTTGTTCTATGTGATTATAAATTAGATTTTGATATTAGATGGATTATAATTGCCTGGCTTCCAACAGTTATTTATGCGGCGGTGACTATTGTATTAAATATTATGAAGAAGCTGGAAGGGCCTTATCCATTTCTGGAAGTATATAAGCAACCCTGGTGGGCTTCAGTACTATGGTGCGTTGGAATTCTGACAGCACAGTTTATTATGGTTACGGTGCTTTTGTATGTGCAGAGTGTTATTTTATAAATGTAGATAATAATTATCTACATGATAAGTGAGTGAATAAGAATAATAAATAGTTGTAAAAATATTGATAAAAAAACAAAAAATAGTAAAACTTAAACCTCTTTTTGGGTATATGAATAGAGTATGAACTAAAAAAATACTTTCATATATTCAGGAAGGGGTTTTTACAATGCAAAGAGATGAGATTAAAGAAATTGTAAAGAAGATGACGTTGGAAGAGAAGGTTGCACTTATATCTACAGATGGACCATGTGCGCTCTATGAGCTGAAGGACCATGGCGTCCCAAGTATTATATTTGCAGATGGAGTAACAGGTGTAAATGCGTCTCATATATCTCTTGATTTTCTGATGGCTATGCAGAAGAGAAGGGCAGCTGCAGAATCGCAACAGAATTCAAATCATGATAGCCAGGAAGGTGCGGAACAATCAGGTGAGGCTTCCAATATGCAAGGTGACGAGAAGCTGAAAAAGGCAATGGCTAACCCTATGGGTTATGTGCAGAGTTTGATAGAAATGGAACCGGATGATGCTGCCCAAGAAGCTGCTGGAAATCCTATAGGAGAAGGATTTTTGCAATATGTGCAAAATAGACGAAATCCGGCAGGCAAGATAGTATCATTTCCGTCGGGAGTAAATATTGGCGCTACATTTAATGAGAGCCTTGTAAATGAATTAGGTGAAGCAATTGGTCAGGAGATGAATGCGTCAAATCTTGATGTTGTTTTAGGACCAAATGTGGATATTGCCAGAGACCCTCTTGGAGGCAGAAACTATGAGATGTATGGAGAAGATCCTCTTCTCGTAGGCAGAACTGCTGTAGCTATGGTAAATGGTATTCAAAAAACTGGAACTGCAGCCTGTGCGAAGCATTTTCTTGCAAATAATCAGGAAACACGCAGACAGACCAAGAATACACATGTATCTACAAGAACCTTGAGAGAAATATATGTAAAAGGATTCGAAAAAGCTGTGAAGCATGGCCAGTTAAAAAGTGTAATGAGTGCATATAACGCTGTTAATGGTGTGTTCTCAAGTTATAACAAAACTGCTTTGACCACTTGGTTAAAGGAAGAGTGGGGATTTGATGGCGCAGTAGTAAGTGACTGGGGTGCAGTGACAGGAGAGACAGATAAATCATTGGATGCAGGTCTTGATTTGGTTCTTCATGGACCACTTCCATATGACACTTCAGATGTGGCAGCTGGAATTGAAAATGGAACATTGTCCCTGGAGAGATTAGATGATGCTGTTGAGCGATTATTGTCTTTGGTGTTCTGGGTGAAGGAAACCAAGGAGAATTATGAATTTGATTTTGATTTGAATCAGATTTTAGATAAAGCTTACGAAGCGGTTGTTGATGGAACTGTATTGTTGAAAAACCAGAATGTATTGCCATTGTCAGTAGATAGCAAGGTAAGTTTTGGTGGTTCAAGGGCCAGAAATACATTGGAATGTGGCGGAGGTTCCACCTATATTACAACATCTCTTCATTCTAATGTGGCCGATTCTGCAGAACAGCTGGGGGTAAATGTATGCGATGATATTAATGAGTCTGATGTATTTATCTATGTTGCAGGAGCTGAAGGCGGAGAAAATGCTGACAGAAAAGATATGTTTCTGGATTCACAGGATGAAGAAAATATTTTGCCTGCACTTAAGAACGCAAAGTCTATGGGCAAGAAAACAGTTGTTGTATTAAATATTGCAGGTCCTGTTGATGTGAGAAAGTGGATAGATTATGCAGATGCATTACTTGTATTATTTATCCCGGGATGTATGGGTGGCAAGGCTTGTGCAGATATATTATTTGGCCAGGCATGTCCTGCAGGCAGACTTCCAATAACATTTCCAAATAGATTAGAAGAGTCTATTGCATATCCTTATGTTGTTGGAGAACATGATGATGTATATTACAGTGAAGGCGTATTTGTGGGATACAGATATTATGATTCCAAGGATGCGGCTGTGGCATATCCATTTGGTTACGGATTGACTTATACCAGCTTTGAGAGTGAAGTGGTAGAGGCACCTGATAAGTGGGATATTAGAAAAGATGATAAAGTATATATCAGGGTGAAAGTTACCAATACTGGAAAACAACCAGGAGCAGAGGTTATTCAGGTATATGCAAGTCATATAAATGATAGATTCCCTGTTCCTAAGAAGGTCTTACTGGGATATGGCAAGATTTATTTGCAGCCAGGGGAGAGTCAGATTCTGGATATTTCACTTGAGGCAGAAGACTTGTGCTTATATGATCCTGAGCGTGGACCTGTTACTCCTATTGGAGAATATAAGCTTCATATTGGAACCAGTGTATTAGATATATTTGACATTGTGAATGTGGAAATATTGGGAGATAATCCATATAGATTTGATGAACATAGTACCTTTGGAGAGATTCTGGATAATCCGAAGGCTTTAGAGATTATGAGAGAGACTGTGCCACAGTTTTTCAGTATTCCTGAGAGATATTTTCAGAATATGAGACATGAGAAAATGGGACAGCTTCTGTCTCAACAACTGATTCATAATATTCCAAATGCTAATCAGTTAAAAGATATTATGGATAATTTCTTCAAGAGACTTGAAGAAATATAGTTAATGATTAAATGTGTCAGTGCCTATAATTAATAAGTAATACAAATAAGTAATATGCATAAAACAAATAAGTGAATTAGTAATTATCACTCCTTGAGATCATGAGATGGGGATACGCCATAGTATTCCTTGTATACTCTTGAAAAATAAGAGTAATTCTCATATCCGAGGAGTGAACTTATTTCATGAAGAGAATAAAGTTTGCGATTTATTAATTCTGCAGCCAGATTCATTTTCTCTTTTCTAATAAAATCTGTCAGTGTAACTCCGGTTTCTTCATGAAATATTCTGGATAGATAACTTGAATTCATATCAAGATACTCTGATACCAGCTTGGGTGTACATGGCGCAAATCTGTGTTGCTTTATATATTCAATTGCCTGTAAGACGCAATAACTATATTGATTATTAAGTTGAGAGATATATAGGCTGTTGTACTTTATTGCCATATTGATGGATAGTTCAGTTATGGATTCAACCTGTTTTAATTGAGAAAGTTCAATAAGACATTCTCTTTTTAAATCTTCTGCATCCATAACAGATACACCATTGGCTATGGCGTCATCGCAGAGATTAGCAATAGAAATTGCCATGTAGAGTCGCAATAATTCTGTGTCCATATTTACGTAATTTTTAATATCGGATTCTATTATTTGCTCGTTATTATTTATCACTTTTAGATAAGTATCTCGGGTGAGCTTTTTTGCGGAAAAAACGAGATTATTAATATTTATTCTGTTTAGATTGAACCATTTTTTTGTGCCTAGGGTGTGCTCGGCTGTATAAGAATTATTGGCACGCAACAGATTATTTTTTTTTGAAATATAATTATCTTCCCTATTCATTTTGAACCTCTTTTATGAATAACGCCAAACAGTCCGGTTAATATTTTGTATGTTATCATTATATAGAAATTTGGATAGATTTTATATGAAATATTTTATATAATTTCAATTGTCGGTGTGATGATGTGGTATGAAAATATTGTCGCACCTATTATTTAGCAGAAAAAACAGATTGAGTTTGAGGGGAAGAAATGGCAAAACTATACTTTAGATATGGAGCAATGGGAGCTGGAAAGACAATGGATGTCTTGAAAGTCGCTTACAATTATGAGGAGAGAGGCCAGCGAGTTGTGCTTCTGAAGCCTCAGTGCGATACAAGAGATGGCAAGGCTGTCATAAAAAGTCGTGTAGAAGGTTTACAGAGAGAATGTGATTTGATAGAGGATTTTGTGAATTTAGATGAGGAATCCATCAAATCTTATGACTGCATACTTGTGGACGAAGCACAGTTTCTAAGCAAAGATCAGGTTATGTTTCTGGTTCATGTGGTGGATGATTTGCATGTGCCAGTTATATGCTACGGCCTGCGAACAGACTTTCAGATGAATCTGTTTGAGGGAAGTAAATGGTTGTTTGCAGTGGCTGATACAATTGAGGAAACCAAGACCATATGCTGGTGTGGCAAGAAGGCAATAACCAATGCCAGATACAATGAATCAGGTATCGTAAGAGAGGGAGAGCAGGTTGTATTAGGTGGCAATGACAGTTATATCAGTCTGTGTCGCAAGCATTTTAGAGAAGGTGACTTGGGACCACATTTTCAGTCATAATCTGTGACGGGGTTTAGATATTTACTGAATTAAAGGGTTTGTGAAATGTTTGTGAATCCTTTTACTATTGTGCAAATTGCACATTGTCAATTTCAAATTCAGATTGTATGATATTTGAGTTGTTTATGGAAAATTTCAAATCACAGGAGTTAGATATGGGAATTAATACTGTTACTAACGACGAGATTAATGCGGCAAAGGAACAAAGAAAATCTCTTGTCAATAAACATGAGATTATATATACAGTAGATGAGTTTGAAAAGTTAGTACGAAGTGGAGCTATTTCTGACGATAAAGGGATTGCTACTCTTTTGGTAAATGGAGCACCTTCTAATTATAGTGTTCATATAGATAGACATTGTGTGACTAAATCAGACGGAACCTTAATTACATTCTGGGGAATCCTGAAAATGTATGACAAAGATCAATTGGCTATCAGATACAAGAATAAAGAGAAGAGAGCCAGAGCCCGTTCCATTAGATTGAAGCAGGCGTATGAGAAAGCATAGATTGACGAAATAATGTAGAGACCTGATTAATAGATATATGAAAAGTGAATTTATATGGTAGATTCACTCTTTTATATTCTATTACAGGTCTTTTTTTGTATATTGATTCAAAAACTGTAAAACGATAAAATGTAGATTATGAGTGATATAAGAAAAAACATAATAGATATTTATGAAAATACTGTAATTAAATATGGTGACAGGGAGGCTGCAATGGATCCGAAGTCTTCCATTACCTGGAAGGAGTATAGAAGTCGCGCCAGACAGGGTGCTAATGTTTTGCTGGATAGACTTATGCCAGAGGCTTCCAATAATTCTTATGAGGTAGGTTATCCTATAGCAATTTTCTCTGAGAAGAAAGTGGAATTGCTTATATCAGTAATGAGTTCTATATATGTGGGAGCATTTTATACATATATAAATCCTGAGCAGCCAGCTGAGAGAATTGCCAAGATTCTGTCGGTGTTGAAGCCGAAGCTTGTTATTGTAGATGAGGAATTCAAGGAGAAATTAGCGGCAGCAGGCTACGCTGGAGATACTATAGATATGTATCAGGTGGCTGGGGGAGCATCAGCTTCTGATTTATCAACCAGATTAGATGCAGTTGTTGAAATGATTAATCGTGAGACACCTCTGTATGGAGTATTTACTTCAGGTTCAACAGGAACTCCTAAATGTATCCTGATTAATCACGGTGCGGTTATGGATTTCATTGGACATTTCTCAGAGGTATTTGACTTTGACGAGACAGATGTAATTGGAAATCAGGCTCCATTTGATTTCGATGTGTCAGTGAAGGATATATATACATCAATATTTACCGGAGCCAAGATGGTGCTTATCCCAAGAGAATATTTCTCAACACCACCTATTTTGCTTGATTATCTCTGCGACAATCATGTAACCAATCTGACCTGGGCTGTATCAGCACTGTGTATTATCTCCGGACTGAAAGGCTTCTCATATAGAGTGCCTACTGATATTAGACGAGTTATGTTCTCCGGAGAAGTTATGCCTATGAAGCAGTTGGCTCTGTGGCAGGAAAATGTTAGCAACGCCAGATATGTAAATCTCTATGGACCTTCTGAGATTACATGTAACTGTACATATTTTCAGTTGGATAGAAAATATGACAAGAATGAGAAACTTCCATTGGGACAGCCATTCCCAGGTAGAAGCATATATCTGCTGGATGAAAATGGTCAGGTTATTACAGAGGCTAATAAACCGGGAGAGATTTGCGTCACAGGTGAATCAATTGCAGTGGGTTATTTCAACAATCCAGAGCAGACCAGCTTGCATTTTGTTACATTTACCAATCCACAGGGGAAATCAGAGAGAATGTACAAGACTGGTGATATGGCTTATATTGCAGATGATGGTCAGATGTATTTTGCAGGACGCAAGGATTTTCAGATCAAGCATATGGGACATAGAATTGAGTTGGAAGAGATTGAGGGCGGAATTAATAATATGCCTGATGTAAGTCGAAGCATCTGTGTATATGATGAGAATCGCCATAGAATAAGCGCTTACTATACAGGAGATGTGGACAAGAAGACTTTGCATCTGCAGTTAAAGGAAGCATTGCCTGTATATATGGTGCCAAATAAATTTATTCATGTGTCAGAATTCATTTTGAACAAAAATGGCAAGATAGACAGAAAGAGATTGGATGAGCTGGAGGTGATTGAGTAGTGGTGCAGATTTCGGATGAGGTGTTATATAACATTTCACAGGATTACAAGACACCTGCATATGTATTTGATGTGGATGCATTTCACAAGAGATTTGCTTACTATAAGGAAATCTTTGGTGAGGACATAGCTATTAATTACTGCATGAAGACCAATCCATTTCTCACTGTGGAATCCCTGGGACAGACGGATCGTATAGAAGTATGTTCCTACGGAGAATTTCTCATATGTAAGAGTCAGGGCATAGCACCTGAGAAATTGCTCATATCCGGTGTGCTGAAAAAGCAAGAGGATGTGGAAGACATAATGGCTTACTGCAGCAACAAGGCGGTATATACTGCTGAGTCTGTGTCTCAGGTTCATATTATAAATGATATTGCCACCAGAGATGGTTATAAAGTTAATCTGTTGTTGAGACTGAATTGCAACCAATTCGGTATGGATGAAGATACTATTATAAATGTGTTGAATAATATAGATGAGCTTAATGGAATAACATTTTATGGCATACATTATTTCACAGGAACTCAGAAGCACAAGCTGAGAAAGCATGAGAAGGAAATTGCCAAGCTTGATAAATTCTTTGCCAGAATCATGGATGAGACAGGCTTGAAGGTGGAGAACTTAGAATATGGTACAGGATTTGGAGTGCCATATTTTATGGGGCAGGATGAGACAGTTACTGATATGGAGTCATTGATTATCTTCAAGAATTTATTGGAAGGTATGAAATGGCAGGGACGAATCTCTCTTGAAATGGGTAGAGCTCTGGCTTACGACTGCGGCTACTATCTCACCACAATCAGAGATGTGAAGGAGTCTGATGGCAAGAGATATGTCATAGTAGATGGAGGAATCCATCAGATAAACTATGACGGACAGCTGAGGGGCATGTATCAGCCTCATATGCATGTCCTTAGAGACGGCAGTAATATTACCAAATTATTGCTGGATGATGAATATACATATGGAATCTATGGCTCTTTGTGTACCACCAATGATGTGCTGGTGGGAGCCTATGACTCTGTTAGACTTCAGGAAAATGATATTGTAGTATTTGAGCGAACTGGAGCTTACTCAGTATACGAGGGTATGTCATTGTTTTTAAGCCACGAATTGCCTGCGGTAGTTTTGTACTCACAGGAAACAGGGGTGACATGTAAGAGAAGTGCCAGAGAATCATATGAGTTGAATATGTAAGAACAATAATAAATTATTAGGAAAGAGGAGTTTAATAAAATGGAAGAATTATTGGAGATTTTAAACGAGATTGATGACAGTATTGATTATGAAAATGAGAAGGCTTTGATTGATGATCATTTGTTGGATTCATTTTCTATTATTTCATTGGTAGGAGAGTTGGAGGATGCCTTTGACATTTCTATTGATGCAGCTGAGATGGTGCCTGCAAACTTCAATTCTGCAGACGCTATTTATGCAATGGTACAGAGACTTCAGGAAGATTAATTATCAGATAATAGACAGGTTGGTACCTCAGTAGTTGCAATTATTTGATACAACATATAGTGGTTTGGATAAAAAACTTGAAATAGATATTGTATATCTAGTGGTTCTGTGTTATATTTGATTATAGCCGAAGGATACAGTAAATCCTTGCGGCTATATCAGCTTTTTGTAAGCTATTTTATAGAGAGTTATAAAGGAGTTTATTGACAATGGAAGCAATAGCACAGGATATTGATGTTCGTACAAAGGTTATTAAAAGAAATGGAAGAGAAGTAAATTTCCAGATTGAGAAAATAATAGCGGCTATTGGAAAAGCAAATAAGGAAGTATCTGATCTGTACAAGATGAATGATTATCAGATTGTAGCAGTGGCAGAAAATGTTGCCAAGAGAGTAGCTCAGTCTACTCATGCTGTCAGTGTGGAAGATATTCAGGATATGGTAGAGACAGGTATTATGGAGATGCGTGCATATGAGGTTGCTCAGATTTATGTGCGTTATAGATTCAAGAGAGAAATCTCTCGTAAATCCAATACTACCGATGACGGAATCCTGGCTCTTATTGATCAGGTAAATGAGGAAGTAAAACAGGAGAATTCCAACAAGAATCCTGTTATTAATTCTACTCAGCGTGATTATATGGCTGGTGAGGTTTCTAAGGACCTTACAAAGCGTGTGCTTCTTCCAGAAGATGTTGTGAAGGCTCACGAGGAAGGAATTATTCATTTCCATGATGCAGATTACTTCGCTCAGCGTGAACACAACTGTGATCTTATCAATTTGGAGGACATGCTCCAAAATGGTACAGTTATTTCTGAGACAATGATTGAGAAGCCAAAGAGCTTCTATACTGCTTGTAATATCACAACACAGATTGTGGCACAGGTAGCATCTAACCAGTATGGTGGACAGTCATTCTCACTTGCTCACTTAGCTCCTTTTGTAGATGTAAGTCGTCAGAAGATTCGTCAGCAGGTTATTGCTGAGAGAGAAGCAGTTGGAGATGATTTAGATGAGAACAAGATAGAGAGAATCGTCAAGGCAAGACTTCAGACTGAGATTGAGAGCGGTATTCAGACTATTCAGTATCAGCTTGTAACTCTTATGACAACCAATGGACAGACACCATTTGTCACAATGTTTATCTATCTTGACGAGGCAGCAGAAGGCCAGACAAGAGATGACTTGGCACTTCTTGCAGAGGAAGTATTCAAGCAGAGAATTCGCGGTATCAAGAATGAGAAGGGCGTGTGGGTTACACCAGCATTCCCTAAGATCATCTATGTATTGGATGAGGATAATATTACAGAGAGAACACCATATTATGATTTGACAAAGCTTGCTGCAAAATGTACAGCAAAGCGTATGGTTCCTGATTACATTTCTGCCAAGGTTATGAGAGAGCTGAAGAATGGAAATGTATATACATGTATGGGATGCAGATCTTTCCTTACAGTTGAGGATAATATTAGAAATGCTAACGGAACTAATAAGTTCTACGGTAGATTCAACCAGGGTGTTGTTACAATCAACCTTGTGGATGTGGCTTGCTCATCAAATGGAGATATGGATTTATTCTGGAAAATCCTTGATGAGAGATTGGAATTATGTCATAGAGCACTGCAGTGCAGACATAACAGATTGAAGGGCACACCTTCTGATGTTGCTCCAATTTTGTGGCAGCATGGAGCTTTGGCTCGTCTTGAGAAAGGTGAGACAATTGATAAGCTTCTCTATGGTGGATATTCTACTATTTCTCTTGGTTATGCAGGACTTTCTGAAATGTGCCAGCGTATGCTTGGAGTTAGTCATACAGACGAGAAGGGCAAGGAGTTTGCTCTTGCAGTTATGCAGAAGCTCAATGACAAATGTCAGGAGTGGAAGAAGGCTGAGAACATCAGTTACTCAGTATATGGTACTCCACTTGAGTCTACTACATATAAATTTGCAAAATGTTTACAGAAGAGATTTGGAATTATTCCTCATGTAACAGACAAGAATTATATTACTAATTCATATCATATTCATGTTACAGAAAATGTTGATGCCTTTAAGAAATTGAAGTTTGAAGCAGATTTCCAGAAGTTGTCTCCAGGTGGAGCAATCTCTTATGTAGAAGTTCCAAACTTGCAGAATAATTTGCCAGCAGTACTTTCTATCATGAGATATATCTATGATAATATTATGTATGCTGAGTTGAATACAAAGTCAGATTACTGTGAAGAGTGTGGATATGACGGAGAGATTCGTGTAATCGAAGATACATCTGGCAAGCTTGTATGGGAATGCCCAAATTGCGGTAATAGAAATCAGGACAAGATGTCTGTTGCCCGTCGTACTTGCGGATATATTGGAACACAGTTCTGGAATCAGGGACGTACAGAAGAGATTAGAGATCGTGTACTTCATATTGCAACACCAGAATTTGATGATGCAGATATGAATGTGAATGCTTCTGTAAAATAATATTACAAATATAGACTTTAGAGCCGGTTCCACTTGAGCCGGCTTTTTTACCTATAATGGAGTCCATTTATTAGATGGCTACAGAATGGAGGAATTATTATGAACTTCGGTCAAATATATTATGCAGATGTGGCAAATGGTCCTGGATGCCGCACCAGCTTCTTCGTATCAGGATGTCGACATCATTGTAAAGGTTGCTTCAATCCGGAAACCTGGAATTTTGATTATGGGCATGTATATACTGACGAAGTGGAAAATGAGTTGGTAGAATCTATTAAGGAATCTTATATAGATGGCATATCCATATTGGGTGGAGAACCTATGGAGCCTGAAAACCAACCTTATATTAGGAAGCTGGTTCAACGGGTGCGCAAAGAAGTGCCAGAATCTAAGACTTGGGTATATTCTGGATATACCTGGGAGGAATTGACAGATGAGAATAATAAATCATGTCATACTCCAGATACTATGGATATTTTAAGAAATATTGATGTGTTGGTAGATGGAGAATTTCATGAGGATGAGAAGGATATCACTTTGCTTTTCAGAGGTTCAGCCAATCAGAGATTGATAGATGTGCAGGCTACTTTAGAACAGCATGAGATTGTTTTGATGGAAATGTAATGACGATTTGACCTTTGAAAATAAGATGAGATTTATTTGCCTATTGGATGGTTTTTCACTATAATAGGGCATATATTTACCCAAGGAGAAGAGTTTATGACAGTAAATACAGGCGATGCAGATAGAATAAAAGATGTAGTGGATGGTATTTTACAGGATTATAATCAGGGGCGAGACATTGACAAGATGAGTGTCTTTCATCAACCTGATAAGGAAGCTGTTACTTCCATTGTAAATAAAATGATTAGAATTATATATCCGGGTTATTATCGAGATAAGCTTTTTAAAAGCTATAATATGGATAGTAATTTAAATGTGTGGATTGAGGATGTGATTTATAATCTCAGTAAGCAGATAGCGTTGGTTTTGCAATATCAGAATGAAAATGAGCAGAGAGACTGCGGCTGTGTAACAGATGAGGCTGATTTGGATGAGCAGGCTTTGTGTATATCAATTAAATTCTGTCAGCAGATTCCAAAGATTCGAGAATATCTGGATACTGATTTGGAGGCTACTTTACAGGGAGATCCGGCAGCTTTGAACAAGGATGAAATTATATTGAGTTATCCGGGACTTCTTGCTACAACTATTAATCGTATAGCTCATGAATTATATCTGTTAAATGTGCCTCTTATTCCGCGAATGATGACAGAGTATGCACATAGTATTACAGGAATTGATATACATCCTGCAGCTACAATTGGCAAATATTTCTTTATCGATCATGGTACAGGAATTGTAGTTGGTTCTACTACCATTATTGGTGAACATGTGAAAATATATCAGGGTGTTACAATTGGTGCCCTGTCTACAAGTGGCGGGCAGAGTTTGCGTGGTGTTAAGCGACATCCTACTATTGAGGATAATGTGACAATTTATTCAGGAGCATCAATTCTTGGCGGTGAGACTGTTATCGGTCACGGTTCAGTTATAGGATCAAATGCATTTATTACAAAGTCAATTCCAGCAAATGCCAGAGTAACTATCAAGAATCAGGAATTGGTTATGAAGACTTCAGGAGATAGAGGTTTTGAAGAACCAGCTGACAATAACAACGGACAGGATGATACCTGGTTTTATGTGATTTAGAAATATGTTAGTAGAGTGAGTGTATTATATGCATTCACTCTATTTTTATGCAATGTAATAAGTACTGAAAACATCATAAGTGGTTGCAAATTTCTAGGATAGATGTTATAGTATTGCGTGAAATTAAATTGCGTTAAATTTAAATTTGTATACTTTGTGTATAATAGAATATATATATGAGATTACGGAGGAATAGATATGACTGAATATATAGAAGAAGTTTTCACAGGGGAGAGAGCGCTGTTTAAGGCAGAGGATGTAGTGGTAAAAAATAGCATTTTCCAAGACGGAGAATCTCCTCTTAAGGAAGCTAATAATATAGAAATATATGACTGTGATTTTAAATGGAAATACCCATTATGGTACAGCAAGAATATTAAAATGAAAGATTCTATTATAAATGAAATGGGTAGAGCTGGAATATGGTATACAGACAATATTTCGGTGGAGGATACAGTTGTAATTGGACCAAAGAACTTTCGTCGATGTAAGGGCGTGAAATTAACTAATGTGGATTTCAAGGATGCTCAGGAGACACTGTGGAATTGCCAGGATGTGCAGATGACTAATGTGCAGATAAAAGGCGATTACATCGCTATGGGTAGTGAGAATCTAGTGTTAAATGATGTGACCATTCACGGTAATTATGGATTCGATGGAGCGA
>JAEEGF012158105.1_pt1 | contig 20164 bp, 13 predicted proteins | sample 9134171 | NCBI WGS metagenome assembly JAEEGF01 (sample SAMN16246542, study PRJNA631951) | gut metagenome | biome: gut microbiome; feature: rumen; material: AP-attached | host: Bos | place: Iran: Karaj | collected 2018-10
GGAGTTCAGCGCCCTGGCGGTAGTCCACGGCGATGCGGCTGCCGGTGGGGACCGTGATATGGGAGGGGGCGAAACGCTCGACAGCGCGTTGCTGTTCGTAGGACAGGAGGCTCCGGAGGGCGGCGCAAAGGTCGATCCGTCGCAGTTCCGCGGCGGTTGTTGCAGTTCCCGCATATAGCGGGAGCCACTCTCCTGCACGCTCCAGGACGGCGTCCGTGTCCAGGTCAGGCAGTCCGAGCTCCGGATGCCAGGCTGCGACCGTCGCGACGCGGCGTTGCTCCCGGGCGACTTCCTCCGACCAGTCGAACATCGAGCGTCCTTCCTTTCGTGCAGTTTCACACAGTACCTTTACGGCTTCCTCGCGGCTTTCAGACCCAAGCGGCCGGGAACGGAGGAGCAGCATGCCGATCCGTTCTTCCCGGCTGGCGATCAGCGCGCCCCGTTTGCTGTCCCAGGCGATACGGTCGCGCATCGTCGCCAGGGCAGGCAGGATGTCGGGTGAAAGCGGGGCAGCCAGGTAGATGCGTCCCGGCTGCCCGGGACGGACGTTGACGTCGGCTGCCGCCAGCCATTCATAGGCACCCAGGGCATCGGCGCCGTCCAAAGCGGCCCGGTCGCCGGATGATAGGGCATATTGCCCATATGATCCTTCGAGTGAATGCGCGATGCGTTCGGGATATGCCGCAGCGACCAGGATGCCGACGGCGAAAGGATCCGCTTCGGAGTCGTCTGCGTCCACCCTCGCCAGGTGGCGGTATTGTTCCGACAGGCGGGTCAGACGCCCCCAGCTGCCTTTTGAGGCTTTCCGCCTGCGGGCCCCCCGCAAAGCTGCAATCCGAAGGCAGAGGTCTGCGCTGACTCCTTCTGCGGCGAGGGGGTCTTTTTCTTCCAGGAGGGCTGCGATGTCGCAGGCCAGAGCCTTATGCACGGCGTCGGTGGCTTGTACGAGCATGTGCGCGATACGCGGATGGCAGGGGAATGAGGCCATCTTCCGGCCTACGGGTGTCAGGGCCCCGTCTTCTGTCAACGCGCCCAGCATCGTCAGCAGTCGGACCGCAGCGTTGACAGATGAAGCCGGGGGAGGTGTCAGCCAGGGCAAGTCTTCCACCGGGGCGGCACCCCACGCCGCTATGTCCAGGACGACGGAAGTGAGGTCCGCTTCCAGGATCTCCGGCGTCCGATGCGCTGCCATCCGGGTCTCGGTCGCAGCCGACCAGAGCCGGTAGCAGACGCCCGGTGCGACGCGTCCGGCACGTCCGGTGCGCTGGGTGGCCATGTCCAGGCTGATACGCACGGTCTTCAGCCCGCTCAGACCGTTGCGGGGGTCATATTCCATTTTCCGGCACAGGCCTGAATCCACGACGGCGCGTACGCCTTCAATCGTCAGTGAGGTTTCGGCGATCGGAGTGGCGAGAACGACTTTCCGGCTGCCGGCCGGACTGGGTGCGATGGCTTCTTGCTGCTCATTTTGGGGCAGCAGGCCATACAAGGGATAGATATGTGTGGGGAAGAGCGCGCCGCCCAGGAGTTCCGCGCAGCGGCGGATCTCCGCTTCTCCGGGCAGGAAGGCAAGAATGTCTCCTTCGGTCTCCCGGTGCGCCTGGCGGATGACATGGGAGACGGCCTCCGCGGCATTGCGCTCGTCCGCCTCGACATCGGCGCGCAAGACCTTGACGGGGAACATCTTGCCTTCTCCTTCGACCAGGGGCAGGTCCAGTGTTTCGCAAAGCGGCCGGGCATCCAGCGTCGCGGACATGATGACCAGTTTCAGGTCAGGGCGCACGAGACGCCGGGCTTCCCGGACCAGCGCGAGGGTTGTGTCGGAGGTAAGGCTTCGCTCGTGGAATTCATCGAAAACCACCATTCCAATCCCTTCCAGCGTCGGGTCTTCGATCAGCATGCGCGTAAGGATGCCTTCGGTCAGGACCTCGATGCGGGTTGCGGCCGAGACGCGGGTCTCCAGGCGCATCCGATATCCAATGAGACCGCCGATAGGCGTGCCGGAGAGTTGAGCGAGCCGCAGGGCGATCTGGCGGGCGGCGAGGCGCCGCGGCTCCAGCATGAGGATCTTTCCGGGCGCATCCAGCCCTGCGAGCATCGTCAGAGGCAGCAGGGTCGATTTGCCGGAACCGGGCGGAGCCGTGACGACGGCGCCGCCCCGGGCCCGTAAGGCACGGTTCAGTTCTTCCGCGATGCGGGCGGCCGGCAGCTGCAGCGCCGTGCTGTCTGTGACGTAAGAAAAATGCATTCCGAATGCGAATATAGCAATAATCCGGGAAGCGATTGTGCGGATTTCTTCTTATCTTTGTATGTAATAAAACGCAGCCGAAATGGTCAAGTCCCTGAACGAATCCGTCAAGTATATCGGCGTCGACGATCTCGACCTCGATCTTTTTGAAAGCCAGTATGTCGTACCCGAAGGCATGGCTTATAATTCCTATCTGATCCTGGATGAAAAGACCGCCATCCTGGACACCGTGGACGCCCGCAAGGGTGAGGCCTGGAAAGTCCGCCTTACGGAAGCGCTGGACGCCCGTAAGCCCGATTATCTGGTCGTCCATCATATGGAGCCCGACCATTCTTCCCTGATCGCCTGGGCCCTCCAGACCTTCCCTGGCCTGACCCTGGTCGCCAGCGCAAAGGCGCTTCAGATGCTTCCCCAGTTCTTTGAGGATTTCGACTTCAGCGGGCGCACGATGGCGGTGAAGGAAGGGGATGTCTTGTCCCTGGGCAAACACAGCCTGCAGTTCATTGGAGCTCCGATGATCCACTGGCCCGAGGTTGTAATGACTTTCGACGCCGCGGATGGCGCACTCTATAGCGCGGATGCGTTCGGCAAGTTCGGCGCTCTGTCGAAATGTGGTTTCTACGGCCGCGATGACGATGACTGGGCCTGCGAGGCGCGGCGCTATTATTTCAATATCGTGGGCAAATACGGCATTCCGGTCCAAACCCTCTTGAAGAAGGTGGCGGCCCTTCCTGTGAAGACCATCCGGCCTTTGCATGGCCCCATCCTGGAGGTCAATCTGGAGCAATACGTGAAGCTTTACGACACCTGGAGCAAATACGAGCCTGAAAGCGAAGGCATTTTCATCGCCTGCGCATCCATCCATGGGGGTACCCTCGAAGCGGCGCAGAAACTTGCGGAGATCCTTCGTGAGAAAGGCGCTCCCAAAGTGGTGGTCAGCGACCTGTGCCGTTCCGATATCGCTGAGAATGTGGAGGATGCCTTCCGTTATCCGACGATGGTCGCGGCAGCCGCTTCCTACGACGCCGGCCTGTTCACCCCGATGCACGACTTCCTGCACCGGCTGCAAATGAAGGGTTATTCCAAGCGCCGTGTCGCACTGGTCGAAAACGGCTCATGGGCGCCGTCCGCGGCCCGCGTGATGCGGGAAATGCTGGGTGCCATGAAAGATGTGACGGTCCTTGATCCGGCCGTGACGATCCGCAGCCGCCTCAAGGCTTCAGATATCCCGGCGCTCGAAGCGCTGGCGGACGCCCTGCTGGGCTGATCTTATTTATAGAGGTCTCCGAGCGAGAAATTCTTCCAGACCGGCATCGCGGGGTCGTCGACCGTAGCGTCGAGGACGACCGCCTGACCGTTGATCACACTCTGCTCCAGGAATTGTTTCTGCAACTCCCAGGTCGGAACGAAATTGGCTGCCATGTCGTGCGTGTGGCCGACATACCGATAGATCGAATAGGCGTATCCGTTCTTGGACAACACTTTCTCAACCAGCGACTTGCTGCCATACATCCCCCAGCGTCCGAAACCCATCTTGTCGTAGTTGACAATCTTGTCGTCGGTGCCGTGGAAGAGCAGCTGGGGCGGGGGAGCGACGGTATATACCGGCAGTCCGCTGTCCGACATGATGGCGCCGGCGAAGGACATCACGCCCCGGAAACGGAAACCGTCCGGCAGCAGGGCCGTACGCTCCGTGGGACTGCAGGTCTCCAGTGCGCAGGACAGTGAAATCATCGCGCCGGCCGAACTGCCGGAGATCACCAGGTTGTCGGTATCGATGCCCAGTTCGTCGCCATGCTCAGAAAGGAAGGCGATGGCAGAGAATACATCCTCCACGCCGATGTCCACTGCACGTTTGGTATACTGCGCGCTTCCGATCAGGTGAAAGAGGTCGAAACGCATCTCCACGCCCTTCAGACCCAGGCGGTAGTCTACGGACACCACGCCGTATCCATTCTCCGTCAGGATCTTGAACCAGGGATTGTGGGAAGGGTCGTCGCGACGGCCGCTGATGAACCCGCCTCCGAAGACAAAGAGGATCGTGGGCTTCGGTTTGCCGTCCAGCGTTGTCTGTGAGCCCGCAACAGGCGGGTAGACATCCAGGAACAGGTCACAGGTGTCCCGGTGGGCAAACAGGTGCGTGGTCTTCGGCAGTACGATGGCCTTCACGCTGTCCGAGGGGGTCAGCAACTCAGTGATTTCCTCGGTCATGGAAGGCTTTGCTCCTTCCTGGTTTGTCTGGGCGAAAGCCGTCGCAGCCAGCATCAGGCAGGCAGCTATGCAGAGTACTCTTTTTTTCATCGGTTCTAGGGTTTATTCCGGCAGTCCGCGGCCGTGGCAGTTCTTATATTTCTTACCGCTGCCGCAAGGGCAGGGATCGTTGCGGCCCACGCGCTTTTCGACGCGGACCGGGGTGTTGGAACGCTGTTCGCCGTTGGTGACCAGGTCGGTACGGCGCGTCTGCATCTGGCTCATGTCCGTCCGTTTCGGCTGGGCAGCCCGGGTCGGAGCCTCGTCGCGCAGCGGGATGAAGGCGCGCAGCAGGAAGGAGAGCACGTCCTTGTACAGGGTCTCCAGCATTTCGGCGAAGAGGTTGTAGCTCTCGATCTTATACACCACGATCGGGTCTTTCTGCTCATAGGAAGCGTTCTGGACGCTCTGCTTGAGGTCGTCCATCTCACGCAGGTGCTCTTTCCAGTGTTCATCGATCTGGTAGAGGGTGATGACCTTCGAGACGGTCTTGGCGACCTCGCGGCCCTCGGTTTCGTAGGCTTTCTTCAGGTTGACGGAGAGCGTCATCTGCTTGCGGCCGTCGGAGACGGGGATGGCGATGTTCTGGTACATCGAGCCCTGCTTCTCATAGACTTCCTTGATGACAGGGTAGAGTTTGGTGGAGAGGCCCTCCATGCGGCGGGTGTACACCTCGTGCATGTGCTCGCAGAGTTTGTCGGCGATGTCGTCTTTGCGGGCCTTGTTGTAGAACTCCTCGTCGAAACCCAGGTCGATGGACAGCTGGGCCATCACGTATTCCTCGAAATCCTGGTAGGACATGCCGTCCGCCTTCGCCACGATGAGGTTGGAGGTGTCGAGCATCATGTTCTGGATGTCGATCTCGATCTTGTCACCGGAGATGGCGTCGCGGCGCAGGGAGTAAACGGAAGTACGCTGGTCGTTCATCACGTCATCATACTCCAGCAGGCGCTTACGGATGCCGAAGTTGTTCTCCTCGACCTTTTTCTGGGCCTTTTCTATGGCATTGGAGAGCATCGAAGCCTCCAGCACGTCATCTTCGGCCATGCCGAGACGGTCGACCATGCTCGCGATCCGCTCCGAGCCGAAGAGGCGCATCAGCTTGTCTTCCAGGGATACGTAGAAGGTTGAACTACCCGGGTCACCCTGACGGCCGCTTCGGCCTCGCAACTGACGGTCTACGCGGCGGGAGTCGTGCCGCTCGGTGCCAAGGATCGCCAGGCCGCCCGCGGCCTTGACTTCCGGCGAAAGCTTGATATCCGTACCACGGCCCGCCATGTTGGTGGCGATGGTGATGCGGCTGCTCTGTCCGGCCTGTGCGACGATTTCCGCTTCGCGGGCATGCTCCTTCGCATTCAGGACGTTAGGCTTGACGCCGCGCAGCTTGAAGAGGCGTTCGAGCAGTTCGGAAGTCTCGACGTCGGTCGTACCGATCAGGACCGGGCGTCCCGCCTTGGAGAGCTCGATCGCACGGTTGATGACGGCGTTGTATTTGGCTTTCTTGGTCTTGTAGATCAGGTCGTCCTGGTCGTCACGGATGACCGGCTTGTTGGTCGGGATCACGACGACATCCAGTTTGTAGATGGTCCAGAATTCACCCGCCTCCGTCTCTGCCGTACCGGTCATGCCGGCGAGCTTGTGGTACATGCGGAAGTAGTTCTGGAGGGTGATGGTCGCGAAAGTCTGCGTCGCGGCCTCGACCTTGACGTCTTCCTTGGCTTCGACGGCCTGGTGCAGTCCGTCGCTCCAGCGGCGGCCTTCCATGATACGGCCGGTGGACTCGTCGACGATCTTGACCTTGTTGTCCACGATCACGTAGTCCACGTCCTTCTGGAACATGGCGTAAGCCTTGAGGAGCTGGATGACGGTGTGGACGCGTTCGCTCTTGATGGAGAATTCTTCCATCAGGGCGTCTTTCTTTTCCTGCTTTTCGGCGAGAGAGAGGTCGGACTTGGTGATCTCTGCGATCTGGCTGCCCACGTCGGGCAGGACGAAGAAGTTGTCGTCGTGGATGCTGTTGGCAAGGACTTCGTGGCCCTTGTCGGTCATGTCGACGGAGTTCTGCTTCTCATTGATGACGAAGTAGAGGGGATCCGTGACGACGGGCATCTCCTTTTCGTTGTCCTGCATGTAGTAGTTCTCCGACTTCTGGAGGATGACCTTCATGCCGGGCTCGCTGAGGAACTTGATGAGAGGCTGGTACTTTGGCAGGCCTTTGTGGCAACGGAGCAGCAGTTTGCCGCCTTCGGCTTCATCACCGGCGGCGATCAGCTTCTTGGCCTCGTTGAGGGTCTGGGTGACGAAGGCGCGCTGAGCCTGGTAGAGGCGCTCGACGTGCGGGCGGAACTCCATGAACTGGGCGTCGTCGTCGGCCTTGGGCACGGGACCGGAGATGATGAGCGGGGTGCGGGCGTCGTCGATGAGGACGGAGTCCACCTCGTCCACGATGGCGTAATGGTGCTTGCGCTGGACCGTGTCGGTGATGTTGACCGCCATGTTGTCGCGCAGGTAGTCGAAGCCGAATTCGTTGTTGGTGCCGAAGGTGATGTCGCAGTTGTAGGCTCTTTTGCGGGCGTCCGAGTTGGGCTCGTGCTTGTCGATGCAGTCCACGCTCAGGCCATGGAACTGGTAGAGCGGTCCCATCCATTCCGAGTCACGCTTGGAGAGGTAGTCGTTGACCGTGACGACATGCACGCCCTTGCCGGCCAGGGCATTGAGGAAGACGGGGAGCGTCGCGACGAGGGTCTTACCTTCACCGGTCGCCATTTCCGCGATCTTGCCCTGGTGCAGGACGACGCCGCCGATGAGCTGTACGTCGTAGTGGACCATGTCCCAAGTCGTTTCATTGCCGCCTGCGACCCAGTGGTTGTGCCAGATGGCGGTGTCTCCGTCGATGTCGACGAAATCCTTGCCGGCTGCGGCCAGGGCGCGGTCGAAATCGGTGGCGGTGACGCGGATGGATTCGTTCTCCTTGAATCGGCGTGCGGTGGATTTCATGATGGCGAAGGCTTCGGGAAGGATCTCGTCGAGGGCCTTCTCGATGGCCTCATCCTCGTCCTTGACCAACTTCTCGGATTCTCCGGCCAGTTTTTCCTTTTCAGAGACGGGGATGTCCTTTTCCATTTCCTCCCTGATCTCATCGGCCCGGCGCTCGAAGGGAGCCTCGACGGCGAGGAGCTTCTCACGCAAGACGGCGCTGTGGGCGCGGAGTTCATCGTCCGAGAGCGCATCGATCTCAGGGTAGAGGGCGAGAATCTTGTTAAGGACGGGCTTGACCTGCTTCATATCCCGGTCGGACTTGGATCCGAACACGGCTTTCAATATTCCGGCTACTGACATAGTATCAAAATTAAAACTTACAAATATAAAGAGATTATTGCAGAAAAAGAAACGCCACCCGTTGGGGTGGCGCTGGAGCGGAAAACGGGATTCGAACCCGCGACCCTCGGCTTGGGAAGCCGATGCTCTACCACTGAGCTACTTCCGCGATCGGAATGCAAATATAGGCATTATTTTGAAAATATCAAGGCATCGGCTCGAGGGTGACCTCGTAGTAGCCGCCTTCGGCATTGGCGTTGGTGACGAACTGGGGCCATCCGTCGACGAGGCTGAAGGACTGCTTGTGGATGTGTCCGGAGAAAGTGGCGAGGATACGGTGCTCCCTGCAGGCTTTTCCGACGGTTTTCCAGAAAGCGTAGGTCGTCGCATTGTGGCCATCCACCGGCCACTTCGGGCGGCGTTCGGCGCGGAATCCCCGGTCGTGGGCTTCGTCCCAGTCGGGATTGCCGCAACCGTAGGAGACACCGAAGCCCGGCGCATAGAAGGGGATGTGGCTGAAAAGCAGTTTCGGCTGCCTTCCGCGCACTTCGCGTTTAAGGGCGGCGAGTTGCTCAGGCAGGATCTCATACACTCCGTTGTCCAGGAAGATCAGTTTGACTCCTTTTATGTCTACGCTGTACATCAGGTGGTCGTGACCCTTGTACAGGGGCGCGAGGCGCTCCCGGGTCCATTTCTCCCGAAGCTCGATTTCCGTGCCGTCCATCCCTTCATAATGCCAGTCGTGGTTGCCGGTGGTGTAGAACCAGGGGATGCCGGTCTCATCCAGGAGCTTGACTGCCAGCTCGATGCCGGCCTCGGAGGGGTAGCTCACGATGTCGCCGAGCAGGGCGATGGCATCGGCGCCCCGCTCCTTGGCGAGGGCGAGCGTCTTGCGGAATTCAGCCTCCGGGTCAGTACTCTCGCGGGAATAGATGTCCCGCGTCTGGTTGTAGGCGGCAGCCATGCGCTTGCTATACTCCCGGTATGGGTCCTCGCGTGCGTCGCTCAGGAAGAGGTGCGTGTCGGAAATAACGAAGATCTTGACCGTTTCCTTGATTTCCGGGGAATAGATGCGGACAAAAGGACCGTCCTGCGAAATGGCCAGGGGCGCGCGCCGGAGCAGGTCGGGGCGCTGCTGTCCAGACGTTTGCGGGAAGGCTGAGACCGAGGACAGGAAACAGGTGGCAAGGATTGAAAGGAAATAAACGATCTTCTTCATGATCAGTACGATAAAAAAGGGTGACCGTCAAGGCCACCCCGGTAAAAAACTTATGCTTCGATGCGTTTCTCCCTGGCGCGCGTGAGTTTTTCTTTCATGGCGTCCGCGCATTCTGTGACGGCGTCCTCAAAGGTTTTGGCATTGCGCTGGATGATCAGCTCCTCGCCGGGGATGTGGATCTGGAGCTTGCAATCCTTGTTGTCCGGCTCGTGGAGCAGGGTCAGCGTCACGTCGACTTCCTTGACTCCTTCATAGAAACGTTCCAGTTTCGCCACTTTCTTTTCGACGAATGCGATCAGTTTCTGATCAGCGTCGAACTTGAGGGATTTGATGTTAATGTCCATTGTTACCTCCTCTTTTTGCCCTGGGATGGGCGGTTTGATACACAGTTCTCAGTTTCTCGATGGAGTTGTGCGTGTACACCTGGGTCGCGGCGAGCGAAGCGTGTCCGAGCAGTTCCTTGATGGAATTGAGGTCCGTCCCATTGTCCAGCAGCTCTGTCGCCAGCGTGTGCCGGAGCACATGGGGAGATTTCCTCCCGTTGATGCTCTCGACCGCTCCGAGCTCTTGCTTGATGGCCCTGTCCACATAGACGGGATAGAGCGGACGCCCTTTCGCCGTCAGCAGGAGGGCCCTCCCGGGCGTAGCCTGCAGTCCTGTCATCGATTCAACCGATTGTAAATATAATGAAATTTCTTCACAAAGACCAGCGACCAGTGGAATTTCCCGCATTTTATCTCCTTTTCCGTGCACGTTCAGGGTCCGGCGCCCGAAATCGACAGAGCCGACAGTCAGGGAGATCAGTTCCGAACGACGGATTCCCGCGCAATAGAGAAACGAGACGATCAGGCGGCGCAGTCTGCGTTCATAGGATTCGATGGCCTGTGGATCTGCAGGGTTGTGTTCGCAGAGAGTCCGGAGTCCGTCAAGCGCTTTCTCGTCTGCAAAGCGGTCCGTGTCCTCGAAATATTTCTTCATCGACTCTTCCCGATAAAAAACAGGCAGGCGCTTGGACGTCTTGGGACGGCTGATGAGCCGGACGGGGTTGGATGTGATCAACTCCCGATGGATCAGATATTTGCAGAAACTGCTCAAGACGCTGAGGTGCAGGTTGACGGTACGGGGATCCTCCTTGCGCTCGTCCAGCAGGAAGACCTCATAGTTGCGGATGACGGGGGGCTTGAGGGCGGCGAGGATCGCCTCGTCGGTCGTCTCTCCTTCCAGCGCCTGGGTCGCAAAACCGTCCAGGACTTCATGATAGATGGCCTGGGTCCGGGACGAATAGCGCCGGACCGTACGGATATAATCTATGAATTCGTCAGTCAGCATGGGCGAACGTTATAGGTCACGGACCGGCGTGAGGCCGAGGCCGGCGGCGATCGTGCGCATCAGCGCGTCCGCCTCTTCGAAGTTGTTGCCGATGCGGCCGTCCAGGATGGCTTCCTTGATCTCTTCCTTGATGACGCCGATCACTTTGCCCGGGCCGATCCCGTATACTTCCATGACATGCTCTCCCGTGACGGGGTTCTTGAAGCAGCGGATCTGGTCCCGCGCTTCGACTTCGGCCATCTTGTGCAGCACGAGTTCGAAGTTGGAACGGATGCGGGCGACCTTGGCGGGATTCTTCGAAGTGATGTCTGCGTTGCACAGGAGCATCAGGTCGTCGATGTCGTTGCCGGCGTCGAAAAGCAGCCGGCGCACCGCGCTGTCCGTCACCCCGTCATCCACCAGCGCGATGGGACGCAGGTGCAGGCGCACGAGTTTCTGGACATACTTCATCTTCTCGTTGAGGGGCATCATCAAGCCCTTGAAGATGCGCGGGACCATCTTGGCGCCGATGATCTCGTGACCGTGGAAGGTCCATCCGGTCGCGGGGTCGTAGCGTTTGGAGGCCGGCTTGCCGATGTCGTGCAGGAGAGCCGCCCAGCGCAGCCAGACATTGGGCTCGGTGCGTACCGAGGCGACCCAGCCGTCACCGTCCAGCTCCGGGGTGAAATCCTGGAGACGGCCCTCGGCGATGGCCTGTACCTCCGCTGCGGCCACGTTGTCCACCACCATGAGGGTATGGGAGAAATTCTCCTTATGCCCCCGGCCTTCGATGGTCTCGACCCCTTTGAGGGCCAGCAGGTCGGGGAGGATATATTCAAGCAATCCCGTCTCTTCCATGAGCCGGAAGGCTTCGGAAGGGCGGGGGGTGACCAGCATCTTGTTCAGCTCCTCGACGATGCGTTCCTTGGAGAGGATCGTCAGGCGGTCCTTCATCCGCCGCATCGAGTCGAGTGACTCCGGCACGATGGTGAACTGCAATTCCGGCGTACTGAGCTTGGTGGCGAAACGGATCGCACGCAGCATGCGCAGGGGATCATCGGAATAGGTGGTGTCGGGCTCCAGCGGGGTGCGGATGATGCCTGCAGCGAGGTCGCGGATGCCCCCGAAAGGGTCAACCAGTTCTCCGAAGGAATCCTCCTGGAGGCTGAATGCCATCGCGTTGATGGTGAAGTCGCGGCGCAGCTGGTCATCCTCGAGCGTACCGTCTTCGACGATGGGTTTGCGGGATTCGCGCCGGTAGGACTCCTTGCGGGCGCCGACGAATTCAATCTCATCGCCGTGGTACTTGAGCATCGCCGTGCCGAAATTCTTGAACAGGGAGACTTGCGTATGCGTGTGCTCCCTTTCCCGGATGCGGGCGCCGACGGCCTCGGCCAGCGCCATCCCGTTGCCTTCGACGACGATGTCGATGTCGTTGCAGGGACGTCCCAGGAAACAGTCGCGCACATATCCGCCGATGACAAAGGCCCGCACGCCCGTTTCGCGGGCGACGTCGGACACAATCTTGAAAATCGGTCGGTCGAGATATCCTTCGATGATGGTCATTATTTTTGGTTCTCCCTGCTGCAAATGTAATCATTTTTCGCGTATCTTTGCGTAGATGGCTGCCACACCGAGAATCTGGGATCCGCTGCGGCGGAAAAAAGTTGCTCTGACGCCCGAGGAAAGGGTGCGTCAGTGGATGATCGGTGTGCTGGGGGAGGTTTCCAGCGTACCGCGTCACCAGATGATGAGCGAGGTGGAGCTGCATTTCGGTTCGTCCGACAAGCTGTGGCGGGCAGACATACTGGTCTATGGGCCGGGAGGAGCGCCTCTGGCGGTCGTGGAGTGCAAGCGGCCTGAGGTCGCGCTGACACCTGCCGTGCTGGAGCAGGCCCTGCGCTACAACCTGGTGCTGGGCGTGAAATGCCTGGTGATTACCAACGGGAATGAGACGCGGGTGTTCGTGCGTTCCGGAGACTCCTGGACCGGGGCGGACCATTTCCTGACTTACGAAGAAATGTTGCAGATATGAGACGATTGTTTACCGCGGCGCTTTGCGCGCTGCTCTGTTGTTTCCATGCCGGCGCACAAGATCCGGTCCTCGGCGCTTTTCCTACCGAGCTGCCTTCCGTCCTGGATATCAGCAGCGGCGTGAGCACCCACGTGCAGGGCATTGCCGTCAGCCGCGAGAAAGGGGAAATGTACTTCTCCTTCACCACCCGGTTCATCCGTACTGACCCGAAAGGACGCGTACTGGGTACGATCGACCGTATCCAGGGGCACTTGGGCGCGATGACCTTCAATCCGGAAGACGGATGCGTATATGCTTCGCTCGAGTGCAAGAACGACGAGATCGGCGTGAGCATCGCCAAGAAACTGGGTGTGCCGATGTGGGAGGGGTCCTATTTCTATGTGGCCATCATAGACGTGGCCAAGGTGGATCGGATCGGGATGGATCCCGAGAATGATCCTGTGCTCCGGACTGTCTGCATCAAGCCTTCCGTGGATGACAATCTGGCGCGTGTCCAGCTCCCTGAAGGCGTACGGGAGCACCGTTTCGGCTGCTCGGGCATAGACGGCGTAACGATCGGGCCGGCTCCGGGTGAGGATGGGGCGGAACGTTTTTTATATGTTGCGTACGGAATCTACGGCGACCCCAGCCGCAGCGACAATGATTATCAGGTCCTCCTGTGCTACCCGCTGGAGCAGGTGAAGCAGTATGCGCAGACCGTCTCTTTCGGGACGATGCATACCTCCGGTCCGTCAAAGCCCTGGCGCAAATTCTTTGTCCGGACCGGCAATACGAACTATGGTGTCCAGAATCTGGCGTTCGATCCTTACACGGGCTACTTGCTGATGGCGGTCTACCGCGGCAAGAAGCAGCAGTTCCCCAATTATTCCCTTTACGCGGCGGATCTGTCCAAGCGGCCCTTCAAGGCCCGCCTGGAAGGGGTTCCGTACCGGAAGTGTAAGCAGTGGCAGCTGCCGCTCGCCGAAGACGGTATCTTGCACGAAGCCTCCGGCATCCGGGGCTGGAACTTCCGCTGGGGTTCCACCGGACTGTTCCCGCTGGGCGGGGGATATTATTTGTTCTCAGAGAATTACAAGGGTATGGAGACAGGCATAGAGGGCTGTCGTACACATCTTATGAGATGGACCGGTGACACAGCCCAACCCTTTGCTCCCGCCCGTTGATTTATTCGTCGCGCTGATAGATGAAATCGTCGAAGAGCGCCGTGCCGGCGTTCGAGAGGGTGTTGTAGCTGTATAGCGCGACGCGCGCGCCTTTCCAGAAGCCGAAATGAGCCTCGAACGGATCTCCGATATCGGAGAACCGCTCTCCCTCGGCGCTCCATGCGAATTGGAACGCGTTGTCCCGGGCGTTGAAGCTAAGGCGGAGCCAGATCATGTCTCCATTAAACTTCTGTTCACCGGATGGGCCGGCAGAAAGGACTTTGCAGCCGTTCACCATACAAATCCCGGCGCGGAAGTTTTCCTTGCCCATGCAAGCCAGTCCGGCGGATTGCCCTTCCGCCATCTCTGAAAGATCCAGACACACCGTGTAACTGCCCTTGAAGCCCATCAGCTTCTGGGACAGGGTGTTGCGTGCTAATTCGAAGTTCTCAGCCGGAAGGGCGTTCAAAGCCAGTTTGCCGGAATGGGAAGTGAGAGACCAGGCGCTGTCCACGGGGTTGTGGTTCCATTGCCACTGCAGACCGGGCTTCGGGTCGGAAAAGTCGTCTGAAGAGGCGGGCAGGAACGGGCGCACCTTGGCTTTGCGGCCCTTCGCGACCTTTGGTTTGGCCCATCCCGCGACCGGCTCTCCGACACCGTTGCCGTCGTAGTCCTCGCCGATCACCGGCCAGCCTTCCTCCCAGTGCATCGGCTGGAGGTGTACCACCCGGCCCAGCGGATCTTGGAACTGGAAATGAAGGAACCACCATTCGCCTTCCGGCGTGTCCACGATGGCACCCTGATGGGGACCGTTGATTCCGGTCGAGCCTGTCTCCAGCACGATTTTCCGATCATAGGGACCGTAAATGTCTTTTGAACGCAGTACGGTCTGCCACCCGATTTTCACACCACCCTCGGGTATGCTCAGATAGTACCAGCCGTTCCATTTGTGGATCTTGGTGCCTTCCGCGGTCGGACCGGTGTAGATGGTCACGCCCTCGTCCAGCAGCTCCCGGCCATCCGGGGACATCTTGTGGAGGATGATGGGACCGGCACCCTTGAGACTGTGCCCGAGATAAGCCTGGCCGTCCTCATCCCAAAAGGGACAGGGGTCTTCCCAGCGGGGAATCGCTTTCACGCAATGCAGGGGAGACCAGGGACCGGCCGGATCCTCCGCCGTGCTCATGAACAGGCCTTCCTCCGGTGTACAGAAATAGACCCAGAACTTCCCGTCATGCCAGCGGATGGCAGGGGCCCAGCTGCCGCCGGAATAGTGCGCGTTCTCATCCCAACCCGGCAGGTCGAAGCGGTCGTAAATCTGGGAGATGAGCCGCCAGTTGACCAGGTCATCGGATTCGAGTACCTGCATCCCCATGAAATGGAAATCGGAGGCAACCATATAATACTTGTCTCCCACGCGGATGGCGTCAGGGTCGGAATAGTCGGCAGCCAGGACCGGGTTGATATAACGTCCGTTGCCGGTATCGCCCCAAGTATTGCCGTTGGGTTTCGGGGCGCAGGAAAACAGGCTTGCCGCGACCAGCAGGCAAGGAAGGATTCTATTCATATGTCTGGATGTATATCTATTCGTCAATCTGATGATAGAAATCGCCGAAATCGATGAAACCCTGCTCTTTCAGGGTTGTGTCCCGGGTCAATGCGCCTTCGGAACCTCCTTCGATCTGGTCCGTCGGGGTTTCGGGCAAGATGACTACGGTCGCGTCGGGTTTGTTCAGGGCCAGTTTTAGCACGTCGGTCACCTGGCGGGTAATCATCGGGGCCAGCCACTCGAATTCTTCAATCCGACGGTTGTCGATCTCCCGCTCGACTTCCGCACGGATCTCCTCTTTCATCTGTTTCGTGAAAGCCTCGGCTTCTTCATCGTCGACCGGTGGCAGTTCGATCCATCCGAAGAAATCCCTTTCGCGGAAGGAACGTGCGATGTCCCAGGTCATCTGCCGCTTGGAGAAGGAAAGCAGACCTGGCTGGAACTGAGCCAGATATAAGGTTTTCGTCGCTTCGTCGTACTTAAACTTCACGTCCTCCAGCTTGATTCCGTACTGCGCCTTGATATCCGTACGGAGCGCACCGTTGAAACTGAGTTTTTTCTTCTTGTCTTCCCGGACATAGCTGCGGGTGAAAGAAGTGTCCAACTCCAGCACGGAAAGATGCAGGATGGGGGAGATGCCGGTGACGTTCAGTTTGCTGCGGCTCATTTCCGCGAGACGCTGACGAAGGTCTTCGACCTGCCCTTCCAGTTCCGCATTATGCTTCTCGGATTCACGCAATTCGTCCTGCCCGCTCTTGATAAAGGCTTTCCAGATGAGGAATGCCAGGGCAAGGGCGGCCAGCAGGATCAGGCCATACTTCAAGGTCGCTTCAAGGAAGAGTAAGCGGATGCAAAGGGCACCCAGCAGCACGAAGACGACGATAGCGATGATATGCCAGGCTTTTCTTTTCATGGTTTACAGTTTCCAGTCGTCGGTACGGAAGGGCGCGAGCGGGACGCCGCAGGCGTTGAAGACCGTGCCGACGCTCCAGTTACGGAAGCAGTAGCGGACGGCCACGGGTTCCGGGACTTCGGGGCAAGATACGACGTAGCTGGTGCCGTTTTTCTGGCGGGCTTTGGCGGGGTGGAATACTTTGTCTGCGCCGGCCAGTTCGAATCCGTCTACGTCGCAGCCCATCGGGTTGAGGCCCAGGGGACCGACGTTGAAGCTGACGATGGCTTTCCCGTCCTCGACGGTGAAGGACTTGTAGGTCGGCGCTTCCGCCTCGATTCCTTTCACTCCGTAATCGTTCTGAAGTGCGAGGAGGGCGAGACGCTTGCCGACAGCAGGTTTCTGGCAGGGATGGATGGTGCCGTATTCGCCGACATCGACGGTGGCGGCCATGCCGCTGTGGGGAATGGTCTGCAGGGTTTTCTGCTGCGCTTCATAGAAATAGCCGCTTGTCCAGTCGTCGGGTTTCCCATAGGGGTAAGGCGCGATCTGGACGAAATAGAACGGCGCATCCGGGACCTGGAAGAGCTCACGCATCATCTGGACATAGGCGGTCTGAAGACGGATGTACTGCTCCGGGCGGCCGCGGTTGGTCTCACCCTGATACCAGAGCATGCCCTTGAAGGTATAGGGCACGAGGGCGTGGACCTGGCCGTTGTAGAGCAGGCAGGGCTCCTGATGTTGACGCTTGGGGTTTACCTCGCCGGTCTGGAGATAGCTCAGGTCGAATTCGCTGCCGAACTGCTCCCGGATGGTCTTTTCGTTGATCCATGTCTCGATGGAACTGCCGCCCCAGTCGGATTCCAGGATACCGACCGGGATGTCCAGCACGCTCTGGAGATAGTCCGCAAAGAAGTAGGCGGTTGCGCTGGTGTTGGCGACGGCTTCGGGGGTGTGGGTCTTCCATCCTTCCGTGATGACCGTGTCCTGGGGCGTGGTCATGGAGCGCCGGGTGATCTTGCAGACGCGGATGGGACGGGATGGCTTGGCCCTGACGATGAAGTCTTCGCCACCACGGGCGGGCTGGGAGCCGTAACCCTTGACCGGCATGTCCATGTTGGACTGTCCGGAGGCAAACCAGACTTCGCCGATGAGGACATTGCGGACCGTGAGTTTCTCCCCGTCGCTGATCACGATATCATAAGGACCGCCTGCTGCCGGGGTATAGACGCGGGCGAACCATTTTCCGGTTTCGGGATCCGCCTTGACGATGGTCTTGCCGCGGGTCCAGCCGGGGCAGATCGTGACTTTCTTGCCGGGGGTGGCGGTGCCCCACAGGGCCACGCCGGTCTGCTGCTGCAGGACCATGTTGTCTCCCAAGAAATTGGGCAACTCCACCTTGGCGGAGGCGGCGACGCTCACCAGGGCGAGCGCAAGGACGAAGAAAAGCTTTTTCATGGCGCTTGATTTTTACAAAATTACCTTTTTTTTTGAAATAATCATCGCACCGGGGGACCCTTTCTATTTCTCGGGATAAAACATATCTTTGTGGTCGGACCTTATTCCTCCCGAAATAAATCATGAAACGGATCTTAACACTTCTTTGCCTTGCCCTGCTTCCCGTATTGTTCGCGGGCGCGGCAAATCCCATGGACGTGTCGCTGGGGACCGCTCTCCGCCCTCCGTCGACGCCTCTGGTAACCGTGGATCCTTATTTCTCCATCTGGTCGTCCACGGATGCCTTGAATGCGTCCCAGACGGTGCACTGGACAGGACAGTCGAGTCCGCTCCTCAGTTATGTCCGGGTGGACGGCACCCTCTACCGGGTGCTGGGCAAGGAAGAAGACTGCTGCGAGGCGGCCGATGGCGGCCCCAAGAAGCAAATCCCTTTCCGTTTCAAGGCCGTCGCAGCGGAGCAGACTGGCCTTTCCGTATTGCCCATGCGCACGGTGGCCTCTTTCACTTGCGGCCCGGTGGACCTGGATCTGATTTTCACGGCCCCGCTGTTCCTGGATAATCTGGAACTTCTCAGCCGTCCTGTCAATTATGTGACCTGGCAGTGCAGGTCCAACGACGGGGCTGGGCACGACGTGCAGGTTTATTTCACGGCTTCGCCCAAGCAGGCCGTCCATCTCCCCGACCAGGCCATCAACGCTGGAAAGGGTTCCGCCGACGGCATTGATTTCGTCCGTGCCGGCACGCAGGAGCAGAGGATCCTGGGCCGGAAGGGGGACAACGTTCGCATCGACTGGGGCTATGTCTACGTCGGAACCCCTGCCGGGAAGGGAAGGGTGGCTGTCTCGGATTATTACCGATCCCTCAATCGTTTCGCAAAGGATGGCGTCCTGCTTTCCGGCAGATCCTCCTTTACCAGGGAAAGCGCAGACCGGCAATTCCTGGCACTGGCCTACGCCAACGACCTGGGCAAAGTCGGGCCCGAGACCAAGGCCGACTATGTGATGCTCGCGTATGACGATATCTGTTCCATCCAGTTTTTCGGCACGAACCTCCGTCCGTATTGGAACCGGACCGGCGACAAGACGATCTGCGGGCAGATGGCCCTCGCGGCGGCGGGATACGATGCCCTGACGGCTGCTTGCGTAAGTTTTGACGCCCGCCTGATGGCCGACGCCACCCGTTCGGGCGGCCGCGAATATGCGGAACTCTGCGCCCTGGCATACCGCCAGGCCATCGCCGCCCATAAGCTGGTCGAGTCCCCTGAGGCCGGCCTGCTCTTCCTTTCCAAGGAGTGTTTCTCCAACGGCTCGATCGGGACGACCGACGTGACCTACCCCTCCGAGCCCCTTTTCCTGTACTACAATCCGGATCTGGCGAAAGGCCTGCTCAACCCTATCTTTTATTATAGCGAGAGCGGCCGCTGGACGAAACCCTTCGCCGCCCACGACGTCGGTACCTATCCGCTCGCCAACGGCCAGACCTATCCCGGAGACATGCCTGTCGAGGAATCAGGCAACATGCTGATCCTCACGGCAGCCATTGCCCGGCTGGAGGGGAATGCGGACTATGCGTCCAGGCACTGGGAGACCCTCACGACCTGGGCCGACTACTTGCTGGATCACGGGATGGACCCGGAAAACCAGCTCTGTACGGATGATTTCGCCGGCCGTTTCGCCCACAACGCCAACCTTTCCATCAAGGCCATCCTGGGCATCGCTTCCTTTGCGCGCCTGGCCGGGATGCTGGGCCAGGAGGATGTGGCCGCCCGTTACCTGGCCGAGGCCCGGAAGATGGCCTCGGAGTGGAAGGAGATGGCCTTCGACGGCGACCATTACAGACTGACCTTCGACAAGCCCGGGACCTGGAGCCAGAAATATAATCTTGTCTGGGACAAACTCCTCGGCACGAGTCTCTTCGATCCTGCCATTGCCCGGACCGAGGTCGCCTATTACCTGACCCGGCAGAACGAGTACGGCCTTCCGCTCGATAACCGGAAGACCTATACCAAGACGGACTGGATCCTGTGGACGGCGACGCTGAGCGATTCACAGGCGGATTTCGAGCGTTTCATCATCCCAGTCTGGAAGTTTATGGATGAGACGGACGACCGGGTCCCGATGTCCGACAGGATCTTCACCGATTCCAAGAAGCATCTTGGTTTCCGGGCACGTCCCGTAGTCGGCGGATACTTTATCAAACTGCTGGCGGATAAGATGACCGGTGCGACCGATCCTTCTGTGAAGTCAGAGCTGAATAAATGAAACGATTTTCATATATTTGCACGTTTTTCAAACTAAGAGTATGGCGAAGATTAATTGCATAGGAATCCTTACATCCGGGGGTGATGCGCCCGGCATGAATGCGGCTATCCGCGCCGTCACGCGCGCGGCCATCTTCAACGGATGGAAGGTATATGGTATCTACCGTGGCTGGGAAGGGCTCATCAACGACGAGGTCAAACCGTTCACCACGGAGAGCGTGTCCAATATCATCCAGCGCGGCGGTACGATCCTCAAGACCGCCCGCAGCGATGCGTTCCGCACCCCGGAAGGGCGTGCGATTGCGGCAAAGACACTCAAGAAATATAAGATCGACGCCCTGGTCGTGATCGGCGGCAACGGGTCGCTTTCCGGCGCCGAGGAGCTGGCGCACGAGTACGACGTGCCGGTCATCGGCATTCCCGGGACCATCGACAACGACCTCTACGGCACGGACAGCACCATCGGCTACGATACGGCGCTCAAC
>JAEEGF010267140.1_pt1 | contig 20159 bp, 15 predicted proteins | sample 9134171 | NCBI WGS metagenome assembly JAEEGF01 (sample SAMN16246542, study PRJNA631951) | gut metagenome | biome: gut microbiome; feature: rumen; material: AP-attached | host: Bos | place: Iran: Karaj | collected 2018-10
ACTGTCGCTACCACCACCTCCTTGTGGATGTCCATGCCGCAACCTCGCGACACGACCTGCGTGAATTCAACTGCTGCCATAATCTCGTAAGTTGTCTAACTATATAACGAGGCGGCAGCCACTTTTCATTCACTTTGGCGAATTTGAAATATTCATGAGGGTTTCATAACGCTCCCCTTTATATTATATATACGTTTCAGCTTCGGGAATCTTGCATGCAAACTGGTCTTTTTTTTCGCTCAGTCGGATTGCAAATCAGACCAGGCGAAGGCCGTTTGCGGCCCATCATCCCCGTCCATGTGAGGCCGTGAAAGACCGCGGCCATTCAATCCCCGTCCGTGTGAAGCCGTGGAAGTCCGCGGCCATTCAATCCCCGTCCGTGTGAGGCCGTGGAAGTCCGTGGCTCATCGCACCACCTGCTTCCGCCCGTCGCGGATGTACACGCCCGGCCGCGGCCGGCCATGCACGCGGCGGCCCTGCAGGTCGCGGAAGAGACCTTCTTGACCATCGAGACGAACACCCCCCACATAAAGTGGTATAGCATAGAAATCATCGGCTGAAAAGATGTGTTCACCTTTGTCCTTACATTCCACAAACAATGTCGACGCGCCATTGGTGGTAATGTTCTCAATGTAAAGGAATCCAGTTTCACTGCCTATACCCCCGACAACGGTTTTCTTTCCCTTGTCTACACTTCGCCATGTCTGACGAACAAACGTATTGTTCTGCACGCTGATGGTGTCGATCTCATTAAGACAGAAATCCCCAGGCATCCAAGCCATGCTGGTAGGTACGCCCATGGCAGCGTCAAAGTCATACAGCATTTGCCATTCGTCCTTCTTGTAGTCTATGGGCTGGGAAAAACCGTCTACCGACCCAGTACACAACGCATAGAAGTACAGTTCCCCCTCTTCTTCATACGCATATCCGAAAAGCTGATCCGCTCCGTCTGAACGATGCAGGATTTCGACACATTGCTTATTGTCGAAAAGGGTGTTTCTGCCCACTACAAGAGAATGGAAATCTACCTTATAGGGCACATCACCGATGATTATTTGCTCTTCCGTCATATGATCATAATCTGGCAGCACCTCCTTATAAACCCATTCACGGCCTTCTGACAGCATCGTGTCGTATTCGTGGGCTTCAGAAAAAAGAGGAAACAGTAATAGAAATGTAATAATGGTTGCTTTCATGTTTTGTCTTTTATGGGGTTGTTATCTCTAATTCTGCGCCGAGCTTCACTTCCGTGACTCCATTCAATGTTGCACTATTAGCACGGAGGTTGCTAAGAATTTCTTTCTTACTTTAAACATAGTTGTTAGATAATAAAGTGGAACAAACTGTTAATTGTAGGTGCAAAATTAGCCCAATTCATCCAACAATCCAAATATAACCTCAAAAAAGAATTAATTTAGAATTAACTACAGCACTATGTTTATACTTTCCTTACATTCAATGCATTATGACTCATACGAAAAGAAAGTCATTGCACAAACCTCTCCATTCTTTCTTTCAAATCTTTGCCGCTACCTTTCTCATCATAGAATTTTTTCATGATTCTTCCGCTTATCTGCGATACATTGGGAGAAGACACTCCCAACAAACCTGCCACCTCTTTTATTGTAAAACTAAGATTAAAAAGAAGGCAAGTGTAATACTCTGTATCATTCAGCAGATGTCTTCTTTGTGTCAGGAATTGATAGAATTGTGGTGATGCATTCCTTATCAAAGTGTCAGCCTGGCTCATTTCTTCATCAGTTAGGCGCTCTCCCCTTGGAGCTTTCTTAAGTAGAACGGCAAAGGAGGGGGACTCAGAGAGTATGCCAAAACGTTTTTTCCCCCCTATACTTACTTTCCCATGTTTCTGGCTGACCTCTTTCATCAATCGGCTCAATTGCTTTTCTTTTTCATCTATTTCTGTTTTCAGCTTGTTTGCGTAGCTTTGTATGGCATAATACTGTTGACTTTTCTTTTCCATTTCACTTTGGTCAGATTTGATGATTTCGTCAAGTGAGGCCTTGTCTTTTCGAAGTTGTGTCAGGGAATTCTGCATCAAGCAGAGTTCTTCTGTCTTTCTATTAAGCAAGGCGATTGCGGATTTCCGCTTGCGATAAAGAACCAGCAAGCCCGAAGCTGCCAATAGTGCAGAAACGCAGAACGCAAATAGAATCGCCTGCTTTTTCCTCTGTTCTGTCTCAGTTCTGAGACGCTCTTTGTGAACTGCCTGTTCGTGACGGCTATAGTTATATAATGCAGCCGTTTGCTTAACTATATCGGTAGTCATTTCGGCATAGACGGAATCGTTCATGTCGTAGCTGTACATGGCATATTTGGCGGCTGAGTCAAGACGGTTGGTTTGCGCAAACAGTGCGGCAAGTCCTTTGGCACCCATGTTCTGGTTGTTGAAATCCTTACCGTCATGTAGTTCTTTCCGAAAGAAATACTCGGCAGAGTCATAGTTCTGCACGGAAAGATAATAATGCCCTTTAGTGTTGTAGTATGCTTCTCTTCCTCTGATGATGTTCTGATTTGAATCAAAGAAGCCAGACTCTTGCTCATAGAAATCCATGTAGTGCCGTGCTGTCTTGATGTCTCCACATGCCAACAGGTCTTTTATGGCGAACCCGCAATAAGCTGCGGCAATATTTCTTTCACCCTTCTCGCAGAAAGTCTGCTTGATGTGGCGGCAAATGCTGATGACAGAATCACCCTTATGAAGCCGACGATAACCACTCATTTTGTGGGCATATTCTGTCAACGCTTGAAGGGTGTCCCTATCTCTCCATGCATAGTATACAGAAAGGTCGAGACAATGTAGATAGTCGTGCATGAGGTTTTCCCTATAAAAAACAGACGACATTTGGCCATATACCCGGCTGAGAGTGTGGTAGTCGCAGTCGCTGGCGATGGTGTCTGCTCGGCTGGCTGCGTCGAGATAGGCCTCGATGGCGGCTGGTGCCTCGCCCAGGTCGGCGTAGGTGCGTCCGAGGATGTAATGTGCACGGAGCTGCTCGTTGGGCGTGCCGTGGCGGTCGAAGTATTCGGTGAGAGCTTGTGCCAGCGAGTCGTTGGTCATCAGGGAGTCGGCCACGTTCTGGCGCTCCAGCTCCTCCAACTGGGCGAGCATGTCGCCGTGGCGGCTACTACTACAGGCAGCCATGAGCAGGGCCATGAGGGCATAAATATAAATGAGTCGATTCATGGGTGCAAAGGTACGAATAAGCGAGAGAAAAGCAAAAGAAAAGCTCGCTTTTCTTTTGCTTTTCCGAGCGAGAGTGCCTTCGGCGATAGCCAAAAGTACGAATAAGCGAGAGAAAAACAAAAAGAAAAACGTGTTTTCTTTGCTTTTTCCGAGCGAGAGTACCTTCGGCGACAGCCAAAGGTACGAATATGCGAGAGAAAAAGCGAAAGAAAGACCCCCCGGTTTTATTTCGCGTCAATAACGAGGGAGTATGGATAAGGGGTGAAAACAGGTTGGCAGCGGCCGCTGCCATCATTGTTCCCGACCGCTGCCATCATTGGCAGCGGCCGCTGCCAATCATGGGGGCGGTCGCTGCCAACCCAAAAGGCATGGTGTTTTCCCCGGACACTCACACCGATTACCTGAGAGGCAATGGCTTCCTCCTCGCAATTGCCTCACTTTGCCTACGGCGTAACGCGAATGGTCGTGAATGAAACGCGAATGAATCGCGAATTATATTTTTGCGCAGCATTTATGGGTCATTCGTGGGCCATTCACGGATATTGACGTTGCGTCGCAGACAAGTTTTTGCCTACGGCGTAACGCGAATGGCCGTGGATGGCACGTGAATGAATCGTGAATAATGTTTTGCGTAGCTGCGTCGGAAAGCGATGTGCGACCTGATTTTGTTTTTCCATGTTTTATGATGCTTTCTGCAAGTCGCGGAGCGCAGACGGCGTTGGAGGTGCTATTCGTCGTAGCAGCCCATGCCCTTGGCGTTTGAGAGCGAGTCGAGCCGGAAGTCGTAGATCATGTCGTGGCTGTTCACCATGCGGAAGTGGTGCTCGCCCTGCACCGAGTCTTTGGGCGTCTCCCAAATGACGTTCTTGCAGTTCACGGTGTCTTCCAAGGCGGGCGTGCGTAGCAGGCTGTTCTCGAAATAGTAGCTGAAGGCTGTGGCGGTGTCGCCCTCCAGTGCCTCGCCCATCACCACGTCGTCGTCGTATCCGGTGACGATGCTGTTCGCCATCCTCATCTGCAGCAGCGGGCATGGTGCCTCGCCGTGCCTGTTGGTGAAGCGCAGGGCGGCGCCACGGCCGGTGCCTACCACGGCAAACTGTGCCAGGGTGCAATGGTCGATGGCTACGGCTCCACCATGGAAAGCCACGCAATCGCCCGCCGCATTCGAGAACAGGCAGCGCATCAGCCCCACCCACGAGTTGACGGCCAGCAATCCCGTTCCCGAGCTGTTGTGCACCGTGGAGCCTTCCATGTAGAGTCGCTGCCTGTCGGTGAGCAGGGCCGACGAGTCGCACACGATGCCATTCTCGGCATTTCGTATCTCTGTGGCGATGAGCATGTTCTCGTAGGACGAGGGGAAGAAGCGCAGGCCTCGCCACTGGCCGGGCAGCCGGTCGTAGGGCAGGTAGCTGAAGATGCGGTCGAGGCGGTCGCCGCGCAGCACGGCGCTGTCGGCCATCAGGGTGCCGTAGACGTCGATGCCGGCGCGGTCGTGGAAGTAGAGAGTGGTGTTCTTCAGCGTGAGTGTGGCCGCGCTGTCAACGCGCAAGCCCTTCATCACCACGATGGGCGTAGTGCTGCTGATGAGGGAGTCGCGCTGGATGATGATGCTGTCGCAGATGAGGGCATCCCACGAGTGGCCCCACAGCGTGACGTGCTGTTGGCGTCCTCCCTCGAGGGTGAAGATGAGCTGGTCTTCTATCAGCTGTGGTTCGGGCTGCTGGTTGCGGGGCGCGGTGAGCTCCACAAACACGCGGATGCTGTCGCCACTGCGCACTTCCAGATCGGTGGCGATGGCTCCGAGGGCATTGTCGAGATAGGAGCCGTCGACGTTCACGCGGAACCCCGTCTGGTTGCCCTGCCGCAGGTGGACACTCTGCAGCCGCAGGCCACGGTTGGCGCGGTTGTAGACCCAGAAATCGTAGGTGCGCGAGCCGACGGTGGAGAACACGGTGTCCATCTTCACCGAGTCGACCGAGAAGGTGAGCATGGCGGTGGGCGAGGTGGTGAACTCGTCTTTGTCGGAGCATGAAGCCACTCGCGCGCACGCGCATAATATAAAAAGGTATAAGAAAATCCGTTTCATCTTAATGATAAAACGGATTTTCTTTCGTTTTATTATCTACGGCCACTGCAAAATGAACAACGAATTGAACGAATTCGCCGAAGCAAGGACAACGAATTAAACGAATTTGACGAAGCAAGGACAACGAATTGAACGAATGAAACGAATTTGACGAAGTAAGGACAACGAATTAAACGAATTTGACGAATAGTCGGTGCAGCCCTAATTCGTTAATGATTATCCGCAATCAGGTGACTATGCCGCGGAATGACGATATGTCTGTCCGCTTTAGGATGCAGCAGAAGCCCCGGAGGGGCGGTGGAATACAGGCAGGGGTGAAACCCCTGTGAAAGCAGACAGGACGAAAGCCCCGGAGGGGCGACAGAATATCCTACCTTCACAGGGACGATGTCCCTGCCTGGACGATTGGTGCTCACCATCGTCTTCCGTCGCCCCTCCGGGGCTTCTACTGCTGCGACTCCTTAAAGCATACAATTTTCATTCAGAGCCTTTTTTGCCCCAATTTGTTATTTCATAATTACTTACCAAATAGCGCGCGCAGCCCTAATTCGTGTAATTCGTTAAATTCGTTGTTGAAGAAAAAAGCCACCGAAGTAAGAACAACGAATTAAACGAATTTGACGAATTAAACGAATAGAAGGTTTTAATTCGTATAATTCGTCAAATTCGTTGTTGAAGCATAGTCACTGAAGTATCGACAATAAAATGAAACGAATGGGGCGTGTGGTCCCCATTCGTTTCATTCGTAAAAAATCGCTGTCGATGAGAGGTCATCCGAAGTAGCGCTTCAGCAGTCCGGCGAAGCCAGCCCCGTGGCGAGCCTCGTCCTTGGCCATCTCGTGCACGGTGTCGTGGATGGCGTCGAATCCGGCAGCCTTGGCGTTCTTGGCAATGCGGAACTTGTCTTCGCATGCGCCAGCCTCGGCGGCGGCGCGCTTCTCCAGGTTGGTCTTCGTGTCCCATACGCACTCGCCCAGCAGCTCGGCGAAGCGGCTGGCGTGGTCGGCCTCCTCGAAGGCATAGCGCTTGAAGGCCTCGGCAATCTCGGGATAGCCCTCGCGGTCGGCCTGACGGGCCATGGCCAGATACATGCCCACCTCGCCGCACTCGCCATTGAAGTGGTTGCGCAGGTCGTTGATCATTTCCTCAGAGACACCTTCGGGCTTGCCGTCGCCAATGCGGTGAATGGTGGCGTAGGTGGTCTCGCCATCTTCCTTCAGTTCAGAAAACTTCGAGGCAGGAGCCTTGCAGATGGGGCACTTCTCGGGAGCGGCATCGCCTTCGTAGATATATCCACAAACGGCGCAGATAAACTTTTTCTTCATATTTGCAATACTTATTATTAGGTAAATGAATTCTCTGCAAAGATAAGCATAAAAAACAAATCCCGCAAGCATTTTGCGGGATTTATTTTACAATTTATATAAAGCCCCCCCTCAATCCCCCCAAACGGGGGAAGAACTACCCTGCTTTTTCCCTCCTTTGGGGGGATTGAGGGGGGCTTGTTTGGCAAATGCGGCCACGGTGTGGGCCAGTGCACGCGGGTTGCCCATGTCGAAGCGCTCGCCTTGGAGCCTGACGCCATACATCCCCTTCCGGCTGCGCACGGCATCGAGGGCCGCTGTCAGTTCTATCTCGTGCTTGCTGTCGCCCTGAGCATCGGCGGCAGCGATGTCGCGCTCTAACTGTTCGTAGACGTCGGGCGTGAGGATATATTGTCCGAAGACGGAGCAGTATTCGTGGTGGCCGTCGGCGCAGCGAACGCCCAGGTTCTGCTCGGCATAGCTCGACTTGGGCTTCTCCACCAGCGTGCTCACGTTGAGCAGCGTCTCCCGCTTGTCTTCCCACACGCCGCTCATGATGCCGAAGAAGCTCACCTCGCGCACATCGACGGGATAGAGGCCGAGGGTGAGGCTGTTGGTCTTTTCGAAGGCCTCGATGAGTTGCAGGGCGCAGGGCTTGTTTGTGGTGGAGCGGTAGAGCGTGTCGCCCAGCATCAGCAGTACTGGCTCACCGTGGGCGAACTGCGCCGTCTGGTAGACGGCGTGGCCGAAGCCCCGTTTCTCTTGCTGGTAGACGTAGTGCAGACGCTTGCCGATGTCGGCGATGCGGCTCTCATATTCCTTGCTCTCGGTGCTCAGCTTGTCAAGGTGCTCGTCGCTGAGGGGTCGCTCAAAGAAGTCGCTGTACATCTTGCGCTCCTCCTCGCTGCCCAGCACTAAGCAGATGTCGTCGATGCCACTCTGCACCAGCTCTTCGAGCAGGATGAGGACGACGGGGCGCACCATGCCGTCGGCACAGGGGATGGGGAAGAAGTCCTTCTTTATGCAGCGGGTGGCGGGATAGAGGCGGGTGCCGAAGCCCGCCACGGGGATGACGGCACGGTGCACGGTGTGCACGGGCTGCAGTGTGAGGCTGTAGGAAGACATACCCTTGGCGGCGAGATAGTCTACGAGCAGCTGCTGGCTACTGGCATCGTGGGCCAGAAACTGCACGCTGCCGTCGCCATGCGACCCCACGCCCTTGCCGCCGTAGGTGAGGCTCTGCACATAGGCGTCGGCCAGCACAGCGCGCAGCTTGGGGGCCTTGAGCTCGTCGGGACTCATCGGCGCCACCTGGCGGTTGAACAGCTCTTCCGACTCGGTCATCAGGCGTCCCAGGGCCTCGCGGTCGCCGTTGGCCATATAGGCGATGGCGCGCTCCACAATCTCCTGGTTCTTCACCCCCAGCGCCTCGTGCAGCCGCCGTCCCTGCTCGTCGATGGGGAAGGGGTAGGCCCTGTTCAGGTCGGAGAGAATCTTGATGGTGTCCTTGGTGCCCATCAGGTCGGCGAACACCCAGTGCAGGGCGCGCTTCACGGTGAGCGGGCGCACCTCTATCTCGTCGCCGTCGAAGGTCATCAGGTTGGGCTTCACGCCGAAAGCGCACGCCTGGTCCAGTCGGCCGCAGCGGCTGCTGGTGCGCAACTCGCCCACGTAGGCGATGTTCATCTCGCCCATCGTGTTCAGGTGCAGGTTGTACATCTGGTTGAAGGCGCGCGCCACGAGCACGCAGATGGCCGCACTCGACGAGAGGCCGCTCTTGATGGGCAGCGTCATGTCGGTGATGGTGATGCGCACGCCGCCCACCTTGTACCACTCAAGCATGTAGCTGGCCACGCCGGCACTGTAGCAGAAGAACGACCCCGAGCGGGCCACGCGCTTCAGCTCCTGCTCGTCCATGCGGCAGGCGAAGTCGTGCCATTGGTCGGCAATCTGTGGTGCGGTGCTGTGCATCTCGAAGATACTGGAGCGCTCCACCTCGGCGGTGATGCCCTGCTCGATGCCCGTGACGATGGCGGCACCGGGGGCTATCTGGGCGTTCATCGTGCGGTAGTGGCCCGCCCAGTCGGTGTGCTCGCCAAAGAGGCATAAACGTCCGGGAACAAATAACTTGGTCATAGTTTTTTAGGGGAGTGAAAGGGGAGTGAAGGGGACAATAGTTTTGCAACTGGGGAAAGTGGTGCCCCTTTAAATTCCCTTTTTAATCAACTTCTTTTTAGCTTCTCTTCTCCTTGACGATGCCGTGGCGGTAGGCGCGCAGCAGCCCTTTCAGGTCGCTGATTTGTGTGCGCAGTTCGGCACCCTTGTCGGTGTCGGCCACCAGCATGCGGTGGGCCGACATCTCCACCAGCTGTGTGGTGCTCTTGATGTCGGTGCCTCGCTGTATGGCGTCCTGCGTGCTGGTGAACGGCTCGTGCTGCACCAGCTGGAACCCGCGCGAGTGGTAGATGAGGGTATAGCCGGCGATGCCCGTCTCGGTGTGGTAGGCTTCCGAGAAGCCCCCGTCGATGACCATCAACCGTCCGCCCGCCTTGATGGGGTTCTCGCCCGAGGCGGCATGCACGGGCACGTGGCCGTTGATGATGTGGCGCGTGGGCATCGGCGGCATGCCGAAGGCGTCCATGATGCGGTCGCACACCTCGGCCGAGTCGCGCAGCTGGAAGTAGTGGCCCTTCTCCTCGTGATAGGTCGCCTTGTCTTCGAGGAAGTAACGTTCGAAGGTGGCCATCTTCGATTTGTCGAAGAGGGGCGAGTCCTTCCCGCACCACAGGTAGAGGAAGTAGTCCTTGGCATACTGACGGATGTCTGGTGGGGTGTCGGTCTGGAAAGCCACGCGAATCAGGTGGTCAATCTTCTCCAGCAGCTCCTTCCCAGCGTAAGGCTCTCCCATGATGGGCACGGCCTTCAGCGTGCCGTCGGCGTTCAGCGGTATGCTGGCGTGGAAGAGCAGGTTCTGGTTGTAGATGCCATACATCGAGCCGTGGCCCAGCAGCGAGCGCAGGTGCTTGCGCAGCTTCTCGCTGACGCGGAACGAGTGGTGCAGCTTCTGTATCAGTTCGCGCTCCTCCTCGGTCAGCACCGAGGGCGCCGATGGCAGCACCGTGGGGAAGCAGCACGACTTCATGGCATACGTGTGTCCACCGATGGTGCACACGCCGTGCTCGTAGTCGACGGCATCCAGCAGACAGCGGTCGTCCATCTGCCACTCTGGGTGGCGGCGTATCACCTCGGCCTCCACCTTGAACTGCAGCACGCTGATGGCCTTGTGCATCTTGGCCGTCAGCTGCACGGTCTTCTCGTCCATCACGGCATCCTTCAGCAGTCTGGGCTGAAACTCCAAGCAGGGGTCGTCGGCGTAGGTCTCAAGGGCGAAGGTGGCCAGTGGCAGCAGGTTGATGCCGTAGCCCTCTTCCAGCGTGGCCATGTTGGCATAGCGCAGGCTCAGGCGCAGCACGTTGCAGATGCAGGCGTCGTTGCCGGCGGCGGCACCCATCCACAGGATGTCGTGGTTGCCCCACTGTATGTCCCACGAGTGGTAGTGGCGCAGCACGTCCATGATGATGTGGGCGCCGGGACCGCGGTCGTAGATGTCGCCCAGGATGTGGAGCTGGTCGATGGCCAGGCGGTGGATGACGTTGCAGATGGCCACGATGAAGGCGTCGGCGCGGCCCGTGGAGATGATGGTGCTCACGATGACGTTCACGTAGGCCGCCTTGTTCTGGTCGTGGGTGTGCTCGTGCAGCAGTTCCTCGATGATGTAGCTGAACTCGGGGGGCAGCGCCTTGCGCACCTTCGAGCGGGTGTATTTCGACGACACCTCGCGGCACACCTTCACCAGCTGGTGGATGGTGATGTGATACCAGTCGGCCATGTCCTCCTCTTGCGCCTTTATCAGCTCCAGCTTCTGTTCGGGATAATAAATCAGGGTGCACAGCTCTTTCTTGTCGCTCTCGCGGATGGAGCTGCCGAAGAGTTCCTCCACCTTGCGCTTGATGTTGCCCGACGCATTCTTCAGCACGTGGATGAATGCCTCGTGCTCGCCGTGCAGGTCGGCCAGGAAGTGCTCTGTGCCCTTGGGCAGGTTCAGGATAGCCTCCAGGTTAATCACCTCGCGAGCGGCGTCGGCCACGGTGGGAAAACTGCGGCTCAGCAGGTTCAGATATTTCTCGTCGGAGTTCATAATTGCAATTAGAATATCGAAAAGTTTGCTGCAAAGTTACGAAAAGTCGAGAGCAAAACAAAGGAACTTGTTCCTTTTTTTGTCGCGACGGAGTAAATTCGCCGTCGGAGAGGGCAAAGTCACGAAAAAACGGGGGCAAAACAAAGGAACTCCTTCCTTTTTTTGCCTTCACAGAGCAGTTTCCTTGAGCAAAGCGAGAAAAAACGCCGTCGCAGATGGCAAAGTCCTTGCAAAAGCAAGCGGTGCAAGCATCGAGCTACGAAAGAAAGCGGGGGGCGTACATCCTCTTTGCACGTTTGTATCGGGAATCACCCCTCCCCATTGCTTTTTTATAAAGCAGGGTAAGAGTTTACGTTCTTTTCACCCAGTTCACGCATTTCACGTCTGGCATCAGGCTGAAGTCTTTCACGTTGTCAGTAACGACTGTCAAACCGTAATGAAGGGCAGTGGCTCCAATCAGCATGTCGAACTGTCCGACCTTTTGGTCCATGTCTTTCTTGATTCTCTTCAAGGCACATCGAATCTGACCGTATTCCTCGAATACATCACTAATAGGGTAAACAGTAATGTATTGTCTCAACCATTGAGGCTCTTTGATATGCCTTTCATAATCACTACTATTTATTGCTCCGTACGTCAATTCTGCAAGCGTTATTTCGGACGCAAATATTTGGTCAGGGTCCATTTCGTCCACCTTTTCCTTCACGCTACTGCGTTCGTGAAAGAACTCTATCCATGTACAAGTATCAAGAATGTACTTCTCCATCAGTCGTCGAGATCGATTTCACGCATGAATTCATTCTTTCGTCCGTCCTTGATAGCGGCTTCCATGCGGGCTGCATCCTCTGGGTCATCCTTCCAACAACCAGCAAGCGACATCAGCCCACGTTTGCGTTCTTCTTTAGACAGCCTAGGTTCTTTGACCTCCTCTTGGCTTTCTGCCAGAGACTCAGTCAAGAACATGATAACGATTTTCTTTTCTTCGCGACTCATTCCCTGTAGCAAACTCGTATACGGTGCCATAGGGGTTTCCTGAATTTTACTTGCAACAGCAGTCATACTCCAAGCGTTTTGATTGTTTGTTGCAAAGGTAAGCATATTTTCCGAATAAACAAATAAAATACAAGATAAAATGAGCAAATTTTGCTTGCACAACTTGCACTTGATGGGATTCGGGTCGTCAGCAGAAGTCTTAGTGTCGGCTCATTTCCCCAGGAATCGGGTGTCCAAGTAGGCTTGGAAGGCTTCTTTGTACATCTCGCCGATGGGCAGCGAGGTTTGCGCGTCCATGACGACACGGTTCTTGTTCACCTCCTGAATCATGCTGAGGTTGATGATGTAGGAGCGGTGGATGCGCATGAAGCGGGGCGCGGGCTTCGAGGGCGTGGCGGCATCGGCAGCCTGGAGCCGCTCTTCCATCTTCTTCATCGACAGCAGGGTGATGATGGGCTTGGCCTCGCCCTCTATCCACACTTTCAGATACTCACTCATGGCCTCTACGTAGCGGATGTGCGAGATGTGCACCTTCACGATGCGGTAGTCGGTTTTCAGGAAGAGCGTGTCGTCGGCTGGCGCGGCTGGTGCTGCGCTGATGGCGGCCGGTGCGCTCTCCAGCCTTTCCTTCAAGCGGTTGGCCGCCCTCTGGAAGTCTTGCAGTCCGAAGGGCTTCAGCAGGTAGTCGACGGCATTGACGCGAAAGCCCTCTACGGCATACTCCGAGTAGGCAGTGGTGAAGACGACGAGGGGAGGGGCGGCGAGCGACTTCACGAAATCCATGCCGTTGAGGTCGGGCATGTTGATGTCGCAGAAGATGGCGTCTACGGCATCGTGCTCCAAGAAGTCGCGGGCCTGCATGGCACTTTGGCACTGTGCGGCCAGCTGCAGGAAAGGCACTTTGCTGATGTAGGCCACCAGCTGCCTGAGAGCCAATGGCTCATCGTCGATGGCGAGGCAACGTATCATGATAGCGGAATGTTTAGTTCGATGGAATAAGTGTCGGCATCGTTGCGGATGTCGAGGGTGTAGCCGTTTCCGTAGAGCAGGTCGAGGCGCTTCCTCACGTTGGCAAGCCCCACGCCGCCCTTCTCGGTGTTGGGTTGGTCGGCTTTCGAGTTGCAGCAACTGAAGCGCAGCATGTCGCCCTGCACGCTGACCTCCACTTGAATGAACGACGGGTGCTGGTAGCTGATGCCGTGCTTGAAGGCGTTCTCGATGAAGGTGATGAGCAGCAGCGGAGGTATCTGGCGGTTGGGCGGCTCTTGTGGCAGGTGGAGGGCGATGCTGACCTGCTCGGTGTAGCGCAGCTGCATCAGCGCTACGTAGTGCCTGATGAAGTCGCACTCGCGCGACAGCTCCACGCAGGGCTTGTTGCCCTCGTAGAGCACGAAGCGCATCATCTTCGACAGCTCCACAATGGTGTCTTTGGCCAGCTCCGGGTCGATGTCGACGAGGGCGTGGATGTTGTTGAGCGTGTTCATGAAGAAGTGGGGGTTCACTTGGTAGCGCAGGTACTCTAGCTGCTGTTGCAGGTTCTCGTGCTCCAGCTCTGCCAGACGCTTGCGGTCGTGGCGGCTGCGGAAGTAGTTCTTGATGCCCAGGTTGGCTCCCAGCAACAGCAGCAGCGTGACGAATGCCACGATGTCGCGCTCGCCCACGAAGGGTGGTGGCGCGTCGACGCGATGGTCGTTGCGGGGCGCGTGCATGTCGGAGGGTAGGGGAGGGCGCTCCTCGCCGAATGCCATCTGCGGCTCGTCCATCGGTGGCTGATGGTGCCCCACGCGCTCCATCGCTGGCTTAGGGCCATGGGGGCCATGGTCGGGGCGGCTGCATTGGTAGATGCCGAAGACCACCAGCATGGCAGCCACTGCGGCGAAGTAGGCAGCGCGCTTGCGACGGTGCACCAACAGGGGTGCCAACAGGAAATTGTGGATGAGGAACAGCAGCAGGTAGACGGCAAACTTGCGCCATACCAGCATCACTTCAGTCCAGTCGAAGGCGTGGCCGTCGTTGCCGTTGGCGCGGATGTAGATGGCCAGCAGTGGGGCTGCAAAGAGCAAGCCCCACGCTGTCAGATAGATGATGTTCTCTTGACGCGACTGTTTCATTCGATGCGATACTTGTTGGCTCACCTGCCCGAATAGTTGGTGGCGGCCTTGCATGTGGCGGATGATGAGCCGATGGTCACGGTGTAGTTGGTGCCCTGCGTGAGACCAGCGCAGCTGAGCAGATAGCTGAAGCTGCCGCTACCGCCGGGGCGACCACCACCGCCGGGCCAGCCGCCGCCAGGGCCGCCCCCGTTGCGGGGTGAGTATGCGTTGGGGATGGTGAACGAGGCCAGTTCCGTAGCGCCGTTCTTCACGCTCACCGCTGTGCCGGCCGTTGCGCTGCCCGTGGTGCTGAGCACGCACTGCGAGCCGGTGGTGGTGGTGACGCTGTTGTTGCCGCCGCCGATGGCGAGCACGGTGCCGCCGGTGATGTAGAGGTAGGAGCGCTCGGCGGCATCCAGTCCACACTCGGGCTGTCCGGCTCCACAGGCGACGACCGTTCCGCCCGAGATGTACATGTTGCCATTGCTGTCGATGCCGTCGTTGCCATTGCTCACGCCCGTCACGTTGCCTCCCTTCAGATACATGTGGCCAGCCGAGTTGATGGCATCGTCGGCAGGGCTGTAGGCGTAGACGGTGCCGCCGTCGACGGTCAGCGTGCCCTTGGTCTCTATGGCCTCGTGGCTGCTCGATGTGGCGTTGACGCTGCCTCCGCTGATGGTCATGTTGCCGTCGGACTTGATGGCCTTGGCCGATGCCGTTGCGCTGCTGCTATAGCGGTATTGGCTGCCCGTGGCGGTGGCCTCGATGGTGCCGCCGCCGATGCTCAGCGTGCCGTCGGCCTTGATGCACTTGCCGCCCGTGCCCGTCGATTTCAGCGTCAGCGTGCCGCCGTCGATGCTCATGTTGCCGTCGGCCTTCAGTGCTGCGCAGCCCTTGGCATCCCTGTCGTCGCTGTCGTAGGTGCCGTTGCCCGTGGTGGTGATGTCTATCTTGCCGTCGCCGATGCGCAGGTCGCCAGCGGCCTTCACGCCTTTCGAGGCAGCGGCGGTGGTGCTCACGGTGAGCGTGCCCCCCTCGATGTAGATGTTGCCCGAGTCCTCGTCCTCATGGTCGGCGGTCTCGCCCGTCGATGTAGTCCCTCCCAGGTCGCACTGTATGCCGTCGTCGCCCGTCCCACTGATGCTGACAGTGCCGCTTTTCATCTCAAAATAATCCTCGCAGCTGATGCCGTCGCCGATGGCCTGAGTGATGTTCAGCGTCAGGTTCTTGATGGCGATGTACGAGGCGCTCTTGATGGCATGCTTGCTCCGGCCCGCCACGTTCAGCATGCCGTTGCCTTGCAACTGCAGCTGTCCCTTGCTGTAGATGCATGCCTTCTGCTCGCCGCCCGTGGCATCGGTGAGCGTGTTGGTGGTGCCTTTCTTTGCGCTGATTTGTATGCGTTTGCTGTTGCCGATGCTGATGGCGGCCCCATTAGGGTTGGTCAGTGTCAGGCCGTCGAGGGCTATGGTGCACTTATAGGAACCTGAGAGCGAGAACTCGCCGTCGGTGGTGTTGCCGGTGAGCACATACGTTATCTCGTCGCCATCCACGGCGGCGGTGTTGCCCTGGTCGATGCTGACGTGGGCGCCGCTCAGCGTGGGAGTGACGTACTGGGCCACGTTGCCAGCCACGGTCATCGTTGCCGACGTGCCGTCGTACACCACCGTCACCGTGTTGTCGGCCACCTCCGTGTCGTCCACCGTCATCGCGTCGATGTCGGCCAGGTCGAAGGTCTTGCCCATCACGGTCAGCCTTTGACCGTCGGCATAGTTCATCTCGCCTGTTTGTGTTGCCGGAAACAGGTAGGTCACGTTGCCCACCTTGATGTTCAGCGTCTGCCCAGTGGCTGCCATTGTCAGCACGAGGGCTGTGAGTAGTGTCCATGTCTTTTTCATTTCACCAAGATTTTTTTTGTTCCTTGCTTTGTCTTCACGATGTTCAGTCCCTTCTTCAGCGTGTTGGATGCTGAGCGATAGACGTTGAACGTTGAACGATGAATGTTGAACGTTGAGCGCTCGTCGCTCTGCGTTGAACGTTCTACGTCGTCGATGCCCGCTGTCTCATCGATATTCGTGAAGTACATCTTCGCGAGGCTCGTCAGGTCGAACGTATGCTGTCCTGCCGTCAGCGTTGTTTCGCTGATGGCGAGTGTCAGCGCCTTTGTGGCTACCGAGACCTTTGCGCCGTCGGTGGTCTCAAAGGTCAGGTAGGGAAATCCGCTCCCCTCGCCCTCGCCGAGTGCCAGGGGATGAGGCATGGCCTGCAGCGCTTGCCATGCGGCCATAGCCATGAACAATAAAGCCGTTTTCTTCATATTTTAGTCTTGTTATCGTAATGGTGCTGCAAAATTAGCAAAAAAAGGGCAATCGGCAAAATTAATTCAACAAACGCCCACATTCGTTCAGCCAATCGCCCTGTGATGGTTGCGGCATCTACACGTAGCTCGCCCCATGGCGATGCAGGGAATCGGCATGTCGTTGAGATGGAAAAGATGTTGATGACGAGCGAAATGGGGTGGATTCAGGAGAGGCAGCGCACGACAAACAGGGAGCGGGAGCCACCGCAGAGGGAAAAGGGGCGTGCTTTTCAGGTTGGAAGTGGCCGCTGCCAACCGAAATATGTAAGTGATGATGAATATAGAAAATCGTACTCCTACACTAAATCGTGCAGAACTCCCTATAAAAGGAGCGCCCCAAATTTCAAGAAGCCAGCACTTTTTGAAATATGGGGCGCTCAAGATGAAGAGGGCTTACAGGGGATAATCCTCGAAGGCGTAGAGCACGGTGCTCAAGTAGCGTTCGCCCGTGTCGGGCAGCAGCACTACAATTTTCTTCCCCTTGTTCTCAGGGCGCTTCGCCACCTCGATGGCAGCAAAGAGTGCGGCACCTGCCGAGATGCCCACCAGCAGACCCTCCTGCTGGGCCACCTCGCGGCCAGTGCGGATGGCATCGTCGTTCTCCACGTCGAACACCTCGTCGATGACGTTGGCGTCGTAGGTCTTCGGCACGAAGCCGGCGCCGATGCCCTGAATCTTGTGCGGACCGCTCTGGCCACCATTCAGCACGGGCGACGACTTGGGCTCCACGGCGATGATCTTCACGTCGGGGTTCTGCTCCTTCAGGTATTTGCCTGCGCCCGAGATGGTGCCGCCGGTGCCCACGCCACCCACGAAGATGTCGACCTGTCCGTCGGTCTGGCTCCAAATCTCGGGGCCTGTGGTGGCATAGTGCTTGGCGGGGTTGGCAGGATTCTCAAACTGCTGCAGGATGACGCTGCCGGGAATGGTGCTGCGCAGCTCCTCGGCGGCACGGATGGCGCCGGGCATGCCATCCTTGCCCGGGGTGAGGCGCACCTCGGCACCGTAGGCCTTCACCAGGTTGCGGCGCTCCACGCTCATCGTCTCGGGCATGGTGAGGATGAGGTGGTAGCCCTTGACGGCCGACACCAGGGCCAGTCCCACGCCGGTGTTGCCGCTGGTGGGCTCGATGATGGTGGCGCCGGGCTTCAGGATGCCTCGCTGCTCGGCATCCTCGATCATGGCCAGGGCGATGCGGTCTTTCACGCTGCCGCCGGGGTTGAAGAACTCCACTTTGGCAATCACGGGCGTCTGCAGCCCCTTTGCCTGTGAATACTTGTTGAGCTCGAGAAGAGGAGTGTTGCCGACGAGCTCAGTCAGCTGTTTTGCTATTTTGCTCATAACTATTAATGTTTTTATTAGATTTGTACGATTTCTCGGCGAAGCCTACTGTATGAGGCAATTATCACCACGCTGAGTAAAAATACGTTTAATTCGTCAAATTCGTTGTTAAAACCATAGACGGCTAAGTTGTTACTTTTCCTTTACGATAGGGTAGAGTTCGATGAATTCTCCCTGATGATGCTGTCCGTCGTTGATGAGTGCGGCCATCTTCTGGCCCACCGTCTCAATGTCGTGGAATCCAGGCAGCGCCATGTTGCCGTTGAGGTCGGTGGTGGTGGGGCCAGGGTGCACCGAGAAGATCTCCACGGGTGTGCCGTTCTGCTGAAACTCCATCGCCATCACGCCCATCATGGCATTCTGTGCGGCCTTGCTGGCTACGTAGGCCAACGGATGCCAGTAGGGGCTGATGTCGGAGGGGACGGTGACGTTGACGATTCGCCCCCCGTTCTTTCTCAGCAATGGCAACAGGGCTTTGGTGAGTGCAAAGGTGCCGATGAAGTTCACGTCGATGGTGGCCCTGATGTCGCTCAGCGACGTGTTGCCACTCTCTACGCTCATGTCGCCCGGGATGCCGGCGTTGTTCACCAACAGCGAGAGTTCGGGATAGTTGTCGCTTATGGCTTGGGCGGCCGACTCGATGCCGGCGAGGTCGGTCAACTCGATGTTTACCCATCCAATGACGTCGATGTCGAGCGCCCTCAGCTGGTTGATGGCCTGCTGGGCACGCTCTTCGTTGCGGGCGCCCACTATCACCTGCCAGCCACTCAGTCCGAGATGCTTCACAATCCCGAAACCTATTCCCTTGTTGGCACCAGTGACCAATGCTGTCTTCTTCATCATGTTTTTGTTTTGTTGCTTCTTATGTTTGCTTTCGTCGATTCGAAAAGATTGCTGCAAAGGTACAAATTCTATCTTGTTTATTCCTTCTTTTTGCCGTTTTTCTTTTTCAAATCTTGTCCAAAGCTTGAGCCAGGTCGTCGATGATGTCGTCGATGTGCTCCGTGCCGATGCTCAGGCGCACGGTCGAGGGCGTGATGTGCTGCTCGGCCAGCTCTTCGGGCGAGAGCTGCGAGTGGGTGGTGGTGTAGGGATGAATCACCAGGCTCTTCACGTCGGCCACGTTGGCCAGCAGCGAGAAGATTTGCAGGCTGTCGATGAACTTCCAGGCTTCTTCCTGACCGCCCTTCACTTCGAAGGTGAAGATGCTGGCAGCGCCGTTGGGATAGTATTTCTTGTAGAGGGCGTGGTCAGGATGGCTCTCGAGGGCGGGGTGGTGTACGGCAGCCACCTTGGGGTGATTGCTGAGGAAGTCTACCACCTTCAGGGCGTTCTCCACATGGCGCTCTACCCTTAGGCTCAGCGTCTCTACACCCTGCAGCAGGATGAAGGCGTTGAAGGGCGAGATGGCAGCGCCGGTATCGCGCAGGATGACGGCACGGATACGCGTCACATAGGCGGCAGCACCCACGGCGTCGGCAAAGACAATGCCATGATACGAGGGGTCGGGCTTGGCCAGCGTGGGGAACTTGTCAGGATTGGCCTTCCAGTCGAACTTGCCACCGTCCACGATGACGCCGCCTAATGAGCTGCCGTGACCACCGAGGAACTTCGTCGCCGAGTGTACCACGATGTCTGCACCGTGCTCCAGCGGACGAATCAGGTAAGGTGTGCCGAAGGTGTTGTCAACGATGAAGGGGATGCCGTGCTTGTGGGCTATGGCAGCCACACCTTCCAGGTCGAGCACGTCGGAGTTGGGGTTGCCGAAAGTCTCGGCATATACTACTTTTGTGTTGGGCTTGATGGCTGCTTCCAGTGCGTCGAGGTCGTTGACATTGATAATGGTATTGCTGATGCCTTGAGTGGCTAAGGTATGGGTGATTAAGTTATAGCTTCCGCCATAGAGGTTGTCGGCAGCAACGATATGGTCGCCAGCCTGGGCAATGTTCTGCAAGGCATAGGTAATGGCGGCTGCACCAGAGGCGACAGCCAGTCCGGCAACACCACCCTCGAGGGCAGCGACACGGTCTTCGAAAACGCCCTGAGTAGAATTGGTCAGTCGACCATAGATATTACCGGCATCGCGCAGTCCGAAGCGGTCGGCAGCGTGCTGTGAGTTGCGAAATACATACGAGGTGGTCTGGTAGATGGGCACGGCACGTGCGTCGGTTGCGGGGTCTGCCTGTTCCTGGCCTACATGGAGTTGTAAAGTCTCGAAGCGATAGTTTTTGATGTTGCTCATAATCTTATCCTTTCTTTTATTGTTTAATGTTAAATGTTTAATGTTTCTCGTTTCTGGGTGCAAAGTTACGGCAAAAAGAAATATCTTCCAAATATTTTGCGAAATCCAGAAGATATTCCTAAAAATTTAAAAATCACATTTGTTTTATTCTGTATTCGCTGCTTTTGAGGTGGGCGAACAGAATAAAACACTAAAAAGGGGCTTATAAGGCCCCCAAACCAGCGGTTTCTTTGTCTACGATAGCTGCCACACACGAGTCAGACCATACGTTTTCAGCTGTTTCCACCATGTCGATGATGGCATAGATAGGCAGGATGATGCCTAATACAGCAACTGGA
>JAEEGF012422277.1_pt1 | contig 20156 bp, 13 predicted proteins | sample 9134171 | NCBI WGS metagenome assembly JAEEGF01 (sample SAMN16246542, study PRJNA631951) | gut metagenome | biome: gut microbiome; feature: rumen; material: AP-attached | host: Bos | place: Iran: Karaj | collected 2018-10
AGCGTGGGCGAGTATCTCTATCAACTTCGGGCGACGCAGATACCATATATGACAACTGTCGAAGAGGCATTGCGCACACTAACCATGACATTAGACATGGACGGTGTCTATTACGAAGCTAAACCTCTACGTGCATACATTCTTAATATAATGCCTCTTTCCGAAGCCAACGACATGCTGAGTGTCAAAGTTCCTGTGTTAGTTGACATACTTCGTGACCCGCCAGGCAGTAGTTCAAGTGCTACACTGTCACGAAACTCTACACTAAGCAGCGCGTTCATGCTTGATGTCAGTGCAAATACAGGAATAGACTTCCACCTTGGAATCGGCACCTCGTTCGACACTTGGGTCGGAATAGGCGCTGGAACTTACAACAAGGCCGATAATACATTTAGCGTAGATTTCGACTTGACGTGGGACATCAATTCACAGGCAGCATATTCTTATACCATGACTGCGAATACCGATATCTCAACCAGTAGCGATAAATATATGGTTGGTGCTGATGGCGATGTGTATATGGGTATGAACACCAACGTACTCATGAAACCCGCTGTTGCCATCCGTGCCATCCCTGACAGCATCTACCAACAGATGCGTGGGGAAGAGGCTGCTGGCCGTCTCTTTGTTATCAACAAAGGCATTGACTCGCAAACAGGCGATCCACTCTATCTGGTTCGCAGCAAGACGCTGGCAATAGGTCAGGAAGTGGAATCTACCTTTGCCCACTCACAGCATTATATTATCAACCAACTAATGCCAGAATTAGTAAGACAGTGCCAATCACTGATGTTTACAGGCACCAAAGAAGAGGCTCAGCGCCAGGCAAACACAACGGGAAAGGAGGTTTATTTGTCACTTCGTCAGCCCGACGATGAAGCCTTCGGAATGCTGAACACCAAGAAAAAAGTGACCTTGGGCGATGATAGCTGGGAGTATGTCTATAACGACTCTATCTTTGAGGCGCAAGAGGGCATCAACTATGTTATCATCAAACCTAACAGTGCTCTTCCCGACGACACACAAGACTTGGTGGCAAATTATTGTGAGTCGTTGCTTTCCTGGGCACAGATGATTGCCAATAATGAGGCTGAGAAATTGAAGGCATCAAACCTGATGCGGAACTTCGACATCGACGGTGCTACAGGTCTGTCCTATAGTGAGCAGTTCGAAAGCAAGTACACCGTTTCAAACTCTCAGGTGGACATCACAACCAACTTTAAATATGGTGAAGCATGGGGTGCGGAGTTGTCCATTAGCGAGGGTGCGCTTTCCGTCATCAGCGGACCCCTTAAGAAAATATTTACCTCGCTACTCCAGGACATACTGGAAGGCACAAAAGCAGGACAACGCAATAATAATACAAGAGGATGTATTACTGTCCTTGGATTCAACTGGGATTTTTATCTCGTTCCAGTCTTGGATTTCGATATGAAACCTACTTATTCCGGTGAGGAGACCTATACCCGCACGGAGAGTTTCAATATTGCCATGGACCCCAGAAGTCATCTGAACGTTGATGTTTTCTATGCTGATGGTATTTCATCGGAAGATAAAGAGGTCGATTGGAACAACGTGTTTGTGAACAACAACTTCAATCTTACCGACACAAAGGTTCTCGATCATATTTTCAACACAAACAGCAGTTTAAGTGATAAGAACATCAAGCACAAGCGTGGCTTTATATACCGTACTCGTAGTGGAGCCACCCAGCGCACTTGGGAGGACGAGCGTGTCACGCTATTCTATAAACCAGGCACGGTGCTCGATGCTCGCACAAAAAAGATTGAGAATCCTGTTATCAAACTCGACAAGCAGAGCATAAGCGGTGTTCCCTATGGTGAACCCGCTCGTTTCAAGGTCTATATGACTAACGATAGCGAGCAACCCGAGGCTGTATTCCCACCTTTCTTCGACCTCTTCTTCCAAGACAAGAACAACCAGAATGGAGCAAAAGTTCTGATGGACGGTCTGTCTCTGACCAAATCCAATCGTGTGATTGAGGTGCATCCTGGCGAAGTGACAACCAAGACTATTGAGGTTTATGCCGGCGACGGTTTCGACTACGAAAACCTGACTCTCTGCCTGATGTCGCAAGAGGACCTCAACATTTTCTATGAGGCAACCTTCTCTGTACACTTCCAGCAGACGGCAGGCAATGTAAATATCTCCTCACCTGGCGACAAATGGATTATGAACACCGATGCGCCTTACGATGAGAAATATGGATGGTATCTCCCCGTCATCATTTCCGGATTCGATCGAAACCAGAAGAATTTCGACCACATTGAGTTCCAATATAAGGAAAGTGCGCGTGGCGATGATTATTGGACGAACCTCTGTGCCTTCTATGCCGACTCCACCTATTTCCAAAGTGCCAGCGGCACCAAGGAGATGATTCCTGCCAACGGCAACATCACGACGAAGTTCTTTGGCGAGGGGGTCGTTATGGAGAAGGGGTATGACCTGCGTGCCGTGCTCTTCTGCCGAAACGGCAATAGCTATCTGACCAATGCGTCGAAGGTACTTGCCGGTGTCAAGGATACGCGTCGTCCTCAGCTCTTTGGTTTGCCAGAACCCAAAGACGGCATTTTGGGAGCCGAAGACGACATCATCTTCAATTTCTCTGAGCCTATCGAACATAATTACCTCCAGGCTACCACAAACTTCGAGGTGAAGGGTGAAACCAACGAGACGGTTCTACAAGAGAACACTGCCCTTCTCTTCGACGGAGAAGGCAGTGCCGAGAGTGATGCCCGTCGTAACTTCAGCGATAAGGACATCACTGTCGAGGTGATGATCAAACCTAACACCACAGGGCAGCCCATGCCTATCTTCTCACATGGTCGCGACGGCAAACAGTTGCAGTTGTGGCTTACTGAGAATAACCAGTTGCGTGCAGTGGTTGACAGCAAGACCATCGATGGTAAGTCGCAATTGAGTTTCGACGACTTCAAACGGGTGGCAATGGTGCTGAATAACGAACAGCACACACTGAGTCTGTATGCTGACGAGTTAGAGGCTGAATTGGACAGCGTCACCTATACTGGTGTCGGACCGCTCATCTTCGGTGCTACCAACCAGGTCGATGTCACCAAGCGCACTTTCTATTCCGGTCGCATGCTGCAAGGCCGCATCTGGAATCGTGCCATGGATCTCGTCCAACTCAATATGTATGGCAATAAGTTGCTGACAGGCTACGAAAAGGGCTTGATCGACTACTATCCTATGAACGAGGGCTCTGGCGACTATGCCGAAGACGGTGCTCAGGGGGCTCACCTCCGCTTGGACAAGGTGGGATGGACTGTGCCACGCAGCATGTCGCTCCAACTTGACAATACCCGCGAACAGGCAGACGGCATGAAGGGCCTGCAACTCAAAAATGATTTCTTCTCTCGTGATGCCGATCAGGACTACACCCTGATGTTCTGGTTCAAGACCGACGAGAACGGACGCGGTGCCCTGCTGAGCAACGGTTCCGGTCGTACTACCGATGTGGCACCAGCCGACAAGTTCTTCATTGGTTTCGAGTCTGATTCGCTCAAATATCGTGCCAACGGCGAGGAGTATTTCCTGGGCGATGAATACAGCGACGACAAGTGGCACCACTTCGCCCTGACCATGAATAAAGCAGGACAGGTAGCCAATATCTATCTCGACTTCAAGCCCAAGACCTCTTTCTCTACCGAGAATATCGGTGGTATGGGTGGCAACCTCTTCTATCTGGGTAACATGGTATGGAACGAACAGGGTCCTGATGACGACAAACGTTACCAGCAGAATGCCACAACAGGTCAGATTGACGGCTTGACGCTCTTCGAGCAGGCCTTGCCTCCTGTGCTCATCCAGCGATATGGCAACAAGGGGCTGAGCGGTGAGGAGAAGGGACTGGTAACCTACCTCGACTTCTGTCGCCAGGAACGTCAGAAGAGTGGCGAATTACTCTTAGTTCCCTATGCTTTGAATAAGGTGATTCATCGTGATGCCGATGGCAATATCAGTGAGCGCAACGATACCGTCTTCGTGGTTGATGCCGATCAGATTCTGACTTACATCGACCAAGACAACGGTGCTCCTATTCAAGCCTTCGAGGAGTTGCGTGAATTGAACTTCAGTTTCGTGGGTTCTGCTCATCAGCTGATGGTCAATGTCGATGAGTTGAACAGTCGCATCAACAAGCGCAGAATCTATGTCACTGTCAGCGATGTGCCTGATATGAACGGCAACATCATGGCTTCGCCTGCTACGGTGGCACTCTTCGTTGATCGTAACCCGTTGCGTTGGAGCCGCAGACAGCTCACCATCGACAAATTAGCTGCCGGACAGGAACACCGGTTCACCGTCAATATCGTCAACAACAGTGGGGCTAACCACACTTACACGATTGAAGACTTGCCGAAATGGCTGACGGTCAATACGCAGACCGACGTGATTGGTCCTAAGGAGGAGGTAGAACTGACCTTCACCATCAACAAGGATGTGAATGTGGGCTCTTACGACCATATCATCTACCTCGTTGACGAGGACGGTCTCTACGAGCCTCTGCCGCTCGATATCCAAATTGAGGGTGTTCAACCCGGATGGAAGGTTTCCGACAATATGAAGCAGTTCTCGATGAACATCGTGGGCCGCATACAGATCAAGGACGAGATTGTCACCGATTCTCGCGACATCGTGGGTATCTTCGATGCTTCAGGTCGCTGCATGGGCGTCAACAATGTCGATTTCAATGCAACCACTGCCGAGAGCTTGGTTTATCTGACTGCCTACGACAGCACGATGACCCAACAGCCGCTGGAATTCCGTCTGTGGCACTACGAGACGGGTAAGATCATGATACTCACTCCGTCAGAGCCCATCAACTTCAGTCCTAACACCATGGTGGGAACAGCCAAGAATCCTGTCGTCCTGTCGGCTGGCGACCAGTATATCCAACAGCTGGGACTGGTGAAGGGATGGAACTGGATTGCCTTCAACGTCTATAACAACGACTTCCGCAAGGGTAAGGACTTGCTAAACAGATGGCAATGGAGCGATGGCGATATGATTGTTGACGACAACAATAACCTCGTGCTGCGCTATGAGTCCGGACAGTGGATTTCCAATAAAGGCGGAGAGGGTCTCGACAACTTCTCGCTGTCTGTATCACAGAGCTACCGCTTCAAGTCTAATAAGCCCATGATACTGGATATTCCTGGCGACATCCTGCGCCTGCCTACTTTCCGTGAAATGACAGTTAAGCAGGGTTGGAACAATATCGGTTATACCCCGATGATCAACCTGCCTATCGCCACTGCCCTGTCTGATTACTTCGACGAGGCCGAGGATGGCGACGTCATCAAGAGCCGCACCGAGTTCGCTATGTTCACTGTCAGCGACGACGGTTCTAAGGAGTGGAAGGGCAGTCTGCAATACATGAAGCCAGGCGAGGGCTATATGCTCTATCGCAAGAACCAGGAGACCACCACGTTCACCTATGCTTTCTACGAGCCCGATGCTTCCATCATCGAGGTCAGCGGTGCCAGCAGAATGGCTTCGGTTGACGCTGCAGAATATGCACGCACCATGTCGTTGACGGCGCTCATCAAGGGTGTCGATGTCGAGGCTGGCGACCGTCTGCTGGTTGTCAACGGTGCCGAAATCGTGGGCGAGACGGATGCCGCTGCCGATGCTCCTGTCTATCTCAGCATTGCCGGCGACAAGTCTATGCCGCTCTCATTCGTCATCGAACGCGAAGGCGAGATGATTGCCACTGCCAACAGTGTCATCGACTACGAGACGGATGCCATCGTAGGCACACCTGACGAACCTACCGTCATCAACTTCGCCAAGATGGACACTCTGCCACAGGAAGGCTACTACACCCTGCAGGGTGTCAAACTGCCTGGCAAGCCTCAGAAGAGTGGTGTCTATATTATTAATGGTAAGAAACAAGTGATTAGGTAATTGAGTAATCGTCGTAAGACGCTTTTACAAAGCGAAGCGACTAAAAGAATTGATAATTGACAATTGAGAATTGATAATTATGAAGACTATTAAGATAATGATTCTGATGGCAGCCCTTACGTTGGCATGGGGCTGCTCATCCAGCAGCGACAATTCGGGTGACACACCTCAGCCTCAACCTGGGCCTGAGCCTGAAAACACGGTGTTTACCCCATGCGACGGAACGCCCACATGGGCTATCGACTGGACATGGCTTAACGACACACCCACTTGGGAAGAGCCTGATCCAAGTTACAGTTGGCTCAACATGCAAATCCAAATGGTGCTCGACGATGCCTTGGCAGCTTACTCCACCGACGACGATATGGTGGCTGTTTTCATGAACGGCACCTGTCGTGGTGTCGGCAAGCGAAACGTCCATCAGGATGGTCGTGTCATCTTCCTGGTCAGCATTGAGGGCGAGGAATCTGAGATTGGCAACAGCATGGAGATGAGCTATTTCAATGCACAGCTCAAGCATCTGTTTGTCAACAAGAACCTCCCTCCGTTCGAACCCAGCAACCTTTGGGGCGACCAATACCATCTGGTACAGGAAATAGGCATGGGCAGTTCCAAGTACCCGTTCTCGACGAAACTCTTTGTCGAACTGCCTTGTTGCGACTTGCCGTTCAAACTCTGTAAGGAGGATGCCGTCTTTGTCTTCATTGATGGCGAGTGTCGGGGTGTCTTTAATGTCAGAAACGGCAACACCTACTCGGGCTATGTGTTCAGCCTCACCGAGGGCGAGACGGCAGAAATCCGCTTCTATAGCGAGGACATGAAGGGCTACTACACCTTCAAGCAGACCGTTACACTCAACAATTCCGAACAACACGTAAACGTGAAATTCTAAACCTTGCCTCACGATATGAAGAAACTTTATTTCCTCTTCTCTGTCATTGTCTTCGCTGCGTGCGCAGACAATGACAGTGTTGTTTCACCACCCCCAGCCTCCCGTCTCCTGACGGTGGAGGTGGGCGAAACCCCTTTGACAGATGATGTGAATGCCTCGCGCAGAACGGCTGCTGCCACAACCACCGAGACCCTTGCCAGTTTCGCACTCTACTATCAGAACGACCAATACAACTTCACCAAGACAGGAAGCATATGGAGTCCTGATGTTGTCAATCCCTGGCCTGTTCCCGACGACAGCAAGATTGACTTCTATGCCTGCAATAACGGCATATATGTATATAATAATGTGGCACCTTACGTAGCCTTTACGATGGACGAAGATGCGTTCCATCAGAAGGATTTCCTCGTGGCTACGCATAAAGCCATTGCCTATAGCGACGACAACGGTAAGGTGTCGCTGACTTTCGACCATGCCTGTGCTGCCGTTCAGTTCCAAATCTGCAAGACGCAGGCCGTTAACGAGAAAACCATTGCTGTAACGAGTGTCAAACTGAAGAATGTCTGCAAGCGTGGCTACTATTATTTCGACTCAGGATGGGCATTAGGCAATATGGATGACGATCGCACCGACTACACACTTACCAACACATCCATCGACCTCACCACCGACTACCAGCTGCTGCCCTGTCAGTGGCTCTTCATCATTCCGCAGTTGCGTTCTGATGTCAATGTTGAGATTAAATATACCATCGACCATGGAGCCGAACAGACCAAGGTCATTTCGGCAGGTACCGGCAGTTGGGTTATGGGCCGTCAATACACTGTCAACATCAGAGTTGGTTCATCATTCATTAATTAGGTCACTATGAAAAAGAAATATATACACCCCACTCTGCTCGTCATTGCCTTGCCTGCAGCCACTGCACTGCTCTCCTATAGTGTGAACGACCTCCTCGATGGTGGCACGGAAACGATAGGCGACGGTACCGAATCCACACGCTTTGAAGAGCTCGAAGAACTGCTCCAACTATAAAACTCAAAATTCTGTCGGTTGAAGTTACTCATACGGAAATGCTCAAATAAATTTGGCATTTCTCTCGTTTATTCGTACCTTTGCACCCATGAATTTGAAGGATTTTGAAATCATGGCACCCGTGGGTAGCCGCGAATCATTGGCTGCTGCCTTGAAGGCAGGGGCTGGAAGCGTCTATTTCGGTGTCGAACAGTTGAACATGCGCTCACATTCTGCCAATCATTTCACGATTGACGATTTGCGCGAGATTGCTGCTACTTGCGAGCAACATGGGGTGAAGAGCTACCTCACCGTCAACACCATTATCTATGGCGAGGATATCGCATTGATGCACCAGATTATCGATGCTGCCGTCGAGGCACATATCTCTGCTGTCATTGCCTGCGACATTGCCGTCATGACCTATTGCCGCCAACGTGGCATGGAGGTTCACCTCTCCACCCAGTTGAACATCTCTAACATCGAGGCCCTTAAGTTCTATGCCCAGTTTGCCGATGTGGTGGTCTTGGCTCGCGAACTCAACCTCGACCAGGTGGCCGACATCTATCGGCAGATTGAGGAACAGCACATCTGTGGTCCTTCGGGTCGGCAGATCCGCATCGAAATGTTCTGTCATGGTGCCTTGTGCATGGCTGTCAGTGGCAAGTGCTATATGAGTCTCGACAACACTGGTCGCTCTGCCAATCGTGGTGAGTGCATGCAGATATGTCGTCGTTCCTACATCGTCACCGATCGCGAGACGGGTACCGAGTTGGAGATTGACAACAAGTACATCATGAGTCCCAAAGACCTCAAGACCATCCGTTTCATCGATCGCATGATGAAGTCGGGTGTGCGTGTCTTCAAGATTGAAGGTCGTGCCCGTGGTCCTGAATATGTGCTGACGGTGGTGCAGTGCTACAAGGCAGCCATCCAGTCTGTTCTCGACGGCACTTTCTCCGAAGCTCAGAAAGACGAGTGGGATCGTCAGTTGGCAACAGTCTTCAATCGTGGTTTCTGGGATGGTTACTATCAGGGGCAGCCCCTTGGTGAGTGGAACAAACACTATGGTTCGTGTGCCACCGAGCGCAAGCAGTATGTGGGCAAGGGTGTGAAGTATTTCTCCAAGCTCGGTGTGGCAGAGTTCACCTGCGAGGCTTGTGAGTTTTCTGTTGGCGACAAGATGCTCATCACCGGTCCCACCACCGGAGCCCTCTACGTCACTGTCGATGAGATTCACGACGACGTGCAGTCCGTCCAGACAGCCCAGAAAGGCACTCGCGTCAGCATCAAAGTTCCCGAAAAAGTGCGTCCCAGCGACAAACTCTTCAAGATAGTCAACGCGCAATAACCACATCATCAACAAATCATAATTCTCAACTCTCAATTCTCAATTCTCAATTAGAAAAATGAACATCAACGAAATACAAGACGAAATCATCGAGGAGTTCTCCGGTTTCGACGACTGGATGGACAAGTATCAGTTACTCATTGACTTAGGTAATGAGCAGGAACCGCTTGACGAGAAATACAAGGTGGAAAGCAACCTCATCGACGGATGTCAGAGCCGTGTGTGGCTGCAGGCCGACCTTGTCGAAATGGAAAACGAGGCAGGAGAAATGAGAAATGTCATTCATTTCCAAGCCGAGAGCGACGCCCTCATCGTGAAGGGTATTGTGGCATTGCTCATCCGTGTACTTAGCGACCATACCCCACAAGAGATTCTTGATGCCAATCTCTATTTCATCGAACAGATTGGTCTGCGCGAACACCTCTCTCCCACGCGCAGCAACGGTCTGCTGGCTATGGTGAAGCAGATGCGTATGTACGCACTCGCCTTTCAAGCAAAAGGAGGGGCTTAATAGGCCTTATAGGCATCGAGTTTCTTCAGACAGTATGCCCTGAAGTCACTCCATCTGTAATACGGGGCAATGCTCGACTCAATGGGGAGCGTTGCCTCTTCTTCGTTTAGCAACACCTTGAAAATCACGTCCTTGTCGAAGGGGTCTCTGCGATAGAACACCAGTTGCAGGTTGCATCCCTTCGGAAACACCCGATACGACACCCAACCATGCTGTTCCAGTTCTTCCAGATCCATGGTCTGGTAGTCCAGTCCGTTCACCCCCATCAGACAGCTCAGTCCCAGCATCACAGTCTCGTGTCCGAATCGTAAGGTGGCTCCGGGGGTTATCTCGGTGATGCAGCTGTCGGCTTCCTCTATGATTTTCCTCAGCAGATGTCGTTGTACGTAGGGCTGCTTTCCACCGTTCAGCAGCGATGGTCCGTAACTGATATACCACCATGCGTTCTCCCTCTGCCACAACTGGTACAGCTCTTCTGCTGTAAACAGACTGCTCAGTGTCTCGTTGTCACCCAGTATGGTACCACGCACAACGGCTGACAGCTTATAGAGATAGTAGTGCAGCGTCCAACGGTCCACCTCATGGTTGGCGTATGCCGTATCGTTGAACAGCATACCCATCGTGCGTTCCACATTCTCTCGCTTGTCGCAATAAGCATTGAAAGCCACCTTCGCACGATGTGTCATCATACTGTCGCGCAACTGCTTGTCCTGATGATTCAGATACCACATATCGTGGTACGACGCATCCATTCTGATGCGCAGCTGGGGGCACATCGAGGCTATTTGCTGTATGGCGGCACCCATTGACAGGATGCAACGTCGGCGTGTGGTACTCTTGGCTTCCACCACCACATTTCCCTCAAACACTTCCGGGAAGTGCTCTACCATTCTGCGAGCAATGTGTCTGAGCTGTTCACAACCCGGCTGTGTCAGGTCGCCATGCCTGCCATGTGCGTCGTTGCGTATCACCGTCACCTCGCCCAACACCTTCTTGCCCAGCTGTGTCAGTTTGCCTAACGAGTCGGCTTTCGACAGTATGCAGTATGGCAGTTCATAACCATTCCGCTCACTCAGATAGCGCGATCCGTGCCGTCCGTAGTGACTCAGATAGAAAGGTCTTTTGTCTGCTGGTGCTTCGGTATAGTGGTGATCATTGTTGTCGGGATAGACACGAAAGTTATTGGCTGCCAATTGGGGTTGACGTTTCATCTCCTCAAGAACATCCTGCGCCATGGCGACACAGGTCATGCAAACCAATAGCCCCAGTGTTATCGCCCTTCTCCTCATCTTGCCTTGCGTTGCTGCTCGTATCGCTCAATTTTCGATAAGTAGTAAGCCTTCACGTCACTCCATCTGTAATAGGGTGCCGTGTCGCTCTTGAGGGGCAGTGTGGCCTCACTCTCGTTCAGCAACACTTTTACCAGGACATCCTTGTCCGCATAGTCCGTACGATAGAATACGAATTGCAGGTTCGAGGCCATGGGGAATACCAGACAAGCCCACCATCCGTGTTCCTCCAATTCTTCCAGGTTGTCGGTCTCATATCCGAAACCGTTCAGTTCCAGCAGACAGGTCAATGGCAATACGATGGTCTCATGGCCATAGCGCAACTGCACTCCAGGCTTGCGCAACTGGATGCAGCTGTCGGCCTCTTCTATCATTTTCCTCAGCAGATATCGCTGGGTATAGGGTTGGTGACCGTCGTTCAGCAGCGATGGTCCGTATCTGTAGTACCACCAGGCATTCTCCATTTGCCAGAACTGGTGCTTGTCTTCATACGTAAAGAGGTTCAGGAAGTCCACCTTGTCGCCGATTCTGGTGTTCTGCTGCATCAGGGCAGCCTTCAGCAAGTAGTAGTTCAACCACACGTCGTCCACGTGTTCCTTCACATATACTGAGTCGTTAAACAGCAGCGACATCAGTCGTGGGTTATGGTGTCTCGTCTTGCGATATTCGTCGTATGCCTTTTGGGTGACGGGGGTATCCATATTGCCACGCAAGCGCCTGTCCTGATGGTTCATATACCACATATCCCGAGCCGATGCTTCCATCTTCACCTGCAGTCTCGGGTTCTTGGCCATCATGGCCTGCAGTGCCGCACCCATCGAGAGAATACAGCGGGGCACGGTGGTACTCTTGGCGTCTATGTGGGCCTTGCCCTCAAACACCTCGGGGAAATTCGTCATCATCCTTCGTGCGATGCCTCGGTGCTGCTGCGCTCCCAGTGGCGACAGGTCGCCCCATCTGCCTTCCGACTCGTTGATAATCAGTGCCATTTGTCGCATCACGTCCTTGCCAACCGGTGTCAGCTTGCCTAATGAATCGGCCTTCTGCAGTGTCTGGTATGGCTGAAGATAAGCCTTTCGCTGGTTCAGGTATCGCGAGCCGTGACGTCCGTAGTGACTGATGTAGAAAGGCACCTTCCCCATCGGTGCCGGTGTCTGCTTGGCAAGCTGTGTGTCGGGGTAGATGCAGTAGTTGCTGGCAGAGAATCGCCAGTCCTTCGTAATCTGGTCGAATGCCGATCGCGATTGGGCGCCACCCATCATCGCCACACCTATCAGCATGGCAACGGCAGCAATCAGCCTTCTATATGTATATGTCTTATGGTTGGTATTCATCAAGCATCTTCAGATAATAGTCACGCACGTCGTTCCAGTGGTAGTAGGGTGCCTCGTCCGACTTGATGGGCAGTGTGGCCTCGTTCTCGTTCAGCAGCACCTGCACCAGCACGTCCTCGTCTTGTGGGTTACTCCTGTAGAACACCAGTTGCAGGTTGCCACCCATCGCAACACCCTTGTAGTTAATCCAGCCCTTCTTATCCACATTCTCCACATTTTCTGTCGCCAGTCCGTAGTTGTTCACACCCATCAGACTCAGCAGTGGCATCAGCACCGAGTCGTGACCATAGCGCAACGAGGGACCGGGTTGCTCCAGTCTGATGCAACTGTCTGCCTCTTCTATCATCTTCCTCAGCAGATGGCGCTGTGCATAGGGCTGCTTGCCCCCATTCAGCGGACAGCGTCCGTATTTCACATACCACTGCATGTTCTGCAGCTTCCAGTGGTCGTACAGTTCTTCGTCAGTAAACAGGTCGTAGAGCGTTATCTTCCTGCACGTCTCCGTGTCCTGAAGGTTCGATGCCAACTCGAAAATGGCATTGGCCAGCTTCCTGCCGTCCACCTCCTTGTTCACGTAGTCCATATCGTTGAACAGCGCCTTCATCAGCGTCTCGCTATGGTCGTATTTGTCTTCATACACCTTCAGGCGTGCCATCACTGTCGAATCCATGCGATGAGCCTTCAGTGGCTTGTCGTCATACACCATGTAGTAGGTGTCGTGGTTCGACGCATCGTGATGAATACGCAACTGGGGCATCATACTCGATATCTGCATCAACGCATTTTCCATCGACAGGATGCAGCGCACCACCGTCGTGCTCTTCGCGTCCAGGGTTCTGTCGCCCTCAAACACTTCGGGAAATCTTTCCACCATGCGTCGGGCTATCTGCCTTTGCTGCTTGGCACCTATCGGCGTCAACTCGCCCCATCGTCCGTAGGCTTCGTCACGCATGATACCTACACGTCGCAGCACGTCCTTGCCCAGCGCCGTCAACTTACCTAACGAGTCGGCTTTTGCCAACATCATGTAGGGCACGTCGTAACGGTCCGCCTTTGTACAGTGCCTCGACCCATGTCGTCCGTAGTGGCTCAGATAAAAGGGTTTCTTTCCTTCGGGGGCAGGTGTCAGATGGGCCTGCGAAGGTCCTGGGTAGGCATAATGATAACCTCCCGATTTGTGAATGTCCTTCATAATCTCCTCATATGCAGTCTGCGCTTGCAGTCCTATGGCAGCACATAAAAGGAATATGGTAATTACAACTTGTTTCATCACTTCAGATAGCATTTCAGCGTGCAAAGTTACGAAAAAACGAGAGGAATGCAAAAGAAAAACTTGATTTTCTTTTCATTTCCGAGTGCCAAGTAAGTTCGGCAAAGCCAAAGTTACGAAAATTCAAGCAAAACGCAAAAGAAAATTTGGTATTTTGCTCACTTATTCGTAACTTTGCCTTCCAATAGAAGAAACATAAAGAAAGATGGCAAAAATTCAACAATGGCAGGATGATGACTGGCTGCTGCTCATGCAGCTCTACCTCAAGAAGCCAGTGGGCATCAAACCGATGTACAGCAAGGCAGCCATAGAGCTATGCCTCGAACTGCACATACCCCCACAGATAGTTTATCAGAAGATGTGCGCAATAGCTAATCTCGAGACACCACGCATCGAGCGCATCTGGAACGAATATGCCCAGAACCCGCGACGCCTCAGCCGTGCTGTCAAACTGCTGCGCCAGATGAAAGCCTTTGGCAACGACGACTTCTATGAGGGTGTCGATATCCAGGAGACGTTCGAAACCGATTTCCGTCCCATCGCCCCCGACACCGTCGTCACCCCCATCATGCTCATCATCATCCTCGATCTCTATTTCCGTCTCACCCCCATCACCATGGTCGTCGAGACGCCCGAGATACAGGACCTCAGCCGTCTTCTCAAACTCCCCGCCCAAGATATCGTCGACATCATGCACATCTATCAGCAGTGCGATCCCTATCTTTCCAAAAAGAAAGATCAAATTGTCAATTATCAATTGTCAATTATCAATTGCTGCCAAGCACAATGGCGACAATATGGCAACGGCGACCCCACTGCATTAGCAGAATATGCCAGCAAACTCAAAGAATACTATAAGAATTGAAACCAACGGTCAAAGGTCAAAGGTCAAGGGTCAAAGGTCAATTGTCAAAGGTCAAAGGTTAATGGTTAATGGTTAATGGTCAATGGTCAATTAAAGAACTCCCAAACGACCAAACGACCAATTTCCCAAACAACTAAAAAAATGTCTCAGGAGCAAATACAAGAATTATCACAAGTGCAGAAGCTTTCGCAGAGCATCACGCAGCAACAGCTGTTGCAGGCGCAGCTCATCGAATTGCCCATCACGCAACTCGTCGAACGAGTCAATGCCGAGATGGACGACAACCCTGCACTTGAACTCAATACGGGCGACGAACCCGACGACAACGATTTCAACGACAACCTCGATAACAACGACGATAACGATACCACCGACGACTACGAACGTGAAGAGCGACAGTCGGCACTCGACGCAGCCCTCGAAAGTATCGGACGCGACGACGAGGAACTGCCCGTCTATCACCCGGGACAGTCCTATCAGGAAGAACGTGAGGAAATCATCTATGGAGCGTCGCAGTCGTTCTACGACCTGCTCAACGAACAGATGGGCATGATCGACCTCACCGACCGACAGCGCAACATCATGGAATACCTCATCGGGTCGCTCGACGAGGACGGACTGCTGCGCAAATCGCTCGAAAGCATCAGCGACGAACTGGCTATCTATCAGAATATCGATGCCTCGGCTGACGATATCCTCCACGTGCTCCGCATCCTGCAGACCTTCGACCCCGCAGGCATCGGTGCCCGCGACCTGCAGGAGTGTCTGCTGCTACAGATTCAGCGACGTGAGCCTTCCCGACTTCGCGACCTCATGATGCGTGTCGTCAACGATTTCTTCGAGGCCTTCACCAAGAAACACTGGCAACGCATACAGCAGGCACTGCAACTCAACGACCTGCAGGCTAAGACGCTCATCGACGAACTGCGCAAGCTCAACCCCAAGCCAGGGGCATCACTGGGCGAAACGGTAGGACGCTCACTGCAGCAGATCACCCCCGACTTCATCATCGATACCCACGACGACGGCTCCGTCACCTTCCAACTCAACTATGCCGACGTGCCCGAACTGCACGTCTCGCAGTCGTTCACCGATACCCTGCGCGAATACCAGGACAATCGCGAACACATGAGCAGGCAGATGAAGGAAGCCCTCCTTTATACCAAAAAGAAAATCGACGCTGCCCAACAGTTCATCGAGGCCATCAAGGTACGCAACCACACCCTCATCGTCACCATGCAGGCCATCATCCAGTGGCAGCACCGTTACTTCGAAGAGGGCGACGAGGCACTGCTGCGCCCCATGATTCTCAAGGACATCGCCGAGAAGACCGGACTCGATCTCAGTACCGTATCGCGTGTCAGCAACTCGAAATATGCCCAGACGCGCTGGGGCACGTTCCCCCTGCGCCATTTCTTTACCGATGGCTACGTCACTGCCGAAGGCGACGAGCTGTCCACCCGTGAAATCAAGGCTGCCCTCCGCGACCTCATAGCCGCCGAAGACAAGCAGCATCCCTATAGCGACGAAACGTTGTGTCAGCTCCTGGCCTCCCAGGGCTATCCCATCGCCCGTCGCACTGTTGCCAAATATCGGGAACAACTCGGCATCCCCGTAGCAAGACTACGTAAGTAAAATATGAAACAACTAATTCTCGCAGCACGCGCAATCAGTATGGTGTTCACGCCATTTTACCTGCCCATCGTCGGGCTGGTAGCCCTTTTTACGTTCAGTTACATGAGCATCTTTCCTTGGGTTTACAAGCTCCAGGTGCTCATCATGGTCTATCTCTTCACCATCCTGTTGCCCACGGTGCTCATCCACCTCTATCGTCGCTATCAGGGTTGGAGCCTCATCGAACTCGGACGTCGCGAGCGTCGCATGGTGCCCTATGTCCTGTCTATTCTCTGTTATTTCTGTTGCGTCTATATCATGATGCAAATGCATATACCCCATTTCATCATCTCCATCGTCATCGCAGCCCTGGTGGTTCAGATTGTCTGTGCCCTCATCAATGTGTGGTGGAAGATATCCACCCATCTCGCAGCCATCGGTGGAGTCGGTGGGGCTCTCTTTGCCTTTGCCGAGTATCTCGGTTTCAATCCAGTCTGGTGGATGTGCATCATCTTCCTCGTTGCCGGCATCCTCGGCACCTGTCGCATGGTGCTCCGTCAGCACACTCTCTCGCAAGTCGTCGGTGGCTTCTGGGTAGGCTTCGTCTGCGCAGCCATATCGATACTGTTCCTATAGAACATAGTTCATAGTTCATAGTTCATAGTTTAAATGGTCAATTATCAATTAAAAAAGTCCCAAACGACCAAACGACCAATTTCCCAAACGACTAAATAAAAATGAATCCAATCGTAAGTGTAATCATGGGCAGCACAAGTGATCTGCCCGTCATGGAAAAAGCCTGCAAGTTCTTAGACGATATGCAGGTACCGTTTGAAGTCAATGCCCTGTCAGCCCATCGCACACCCGAGGCAGTCGAGGCATTCGCACGTAATGCCAAGAGTCGTGGCATTCGAGTTATCATCGCAGCAGCAGGCATGGCAGCAGCACTCCCCGGAGTCATTGCCGCCAGCACCACCCTGCCCGTCATCGGCGTACCCATCAAGGGCATGCTCGACGGACTGGATGCCATGCTCTCCATCATCCAGATGCCCCCGGGCATCCCAGTAGCCACCGTCGGCGTCAATGGCGCCCAGAACGCAGCCATCCTCGCTGTCGAGATGCTCGCCCTCGGCGACGAAGTCATCGCCCAGCGTCTGGCCGACTACAAGGCAGGTCTCAAGGAAAAGATAGTCAAGGCAAACAAAGAATTAGCTGACGTACATTATGAGTACAAGACGAATTAGCAGTGTCACCCACGTAGGCAATATCGCCATCGGAGGCGACAACCCCATCCGCATCCAGTCCATGGCCACCGTCGATACCAACGACACCGAGGGCTGTGTGGCACAGGCCAAGCGCATCATCGATGCCGGTGGCGAACTGGTGCGCTTCACCACCCAGGGCACCCGCGAGGCAGAGAATATGAAGAACATCTCCGCACGCCTCAAGGCCGACGGCTATACCGCCCCCCTTGTTGCCGATGTCCATTTCACCGCCCATGTTGCCGATGTCGCAGCCCAGTATTGCGAGAAGGTACGCATCAATCCGGGCAACTATGTCGATCCCGGGCGCACCTTCAAGCACCTCGAATACACCGATGCCGAGTATGCTGCCGAGTTGCAGAAGATAGAAGCCAAGTTCGTGCCCTTCCTCAACATCTGCAAGCAGCACCACACCGCCATCCGCATCGGTGTCAACCACGGCTCCCTGTCCGATCGCATCATGTCGCGCTATGGCGACACCCCCGAGGGCATTGTCGAGAGCTGCATGGAGTTCCTGCGCATCTGTAAGCGCGAGCATTTCAACGATGTCGTCATCAGCATCAAGGCCAGCAACACCGTTGTCATGGTCACCACCGTGCGTCTCCTTGTCAAGACCATGGATAGCGAAGATATGCACTATCCCCTCCACCTTGGCGTCACCGAGGCAGGCGAGGGCGAGGACGGTCGCATCAAGTCAGCCGTCGGCATCGGAGCCCTGCTCACCGAGGGCATCGGCGACACCATCCGAGTCTCGCTGAGCGAAGAGCCCGAGTGTGAAATCCCCGTCGCCCGCAAGCTCGTCGAGTTAGCCAAGAGCCTCCCCCTGCCCCTCCGCAAGGACGGTGATGGAGAGCGCATGTACATCGAGGGCGACACCCTCCACCTCATCCTCTCCGCCCCCGACTGGGAAACCTTCCAGCTCAAGGCTGCCATGGCGTCCGGCTCCCTCCTCATCGATCGCAAAGCCACCAATCTCGTCATCGAATCCAATGATCAAAGGCCAAAGGTCAATGGTCAAAGGTCAATGGTCAATGGTCAATCGTCAATTGTCAATTATCAATTATCAATTGTCAATTTGGCTGACGCCATCCTCCAGGCCGCTCGCATCAAGTTCACCAAGACCGAGTACATCTCCTGTCCCGGTTGTGGTCGCACCTTATATAATTTACAGGACACGATAGCCCGAATCAAGGCAGCCACCAGCCATTTAGTAGGTCTGAAGATAGGCATTATGGGTTGCATCGTCAATGGTCCTGGCGAGATGGCAGATGCCGACTACGGATATGTCGGGGCAGGCCGTGGCAAAATCAGTCTTTACAAGCAGAAAGTCTGTGTAGAGAAAAACATCCCCGAATCCGAAGCCGTCGATAAACTCCTCGAACTGATTAATAAGGATAGGGAATAAAAAAAGGAGATTATTATGCTTTCAAAAACATATACTGCTGCAGTCAATGGCCTTGAGACTACCACGGTTACGGTGGAAGTGAACATGACACGTGGTGTGCAGTTCCATTTGACGGGATTGCCCGATACTGCCGTCAAGGAGAGTTATGACAGAATAAGGGCTGCCATTTCAAATATAGGACTGAAGAATCCTACCATGGACATCACCATCAACCTGTCGCCTGCCGATATCAAGAAAGAAGGTTCTGGCTATGATTTACCTCTAGCCATCGGCATCCTGTCGGCTAACGGCAAGGTGGAAGCTGAGAAATTGGAAAAATTCATGATGGTAGGTGAGTTAAGTCTTGACGGAAAACTGCAGCCCGTCCGTGGTGCTCTTCCAATAGCTATCAGGGCCCGAAAGGAAAAGTTCAAGGGACTTATCGTCCCCCGACAAAACATCCGTGAAGCTGCTGTGGTCAACCAACTGGATGTCTATGGCATGGAGACATTAATGGATGTTATCAAATTTCTGAACGGGGACAATAGTTACCAGCCTACTTACATAGATACGCGCAAGGAGTTCTACGAACAGCAAAACCACTATGAATTGGATTTTGCCGATGTCAAAGGACAGGAGAGCGTGAAACGCGCCTTGGAAGTAGCCGCAGCAGGTGGACATAACCTAATTATGATAGGTCCCCCGGGGTCAGGCAAGTCAATGCTTGCCAAACGCTTACCCAGCATCCTTCCCCCACTCTCGTTAGCAGAAAGTCTGGAAACGACACAGATTCACTCTGTTGCAGGCAAACTGGATCGCGACACCAGTCTCATCAGTCAGCGTCCCTTCAGAGCTCCCCACCACACCATCTCGCAAGTTGCCTTGGTGGGTGGAGGTACGAACCCCCAACCTGGAGAGATATCATTAGCTCATAATGGTGTGCTATTCCTGGACGAGATGCCCGAACTAAGCCGTAGCGTTTTGGAGGTGTTGCGTCAGCCGTTGGAAGATCGCAAGATTTCCATCAGCCGTGCAAAATATAATGTGGAGTATCCATGTTCATTCATGTTGATTGCTTCGATGAATCCCTGCCCATGTGGCTACTATGGTGATCCTACGCACCATTGTGCATGTACACCAGGACAGATACAGCGTTACATGAATAAAATATCGGGCCCTCTACTCGACCGTATCGATATCCATTGCGAGATTCAGGCAGTGCCTTTTGCACAGTTAGCGCAGATGAAGCCGGGCGAACCGTCTGCCATTATCCGCGAGCGGGTTATCCGTGCCCGTAAGATACAAGAAGAACGTTTCCATATGTATAAAGGTGTTCATTGCAATGCCATGATGACAGAAAAAATGCTCCATGACTTTGCCGAACCCGACGCTCCTTCCTTGGAGATGCTACGAATGGCAATGGA
>JAEEGF010539135.1_pt1 | contig 20154 bp, 19 predicted proteins | sample 9134171 | NCBI WGS metagenome assembly JAEEGF01 (sample SAMN16246542, study PRJNA631951) | gut metagenome | biome: gut microbiome; feature: rumen; material: AP-attached | host: Bos | place: Iran: Karaj | collected 2018-10
AACCTCGCCGCCTCGATGGCCCTCAAGGGGAACAAGAAGGTGATCATCCTGGACTTCGACCTGCGCAAGGCCACCCTCTCCAAGTCGCTCGGCAAGAATGCGACGGGTGTCGCTTCCTTCCTGAACGCCAAGTATGAGGATCCGTTCGAGCATGTGGTGAACCTCCAGGAGAACCTCGACCTCCTGCCGGTGGGCTCCATCCCGCCGAACCCGGCCGAGCTGCTGGTTTCCGACCGTCTCCCGAAGCTCATCAATGCCATGAAGGAGAAGTACGACTACGTGTTCATGGACTGCCCGCCGATCGACCTCGTCGCCGACAGCAGCATCGTGGCCCCGTATGCGAACATCACCGTCTTCGTCCTCCGCGCCGGCCTGTTCGACAAGCGCGCGCTGCCGGCCGTCGAGGAAATGTACAACGAAGGCAAGTACAACCGCATGGCCCTCATCCTGAACGGTGTCGACTCCTACGCCGGCCGCTACGGCTATGGCTACGGCTATGGTTACGGTTACGGCTACGGCTACGGTTACGGTTACGGCAACGAGGACGACAAGAAGAAGGCCTGATGCTCGGACTGTTCAACCGGCTCAGGTCCCTGTTGGAATCCGGCCTCCTGAAAGGGGCCGTCGACCAGCACTCCCACATCCTGTACGGGCTGGACGACGGGGTGAAGACGCAGGAAGACTCCCTGGCGATCCTCCGGTACCTGGAGGAGCAGGGCGTCTCCGAAGTCTGGTTCACGCCGCACGTGATGGAGGATGTCCCGAATACGACGGAGGCGATCCGGACCCGGTTCGAGGAACTGAAGGCCGTCTATGACGGGGGGCTTTCGCTCCACCTCGCGGCCGAATACATGATGGACACCCTCTTCGAGGAACGGCTCACGCAGAAGGACCTTCTCTTCCACGGCGAAGACACCGTGCTGGTGGAGACTTCCGCCATCGCACCGCCCATCAACCTGTGGGAAATCCTCGAGTCGATGCGGAAGGCGGGCTACCGCCCCCTCGTCGCCCATCCGGAGCGTTACCGCTATATGGACAAGGCGGACTACAAGCGCCTGCACGAGATGGGCTGCCTCCTGCAGCTGAACCTCCCGTCCATCGTCGGGTTCTACGGGGAAGCGGTGCAGAAGAGGGCCCTGGACCTGCTGGACAAAGGCTGGTACTGCATGGTCGGCTCCGACTGCCACCGTTTCCGGGCGATCCAGGCCCAGTACGAGGCCCGGGAACTGAAGAAAGACACGCTCGCGAAGCTCGCCCTCCTGATGGGCGGCCCGGGCGGGATATAGGCCGGAAAGCCGGATTCCTGGACAGGAAAATGCTTCCGGTCTTCCTGCTCCGTCCACGCGAAATGGACGGAGGAATATAAACATATGCCATTATGAACATACTAGTCACCGGCGCCAACGGCCAACTGGGAACCGAGCTGCGGAACGTCTCCGCGGGGGCTCCCGACCGCTACATCTTCACGGACGTCACCTCGCTTCCCGGGGTGGATACCGTCTATCTGGACATCACCAACCGCGATGCGGTGCGGCTCATCTGCGATTCCGAGCAGGTGGACGTCATCGTGAACTGCGCGGCCTACACGAACGTGGACAAGGCCGAGGACGACGTGCAGATGGCGGACCTGCTGAACCACCTCGCTCCGGGCATCCTGGCGGAGGTGGCGGCGGAACGGGGCGCGCACCTCATCCACATCTCCACGGATTACGTGTTCCAGGGCGACATCGCCCTGCCGTGCCGGGAGGACTGGCCCGTGCATCCGAACGGGGTGTACGGGGCGACGAAGCTCCAGGGCGAGCAGGCGGTGCAGGAAGCCGGCTGCTCCTGGCAGATCTTCCGCACGGCGTGGCTCTACTCGCCATACGGGAAGAATTTCGTGAAGACGATGCGGCAGCTGACCGCGGAGCGGCCCGTGCTGAAGGTCGTCTTCGACCAGGTGGGCACGCCGACGTATGCGCGGGACCTGGCCGAACTCATCTGCACGGTCATCACGGAGCGCAAGACCGACCGGGGCGGCATCTACCATTTCTCCGACGAGGGGGTATGCTCCTGGTTCGACTTCGCGTGCGCCATCCGGGACCTGAGCGGCAACACCTGCGACATCAAGCCCTGCCATTCCGACGAATTTCCTTCCAAGGTCCGCCGTCCGCACTTTTCCGTGCTGGACAAGACCAAGGTCAAGGAAACGTTCGGGGTGCAGGTCCCGCACTGGTATGAATCGTTAAAACAATGCATTGACAGACTATGAACGTAATCGAGACCGGCATCGAAGGACTGGTCGTCCTCGAACCGAAAGTGTTCGGAGACGAGCGGGGTTATTTCTTCGAGAGCTTCAACGAGCGGGAATTCAACGAGAAAGTGGGCCCCGTTCACTTTGTGCAGGACAATGAGAGCAAGTCGCGCTACGGCGTGCTTCGCGGGCTGCATTACCAGAAAGGGGAGTTCGCCCAGGCGAAGCTCGTCCGGGTGGTGCGCGGCTCCGTGCTGGACGTGGCCGTGGACCTGCGTGAGGGATCGCCCACCTATGGGCGGTGGCACGCCGAGGAACTGACGGGGGAGAACCATCGGATGATGTTCATCCCGAGAGGGTTCGCCCACGGGTTCGTCGTCCTGTCTGAGGAAGTCGTGTTCCAGTACAAGTGCGACAACTTCTACTGCCCGGCGTCCGAAGGCGGCTACGCCTGGAACGATCCGGCGCTCGCCATCGACTGGCGCATTCCGGCCGCCGACATCATCCTTTCCGAAAGAGACAAACATCATCCTTTCCTATATGAGCAATAGAACCATCCTCATCACCGGCGGCGCCGGCTTCATCGGCAGCCACGTCGTGCGGCTGTTCGTGAACAAATATCCGGAGTACCGGATCATCAACCTGGACAAACTCACCTACGCGGGCAATCTCGCGAACCTCAAGGACATCGAGGACAAGCCCAACTACCGGTTCGTCAAGATGGACATCTGCGACTTCGAGGGCGTGCTGGCCCTCATGCAGGAGGAGCAGGTGGACGGGGTGATCCATCTGGCCGCGGAATCCCACGTGGACCGCTCCATCAAGGATCCCTTCACCTTCGCGCAGACCAACGTCATCGGCACGCTGTCGATGCTGCAGGCCGCCAAGGCGTACTGGGAGAGCCTCCCGGAGAAGTACGAAGGCAAGCGCTTCTACCACATCTCCACCGACGAGGTGTACGGCGCCCTGGAAATGACCCATCCGGAAGGAATCGAGCCGCCGTTCACGACGAAGGCGTCCAGCGGCGAGCATCACCTGGCCTACGGCGAGAAGTTCTTCACGGAGGACCTCAAGTACCAGCCGCACAGCCCGTACAGCGCCGCGAAGGCGTCCAGCGATCACTTCGTGCGGGCGTTCCACGACACGTACGGAATGCCCACCATCGTCACGAACTGCTCCAACAACTACGGCCCGTACCAGTTCCCGGAGAAGCTCATCCCGCTGTTCGTCAACAACATCCGGCATCGGAAGCCGCTACCCGTGTACGGCAAGGGCGAGAACGTCCGCGACTGGCTGTACGTGGAAGACCACGCCCGCGCCATCGACCTGATCTTCCACGAGGGGAAGGTCGCCGAGACCTATAACATCGGCGGTTTCAACGAGTGGAAGAACATCGACATCGTGAAGACCCTCATCCGCGTCACGGACCGCCTCCTGGGCCGTCCGGAAGGCGCCGACGACGACCTCATCACTTATGTGACGGACCGCGCCGGCCACGACCTCCGCTACGCCATCGACAGCACCAAGCTCCAGCGCGAACTGGGCTGGGAGCCGTCCCTCCAGTTCGAGGAAGGCATCGAGAAGACCATCCGCTGGTACCTCGACAACCAGGCCTGGCTGGACAACGTCACCAGCGGGGACTATCAGAAGTACTACGAGGAGATGTACAAGGGCCGATAGATGGCCAATCTGAAAAAAAACTTTTTCTATAGCGTTCTCCTGACGCTGGCCAATTACGTCTTCCCCTTGATTACGTATCCGTACGTATCGCGTGTCTTGGGCGTGACGGGTATCGGCATCTGCAACTATGTTGACAACATCGTCAACTATTTCATCGTCTTTTCGACGATGGGTATCTCTGTGCTGGGCGTTCGGGAAATAGCCGCCGTCCGGAGTGGAGAGAAAGAACGGAGTCACGTTTTCTCTGGTCTGCTCGCTTTGAACGGTATGACGACGCTTGCCGCCGCCGTCGTGCTCGCCGTTGCCATTATCGTCGTTCCAAAATTGTTCCCTTACCGGAATCTGCTGTATCTGGGCGTGGCGAAACTGGTAGCCCACAGCCTCAGCTTGGAGTGGTTTTTCAGGGGTATCGAAGAATTCAAGTACATTACGGATCGTTCCATCGCCATCAAGACGCTGTATGTGGTGGCTGTGTTCTTATTTGTCCGGAATCCGGAAGACTATGGCGTCTACTATCTTTTGTTGACGCTGTCCGTGGTTGCGAACATGCTGGTCAATGTGTTGTATTCGCGCCGATATGTCTCCCTGTCACTGAAGAATCTCGATCTGGCCCGCATGGCCGCTCCTTATTTCCTGTTGGGGATGAATTTCATCCTTACGTCCACGTACTCGACCTTCAATGTGATTTATCTGGGCTCCGTCCAGGATGTGGATCAAGTAGGTTACTATACTTCCGCAACCAAGATTCTATCCATCGTGACGGCTCTCATCACGGCCTTCACTACCGTGATGCTGCCCCGGATGAGTGCTGTGCTGACGGACGGGAAGATGGAAGAATTCCGCGCCTACATTGGGAAGGCCTTCCATCTTCTGTTCCTTGTCGGAATTCCGGCCGTCTTTTTGATGGTGATGGAGGCCATGGATATCGTCTGGGTTATCTCGGGGGCCGGCTACAGCGGAGCGATTGTCCCCATGCAGATCGTTTCTCCGATGCTTCTTCTGGCGGGGATGGACCAGATTCTCATTATGCAGATCATGATGCCCCGCAAGGAAGACCGCCGCATCCTTGTGAATTCCGCCATCGGTGCAGCTGTAGGCATCGTGCTGAACCTTCTCCTCGTCAGGGTGATGGGTGCGACGGGTTCGGCGTTGGTGTGGGTCTGCTCCGAACTGGCCGTATGTATCGCAGCCATGGCAGCCGTCCTGGGGAAAGACGGAATCACCTTCCCGGGAAGAGATGTCCTCAAGATGTTGCTGTGCTTTTTGCCGTTGCTCCCCATCTTGTTGTTTACCAGTACTTTGCAAATTGAGAAATCTTATTTCCGCCTGGCCATTTCGGGCGGTATAACAGCCCTGTATTTTATGCTGGTCACCTGTTGGATCCTGAAAGATCCGTTTGTCCTCGGTCTGCTCCAGGAAGTGACCGGCAGGCTGAAAAAGCATTGACATGATGGAAGAAAGACGAACAATCAAAGTCCAATTCCTGGATTACTGGAATACGCTCGACCCTAATGGAACGGGTTACCTTCTCCAGCAGATCCTGGGCCGGCATTATGAGCTGGAAGTGAGCGATGACCCGGACTATGTGTTCTTTTCCGCAATGGGGGAGTCCCATTGGACGGTTTCGGATCGCTGCGTAAAGATATATCATACGGGCGAGAATGTCGCCCCGGATTTCAACGCATGCGATTATGCCATCGGCTTTGAATGGATGGACTTCGGCGACAGGTACATCCGAATTCCCTTATACCTGTTCTATGACAGGGACATGCTGGACCGGATGGTTCATAAGCATGAACTTCCGCCGGACTGGGATCTTGCTGCTGAGAAGCCCGATTTCTGCAGCTTTGTCGTGAGCAATCACCGAAATCCCCACCGAAATGAGGCGTTCCGGAAGCTAAGTGAGTACAAAAAGGTCGATTCTGGCGGTCGGTACCTGAACAACGTGGGAGGACCCGTTGTTGACAAGTTCGCCTTCGACTGTCGGCACAAGTTTTCGCTCTGTTTCGAGAACGGCTCCCATCCCGGCTATACGACTGAGAAGTTGGCGCAGGCTCTCGCGGCCCGTACAGTCCCGATTTACTGGGGCGATCCGGATGTGGGAAAGGTATTCAATACCAAAGCCTTTGTCAATGTTGCCGATTTTGACAGCCTGGAAGCCGCCTTGCAGCGGGTTCAGGAACTGGACAGCAATGACGAACTCTATCTTTCCGTCCTCCGGGAACCGGCCTTCTTGCCCGACGCCCCATCTATCGATGATGAACTGGCCCGTTTGGAGGCTTGGCTCCTTCCTATCTTCGAACAGCCGCTGGAAAAGGCCTGGAGGCGGAATCGGGAGTTTTTTGGAAGAATCTATGTAGACCGTCGTCTGGTCCTGGCCCGTCGGGACCGGATTCGGAAGTTCTGCAAAAAAATGCTCGGACGATGAAGATTGCGACCATCACCCTGTTCTGTCGGGAATGGTTCCGTGCCGATGCGTGGAAACAATTCTTTGACGAGTATAGGGGCGATGTGTACCTGCATGTGATCGTCAATAACGGCGATCCTGAGGATACGGAGCCGCTCCGGTCGATGTTCCCGGATTCACTGGTCCTGCGAAGCGATACCCCTAATATGATGGCTTCGTACAATCAGGCCCTGCGGGAAATCCTGCGCTATCCCGAAGTGGACGCCATCGCGCAGATCGTCAACGATATCCGGATGTCGTCGGGCGGTTTTGCCGCTTTGTACGACTATCTGTTCTCTGATCCCTCGCTGGCTATGGTTTCCCCGGTCCTGCTGCGCGGAAGCACAGTTGATATCGACTGCTTTGGCTGTACGATACATCCCAGGAATCTGGATTTCGTCCATCGGGACGTCGGGCGGAAACTTGGGGAAGTGACGGAAGAACGGAGGTATGTCACCGGCCTTCCCGCAGGCATTTTCCTGGCCAGGCGGGACGCTTATGAGCGTTTCGGCTTTCAGGACGAGAAACTGGAGATGTATGCCGATGAGGTCGATATGGATCTCAGGGCGGCTGGACTCGGCTATCGTCTTGGGGTGACTTCCCTCGTTCAGGCATGGCACGTGCACGTGAATCGCGAGGGTCGCAAAACCCGTAACCCGCGGGCGGCTTTTCTGATGGGACGGAACCATGTCTATCTGGCTTCGAAACATCTGCCAGGCCATGTGGGAAGGGTATTCCTGCACCGGGTGTTTTTGGGTTTGGATGAAATCCGGTCCGCTCTCATGCACCGGAAGGGGAGGGAAGCGGTAGTTTTCGGTTGGAATCTGATTCGGGGAGCCTTTGCGGGCTTGAAGATGTAAGGGCATGGAGTTTCATTTCCATAAGAAATACAGGACAAGCGTTGTCATCGCTTTGATGGTGATGATGCTCACAGTGTCCCGTTTCTTCTGGATATCCCCTTTGCAGGGGCTGTTTAAAGGAGACGGCTCGTTCTTTACCTATATTTTGGTGATGGCGGTGATCTATATCCGTCATATGGGCTTTGAGATTCGGTTCGGAATCGCCAAGTCGATGAAGCCTTTGATGTGGATTCTCATCGGTGTCTTGATCTCCTTCATCCCCGCCTATCGATATTACGGACAGCATCTATACTATTCCATCATTGTATACCGTCCTTTCTTCGGGTATCTCGCCTTGCCGATTCTTCTGTCCATCAAGCCGAGTCATCTGGAGATGAAAAAGGCATTATACACCTTCTCGGCCATCTATGCCATTGTCCTGTTCTATGTATCCTTTGTCAATCCGGATTTCATCGTCTATAACGGCGAGGGAGATTTCATTGAGAGTGGGGAGTTCGTTCATATGCTGGAGGGGTGCCAATTCCTTCCTCTGGCTTTTATCTATGCGTTGGATGATCTCAGAACCAAGAAGATAACGGTCAAGAACACGCTGATAGCCGTTGCTCTTTTCGGACTGCTTTTCATCATCCAGAACAGAACCATCATCCTCGCATCAGTGATTTTGAGTTTCCATGCAGCTTTGTCGAACAAGTCCGCCAGCAGGCGGTTGACGACGGTGGTGCTCATCGGTCTCATGGCCATCGTTGTCGGAGTCCTCGTTTATGAGTATATCGACGTCCTGGTGGCGGAAACCCGCGAGGAACTATCCAATCCGGAGTACAACCGTATCAAAGCCTTCAACTACTTTGTATCCGGGGAGAATGGTTTCATGTCCTATATCTGGGGGAATGGATTCATTTCGGGCTATGTCAGCGATATCGTGGCAAGCCTGCAGCGGGAAGGTATCTTCCATTCCGATCTCGGGATGATCGGCTTCTGGCATCAGTTCGGTATCCTGGCGGCCGGGACCATCCTGTTCATCGTGATCAGGGGCCTTTCTTCCATGCGCTCGTATGTGGTCCGGGCGAATGCTATCTATATCCTTGTCGGCTCGATGACGATATCATACTTCCTCCAGTTTGGCTTCAGTCTTTGGTTGTGCATGTATATGTTTCTCTATGCCACGGACCAGGAATACAAGAGAGCAAAGGCCATATCGGAAGAGAAGGCCGTCCGAAAGGCCATCCGTCGTTATCGTTCGCTTGCATGACACGTTATTCTCTGCTGTCCATCCTTTTCTTCCTGCTCCTGTTCCGGATTCCCGTCGAAGCAGGACCGATTCGGATCTCTTCCCAAGAAGAGTTTGACCGACTCGGCGAGCGGATCCTTGCGGAACTCCCGTTGAAGAAGGATGTGCGGATTCAGATTGATTCCGGGCTGTATTTCTTCCGGGAAGACCACCTGGCTCTTTCCGGTCTCTCCTTCCCGGGCGCTACGCTGACATTGTCCGGAGAGGGGGCCGTGTTGGTCGGACGCGATGATCATGGATCGCCTCCGAGTTTCAGGAACGGTTTCCTGGATTTGGAGAACAGGCGGCACCACGACGCCTTTTCTCCAGTGAAGAAAGCCGGCTTCTGGCCGATGCCGGTACTGCTGCGAAAAGGGGTGTATCGGATACCGGCCCGTGATGAACCCGATGTATCTGAAGCCGATGCGGTCGGCATGAAACTCGTTCTTTCGCAGTGGTTCGTGGGTGCCGTCTATGATGTGGTCAAGGTATCCCGAGGATACATCTATTTCCGGCATGTGCCATATAGGACGCATATGTGGTCCGAACTCCGGTTCGGCCGATGTCTGCCACGATACATGCTGTTCTCGCCAGGAAAAACGAAATCGGCCTATGCTTGTGATGCTGCGTCTTTCCTGTCCATGGAGGATGCCCGGATAAGCAGTGTGGTTCTGGATGGCCTTCATTTCCTGGGGAACGGAGACGGAGACAGACTTCTCCGATTTTCCGGGGTGGAGGCGGATTCAGTTGTCGTGCGTAATTGCTCGTTCGAGGGAATCCGCTCCCGCGGGATTCTGGTGGAAAGGACGGACCATTTCCGACTTCGGAATAACCTGTTCCGGAAAGGCGCCTTGAATCAGGTCTTTGTGGACAAGACGGCAGGCGATGCCCGGATTGAAGACAACCGGTTCATCGAGAACGGATTGCAGATGACCAACGATCCCGTTCTGGCCTGTCGGGGGAGCGAGTTTGTGGTTCGGAATAATATATTCCAGGACTTCACCTATTCCGCCATCGGGGTCGGGCTCCACTATACGGACACTTCCGGTCTGGTTACATCCGGAGTCGTCGAACAGAACGAGATTTGTATGACGGAAGCGTTCCGTAAGGAACCTATGCGGGCCTTGATTGACGGGGGCTCCATCTATGTCGCCACACAGAACAAGGCGGTCACCATTCGCCGGAACTTCATCCACGACCTTTCCGGGCCCCACGGGAATCGCGGAATATTCGGAGATGATGGTGTCGTGAACTTGCATGTCTGCGATAATACGGTCTTGAACATCGATGGCGGCATGGCCATCGATGTGCGCCGGGCACTCAAAATAGGCAGGCGCAGGAATTCCGCCATAAAACGGACCAATACAGGCAATTGGGTCCGTGGCAATACGTATAATGGTCGGATGCGCGCCTATATCCGAGAGGACGATCCGGACAGTTACGTTGGAGATAATGTGTACTTGGATGATGAAACCTGATTATCTGAAACATATCAGCGGCCTGAAGGGGATGGGCGCACTCATCGTGTTCATTCACCATTTCTTCTATTGCTTCTACCCGCTGTTCATCCCCGATGGAATGCAGTCGTCGCCCATCGAGCATATTCCGGGAGCCAACCTTCTGGTGAACGGCAATTTCGCGGTATGCCTGTTCTTGTTGATGAGCGGCTATCTTATTGCCCGGAATGCCAATCGGTACGAAAACCTGGACGATTATGGAACTGGCATGGTACGCAGGTATGTACGTTTGATGATTCCGTTAGGGGTTGCCGCCATTCTGTCCTACCTGCTGTGCGTCCTCGGCCTCTACCGGATTCATGCAGTGAGCGAGGCCCTTGGAAATGAATTGACAGCTAATTATTTCAGGGTAATCCGTATCTATCATCTCCCCATCTCGATTCTTTGGGCCCCGTTGGGGTACAACGTACTCGTAGGCCCTTTCTGGATGATGAAGTACATCCTCCTGGGTTCCTTCCTGGTCATGGGCATGACGCTGGTCATCCGAGAACAGCGGTCACTTTTCCAGATCCTGAGCATTCTTTTCGTGATTGTCCTGGCCTTGTATCTTGATGCCTATTATGCCAGCGTGATGGCTGGAATGCTTTTGTTTAAAGTCGAAAGGCAGCCGATATCCGTACCCTCGGCTCTCCGGATTCCGTCCGTCCTGGTTTTGTTGGCGGTTGCTTGCTGGTTAGCCGCAGACCAGGAGAATGTGATGGACTACGACAAGTATAAGAGCATTCTTGCCTCTTTCCTGTTCGTATCAGCAGTTCTGTTGTCCAAACTCCTCATGCGCTTTTTCGGCTCTCGTCTGATGGATGCGCTCGGAAAGCTTTCCCTGGGCGTGTTCATCTTCCACTGGCCGGTAATCTGCTCCTTGTCCTGCTGGCTGTTCCTTTCATGGTCCATCCAGAATGTGTGGCTGTTGCTAGGCGCCATTTTCGTCTTATCCCTGGCTCTGTCCCTGTTGCTTGCCCATCTGTACAACCGATGGCTGGCACCTTGGGCTGCCACGCTTCAGAATCGTTTAATCGCACTCTTAAAACGATGAAAGCGCTTGTCGTCAACTATTCCAAGATGAAAGGGGTTGGCGGAGGGGTGTTCGCCGCACGCTCGACCGTCAACGCCGTCGCGCAGATATGCGATGAAGTCACGCTTCTTTTTCCAGCTGACCGACCTGGAGAATCTGATGCTGAAGTCGATGCCACCGTTCGTCAGATCGGGGTAACGGATTCGGCCCCGAAAGTGGTAAAACTGTTCCGAGTGCTTTCCCGCGGTGTTCTGCACCGTTTCATGACCCCTTTTCGGGAACTGATGGATCGGGAAAGGTTTGACCTGGTCGTGTTTCACAACAGCAAGGGAAGCCGCCGGCTGGTTCACCTTGCTAAGGAGCATGGTGCCAAGGTGGTTACCGTCCATGATAACTACGAATACGAATATACGAAGGACAATTTCCCGTGGTACGAGCTTTTGTGGATGCTTCCTATCACCCTAAAAGGGGAAGGGGAGGCTGTACGGGGAAGTGACTTGAATCTTGTCTTGTCGGTTCAGGACCGGGATTTGCTGCGGCGTCGGTACGACCCGGACCGGAAGATCCGATTCGAGGTGCTAGGTGTGTTCGAATACAAGGATCGTCCCCTCCCGGATGTCCCCGATACCGTTTCGGAGAATGTCTTCGTGATTACCGGCAACCTGGGCGTACGCCAGACCCTGGATTCCCTTTTCCCCTGGTTGGACATGTATTGGCCTGTCCTTCAATCTCGATGTCCGGATGCGCGGCTGCTTGTGGCTGGCAAGAATCCCGGCCCGCCCTTGAAAAAACGCCTGGCGGACCTCGGCGCCCAACTTGTGGATACACCTCCGGACATGGGCGTGGTTCTGTCCAAGGGACGTTATTATGTCTGTCCAACCAGTAAAGGCGGAGGAGTCAAGCTCCGCGTGATGGACGGACTCCGGTACGGCCTGCCGGCCCTTGTTCACGAAGTCTCAGCGCGGGGGTATGAGCCATTCCTGGACCGTTCCCTGTTCGTCTATGACAGTCCTGCGTCTTTCCGTGTCTCCCTGGACAGAATGCTCTCGGCCAATCCGGATCGTTCCTTGACTCTCGAGACATATTCCTCTTGTTTTTCCTTTCATTCGGGCGTGTCCCGGATGAAACATTTCCTACTCTCTTTATGATGACTCCGGCTCCTGTCGTTCTGTTTGCTTTCAACCGCCCGGATGCCCTTCGCGATTCGCTCTCGGCGTTGTCGGCCAATGATCTGGCCTCGGAAACCCCGCTTTTTATCCGTTTGGACGGCCCCCGGAACGAGGCTGATCGGGAAAAAGTGGCTGCTGTCCGGCAAGTCGCCCTCGAAGCCCACGGATTCCGCAGCGTGGATGTGGTTTGGTCCGAAAAGAACCAAGGTTTGGCACCCTCGGTCATCAGTGGCGTCAGCCAGGTGCTGGACTCTTTTGAGTATGTCATCGTCCTGGAGGACGACTTGGTGACGCATCCCGGTTTCCTGCTGTATATGAACAAGGCCTTAGAAGTGTTTAGGGACAAGGCGGACGTGTTCTCCGTCTGTGGCTATACCAGTGAGGTCCCTATGCCGTTAGGATACGGATACGATGCATATTTCTGTGTTCGCAGCGCTTCGTGGGGCTGGGGAACCTGGAGAGACCGCTGGCAGTCTGTGGATTGGAATCCAACGAAGGAATCCCTGCGTGCGCATGCCAGCTCCTTTAACCGGTGGGGTGGCTCGGACTGTGCATCGATGCTGCGTTCCTGGATGGAAGGAAGGAACAGTTCCTGGGCCATCCGGTTCTGTTACAGCGAGTATCTTCAAGGTAAAGCCTCCCTTTTCCCCGTGGAAAGTCTCGTGGACCCTTCTGCCGGTTTTGCCGGAGACGGGACCCATTGCAAGTCGTATAACCGCTTTCGGTTTCGGATGGCACCGGCGGGAAAACGCACGTTCTTTCTGCCCGAATCCGTCGAGGTCATTCCTTCCGTCCGGCGAGGCGCACTCCATTATCATTCCTTGGCCATCCGCGCGTGGACCCGCTTGATGACACTTCTTCATGCTTAGAATTCTTCTCTCCCTGGCTACGCTTCTGGTCTCATCCCAAGAGGATTTCGATTCCTTGCCCGGTGACCTTCGGCGCACCCTGGCCCAAAAGCCGGAGACGGTGCGCGTCGTCTTTGAACCAGGTTCGTACGTGTTCCGTGACGATCATATCAACCTTTATGGCTTGGATTGTCCGGGAACGGACCTGACTTTTGAAGGAAACGGCGCTGTCCTGACCGGGACGGCTCCCGCAATCGAGTCCGGCCCTTTTTATCGGATGGATCGGTTGGTGGAAGTGGTGGACAAAGCTTCCGGACGTTGTCGTATCAGAACCCGGAAGCGCTTGAATGGGGATGGACAGCTCTATATCCAGATTACATCCTGGTTCCGGACTTTTACCGCTCCAGTCACGGAAATCAAGGGCCGGTACATGTATTTCACGTTGGAAGACCTTCAGAAGACAGGCCTTACCTATAATGTCAATGGAGATTTCTCATATGGAAAGCAATTTCCCCGGTTCCGCCTGTTGCGGATCAGGGAGGTGCCCGGGGATGTTTCCACAGCCTTATTCCAGTTCACGGGATGCGCGTTCCGCAGCCTCACTCTGTCGAATCTAGTCATAGAGCGGAATGCCGGCGGACGTACGGAATATGCGAAAGACTGCGCCATCCGTTTCTATCGGAGCACGTTTGGACAGGCGAAGGTGCAGGGGTGCACCTTCCGTTCTCTTCAGAGCCATGTCATCCACATCATTTATACGGATAATGTCGAGATTCGGGGATGTCGGTTCGAGGAGTGCCAGCGTATCGGCATCCGGTCTTTCAACCATTCCGCGCGAACTGGAGTCCACGACTGCATCTTCGTGGGGATGGACCGGATGCAGGAAAACAGTCCCTGTGTCCAATGCCAAGGGACGGATTACCGCGTTTCTGGGAACCGCTTCGTGGACTTCGGCAACTGCGCCATCCGACTGGGTGTCCATTTCACGGAGGATATGGAATATCCTTCTTCCGGCATTGTGGAAAACAACGAAATCTACCAGACTGCCGAATATAATTCTGCGGCTCCGATGAATCTGCTGATGGATACGGGGGCGATATACGTGGGCACCCAGAACACCTCGTTGACGATCAGGAACAATTACATCCACGATATTTCCGGACCTTTCGACAATCGAGGCATCTTTTGCGACGACGGAACCGTAAACACGACCATCACCGGCAATCGAGTCCAGCGCGTTGCCAATTCCTGGTGCATCGACCTGCGCCGTGATTTGTCCATCGAGACGCGAAGCGACAGTAAAGTCCGTAGAGTCAATGTGGGGAACCAGGTGAAAGACAATCAAGTAGATGGAAGAATCCGTTTTGAACAGCGCTGAGAACCCGTTGGCGGGCAAATCGTTGGCTGTGTGTTCGATTGTCCGGAACGCACAGCGTGGCCTGGAGAGAAACATCCCGGTCATCCGTGCTTTGTGCGCCAGATTCAAGGACTACCGGATCATCGTCTTTGAAAACGACAGTACGGACAGGACGGTCTCTATCCTAGAGGCATGGGCGAGCGCCGACCCGAAGGTGACGGTCTCCTGCCGGACTCTGGGAATCCGGACCATTCCCCGTGCGGCCGAGGTGACGGTCAATCCATTCTTCAGCCGGTACCGGATTGTAAAAATGGCGGATTTCCGAAATCAGTACCTGGAATACCTGGAACGGCAGGAATGGAATCCCGATTACCTGGTGGTTGTCGATCTGGATGTGGAGCGGCTGGAACTGCCGTCGATCCTGACCAGTTTCGCTCCCGCGCCCGAATGGGATGCCGTCACGTCGTTCGGCTATTCGCTCTCTCCCAGATTGAGACGGCGCTACCATGACGCCTACGCCCTGGTGGAGCTGGGGAAGGAACAGGTCCCCCAGACGGAATCGTCCATCCAGTCCGTTTCGGATCGATGGGGGACCTTGCGTCCCGGGGACGATTGGATTCCGGTCTATTCGGCATTCGGTGGGTTGGCGATTTACCGGTATGCGTGTGTCCGGGGTCTTCGGTACCGGTGTGTGGACAATGGAGACGCACGTGTGGAGGTCCGCTGCGAGCATTTCGGCCTCTGCCAACAGATGCATGAGCGGGGATACGGGCGTATCTATGTCAATCCGGGTATGAAACTGAAATACCAGCGTCTGACCCTGAAGATTGTGCTGGGGCACATTGACCGGCTTCTGAAAGGATGGAAAAGATGACTTGTCTCTACATATCCACGGTCCCCGCCTCCTATCGGGTAGATTTGCGGAATGAACTGCTTGAACGGTTCGACTGTCGGATCCTGCATTACAGCGACGATCCGATGTTCCGGGAGCGGTTCGGTGTGTACTTCTTCCAGGACCTGGACCGCTATCTGGAGGAGTTTCATCCGGATTTGGTCATCACCTCCGAGTTTTCGCCGGTCACCCTGCAGTGTCTGTGTCGTCGCAAGCGCTACGGTTTCAAGTTGGTTGCGGTCTGCGATGACAGCATGGACATGATCCAGGGCCATGATTTCGGCATCAAGCACCGTCTTGCGCGCCACCTGGTTCCGAGGTATCTGGATTCCCTGATCCTCCATAGCCCTGAGGTGTGTGACTGGTACAGGTCCCGGTTCGGAAAGGGGATGGTGATGCCCATCATGGCCGACGAACGACGGATCCGGCCGGAACTGGAGCGCGTGTTGCCACTGTCGGAGCGGCTTCGCCTGGGCGATAAACCGATTGTAGCCTTTGTGGGAAGGCTTGTAGGATTGAAGAATGTCCCCATGCTGATTCACGCGTTTGCTCCAATCAGAGAGCGGTTGGATCTGGTGATTGTCGGCGATGGCCCCGACCGAAAAGAATTGGAAGCGATGGCCCCGTGGGCGCATTTTACCGGCATGCTCTCCGGAGACGAACTGCTCGCTTGGTACAATCTGATGGATGTCATGGTGCTCCCTAGCACCCAGGAGGCCTATGGGGCCGTGACTGGGGAGGCTCTGATGGCTGGAGCCAAGGTGATTGTTTCGCAAAAGGCTGGATCGGCCGATTTGGTCCGGGAAGGGGAGAACGGTTACATCGTGAACCCCAATGACGTGGTGGGCCTGACGGACCGTATCGTCAGGTTGCTGGATACCGTTGAATCAGGGCGGACCCTGTTGCTGAGGGACAATTTGCATCCCTATCGTTTCAAGGATTCTGCGGAAGCCCTTATTCGCGCCATGGAGGCTTTGTGATGTTGTTCAACTCCCTCGGGTACGCACTATTCCTTCCAGCAGTATTCCTGCTGTACTGGTTCTTATTCAGCCGGAACCTGAAAGCGCAGAATCTATTCATTCTGGCTGCGTCTTACTTTTTCTATACATGGTGGGACTGGCGTTTCCTCGCCCTTCTTGTCTTTACATCGGCCTGCAGCTACTGGACAGGCCTTCTGATCGGGAAGTATAGGGACGAACCTCGGAAATCGAAGATGGCGTGCGGAGTGAACATCGTCCTGAACCTGTTGATTCTGGGCGTTTTCAAATATTACGATTTCTTCGCCACTTCTTTCGCGGATGTCTTCCTGGGGGGGCGGACGGACGGTCTTCTGCTCCATGTCTTCCTGCCGGTGGGGATCAGTTTCTACACCTTCAAGGCACTGAGTTACGGCATTGACGTTTACCGGGGGAAATTGGAACCGTCACGGGATATCGTCCAGTACTTCGCTTTCGTGGCTTTTTTCCCCCAGTTGCTCGCGGGACCGATTGACCGTGCGACGAACCTGCTTCCCCAACTGGGCAAGCTCCGGACATTCGACTATGAAACTGGCATGGACGGGCTTCGGCAGATACTTTGGGGGTTTTTCAAGAAGATGGTGGTGGCCGACCATTGTGCGCTTTACGTGGATCAGGTCTTCTCGTCCGGCCAGACTCCGTCAGGCAGTACTGCGCTTCTCGCATCCATCCTGTACGCTTTCCAGATCTACGGCGATTTCTCGGGGTATTCAGATATTGCGATTGGTACGGGGAAACTGCTTGGCATCAAGTCGATGCGTAACTTCAGCATTCCGTATTTCAGCCGAGATATCGCAGAGTTCTGGCGCCATTGGCACATCTCTCTGACCTCTTGGTTCCGGGACTATGTATACATACCCTTGGGTGGCAGCCGCTGTCCGAAGGCCAAGATCGTCCGCAACACGATAGTCGTTTTCCTGCTGAGTGGTCTCTGGCATGGTGCGAATTGGACCTTTCTGGTCTGGGGAGCTTATCACGCGTTGCTTTTCCTTCCTCTCATCCTGCGAGGAAAGAACCGGAAACATCTGAACCTCGTGGCGGAGGGACGACTTCTGCCCACTTGGAAAGAAACTGGCCAGATGTTTCTGACATTCCTCCTTGTGACAGTCGGCTGGATTGTTTTCCGGGCGGAGAGTGTAGTAGGAGCATGGACATGGATCCGCGCAATCTGCTCCCGCAGCCTTTTCTCCTTGCCTGAAATGTATTCGCTTCGGAGCATCGTTCCTGCCGTGGCCTCAATTCCTGCGTTGTTGGTAGTAGAGTGGCTTAGGAGGGGGGAGGAACACGCACTGAAGCCAATTGCCGGGAGGAAGGCGTTGACCACTCTTCTGTACCTGGCTGTGTTCATCTCCGTGTTTGTGGCCGCCGTTTCCCAGCAAGGGAATCCTGCCTTTATCTACTTTCAGTTCTGAGGATGAGACGTTTCTTGGTCAGATGCTTCTTGTGGCTCGTGCTCCTTTTCGTGCTGGAAGGTGTGATGTACCTGACAGGATTCCGTTTTGCCACCTTCAATGGGAAGGAAGTATTCCGATCCATCGACTTGAGCAAGAAAAAGAGCGGTAAGGGGCTGCTGATCCTTGGGGACAGCGTGTGCCAGCAACTATACCCCTCGCAGCAGGAGTACCCCGACGCCGTGTCCCTCGCCTGCAACCAGGCTGTGACGATGGCGGGTCAATTCTTCCTGATGCGCAACTACTTAGAGGCTAATGCGGACGCTCTTCCCAAGCAAGTGGTCTTCATCTGTACGCCCCTTTGCCTTCAGAACGACGTGGACCGGTATGCGTTTCAGTATTTCCTCAAGCCGTTCTACACGAAGGAATACAGGCCATATTTCAATGAGATGCTGATGGACCGCGTGCGGATGATTCCCCATTACCGGGCTTCCCGCCTTCCCTTTATCCGAGTGAGCAACTTTGCGTTCGCGTACGAAGATGAGCCGGAGGCTTCCTATTCCCTGATCTCGTCTTTGAGCCAGAGTTACCTGCGCCAGATGGATAGTCTGGCAACTTCCAAGGGCGTTTCCTTCTCTCTGGTCTGCGCACCTGTGCGGGAGAGCGAAAGGGATGCCGTTGAAATCGCTTGCGAGGGCGCTGCAGAACGGAACGAACTGACTCCGGCCTTGTTGGTTCCATATCGGAACGGCATCGTCTCCTATCCGGACAGTCTTTTCCGAGATGAACGCCATTTCCGGAAGGAATGCACCCCGGACGATCCTTGCCATTTATTCAGGAAACCAGAGAACTCCTTATAACATGATTTCTACTGATATAGTAAAAAGCCACATCTCCGAATCCATCCGTGTCAAGCAAACCCTGCTTTCGGACGATGCTTTGATGGAAAAGACCGCTGCCATCGCTAGGGTGATGGTCGATGCCTACCGCGCCGGACACAAAACCCTCTGGGCCGGCAACGGCGGGAGCGCGGCCGATGCACAGCACATGGCAGGGGAGCTTGTGAACAAGTTCAGCTTCGACCGTCCTGGGCTGGCGGCTTTATCCTTGTCGACGGATACGTCCATCATCACCGCCATCGGCAACGACTACGGCTTCGACCGTTTGTTCGCCCGACAGGTGGAGGCGCAGGGTTGTGCAGGGGATGTTTTTATCGGGATATCGACTTCCGGAAAGTCTCCTAACCTGGTAAATGCCCTGCGGGCCTGCCGCGAGAAGGGTATCACTTCCGTCGCCATTGTGGGGGCGAATCCCTGTCCGATGGACGATTACGACTATGTGATCCACGTGCCGTCCACCGAGACGCCGCGCATCCAGGAGTGCCAGACGCTGATCGGGCACATCCTGTGCTACATCGTGGAGCAGGAACTGTACGGCTAGGGAGATTCCCGATCAGGTCGGGAATGACGACGGTTATCCCGTAATCTTTTCTTTCAAGACCAGCCAGCAGAAGACCGGATTGCTGACCAGATAGCGCCGCCATGTGCGGCGCGGTTCTTTTATGAGGCGGTACAGCCACTCGAGCCCCAGGTCGATCCACTTCTGCGGCGCCCGTTCCACCGTCCCGGCGAAGAAGTCGAAGACGGCGCCGATCGCGCCCGCGTGGCAGTGGATGTCCAGGTCCGCCCAGTGGTCGTAGAGCCATTTCTCCTGCTTGGGGGCCGTCATCCCCACCCAGAGGAGGTCGGGATGCGCCGCATTGACGGCGTCCACCATCTCCTGGCTCTCCGTGCGGGAAAAGGAGTCCCGGAAGGGAGGGGAGTAGGACTTCACCGTGATGTTCGGATAGACCTCCTTCGCCTTTCGCTCGATCAGGGCGAGCGTCTCCGGGGAACTGCCGAGGAAGAAGCAGGTCCCGCCCTTCGCATTCAGCCGTTCCATCTCGAAAGCGAACAAATCCGCGCCGGCGATCTTTTCGTCCGGCGCGTTTTCCGTCCGGAGGAAGCGGCAGGCCTTGACGATGGAGATGCCGTCGGGAAGGAGCGCGTCGGCGTCCATCAGGGCATTGTCGAACGCAAGGTCCCGGTTGGCCTGGACGAAGGAGTGCGCGTTCACCGTGTCGATAAGAAACTTTCCCTCCGGCCAGGAGGCCATCTCCCGTTTCGATCGAACTAGCTGTAAATCCTTGATTTTCATCGTTTAATACGCTTTTTCGTCCTCGTGCCGCAGGATCTGCCAGACGGTCTGGAGGAAAATGGAGACGTCCAGTTCGACGGACCAGTGTTCGATGTACCAGATGTCCTTCTCCACGCGGTCCTTCATCTCCGAGAGCTCCTTCGTTTCGCCGCGGCAGCCGTTCACCTGCGCCCAGCCGGTGATGCCGGGTTTCGCCAGGTGGCGGATCATGTAGTCGCCGATGAGCTCGGAGTAGATGTCCGTGTGGTGGATCATATGGGGGCGGGGGCC
>JAEEGF010070773.1_pt1 | contig 20151 bp, 16 predicted proteins | sample 9134171 | NCBI WGS metagenome assembly JAEEGF01 (sample SAMN16246542, study PRJNA631951) | gut metagenome | biome: gut microbiome; feature: rumen; material: AP-attached | host: Bos | place: Iran: Karaj | collected 2018-10
ATGCTCCTCGGGACGGTGGAAGATGGTGTGGCCATGTGAAGCGACGAAGTCGGGAGTGACATTGTGCTTCTTGGCAAAAGCCAACACTTGTTCGCCTAAGTATTTGCCGTAGTCTTTGTCCAGCTGCACCAAGTCCTCGGGCTGCTTGTGGAAGGCTTCAGAGAGTTGCTTTGTCCAATATTCGGGATAGGGTAGGGTCTCTGCCTGCAAGATTTGGAAGTGGTATTTGTCGTCCTCTTCTTGGAAGCGTACAAGGGTAATATCCAGCCCGTCCAACGAGCTGCCCGACATTAATCCTATGGCGGTGGTTTCTTTCATTGGCAATGTTTTTATTTGTAATGCTGAATGTTGAATGCTGAATGTCGCGATGCGGTGCTAGGTTTCACTCCATTCAGCATTCATCATTCCTAATTCCACATTCTATAATAGCGGTAACACTTTCCCCAATTGTATGCTATTAGAGCCTTTAACGAGTATCGTTTTTCCGCTAACCGGACTGCTTTCAAGATATTGACACAGGTTTTGGACATTATCGAAGGTCTTCCAATCAGGGTTCTCGTTGTAAGCGCTGAAGTTCGACCCGACCAACAAAGCCTCCTTGAACTTCAATTCTTTCATCAATCCGAGGATGTTGCGGTGTTCTTCCTCGGAAGCCGTACCCAACTCACGCATGTCGCCTAATATTAATAGGTGTTGTTCGCCACAGATGCTGGCGAAGTTGATCAAGGCGGCGCGCATGGAGGTGGGGTTGGCGTTGTAGGCATCCATGATGATACGGTTCTTGCCGGTTTCAATCACCTGCGAGCGGCTGTTGGTAGGCAAGTATGCTTCCAAAGCTTCGATGATGGCATTCTCGTCCACACCAAAATACTGTCCCACACCGATGGCAGCGGCCACATTCTCGAAGTTGTAGCTGCCTACGAGATGGGTCTGGATGAGGTGTTTTCTCCAAACGACGCTCAAATACGGGTTGCAAGCACCTGGAGCGACAGGGCAGAAGGCCCCACAATGCTTGCCATAGCTGATGCGTTCCTGTCCTTCGGATTGCTCCCAAAGTAGAGGATTACCTTGGTTGACGAATACCGCCATGCCATGGCTCTTGATGTGTCGGTATAGCTCCGTCTTAGTCTTGATGACGCCTTCGAAGCTACCGAAACCCTCCAGATGCGCCTTACCTATGTTGGTGATGAGGCCGTAGTCAGGGTCGACAATCTTGCAAAGGAAGTCAATTTCACCTGGATGGTTGGCACCCATTTCCACCACTGCAATCTCGGTTTCGGGCTTGATGCTCAGTAGGGTGAGCGGCACACCGATGTGGTTGTTGAGGTTGCCCATCGTGTGTATGATGTTGTATTTTTTGGCCAGCACTGCTGAGACGAGTTCCTTGGTGGTCGTCTTGCCGTTGGTGCCAGTGATGCTGAGCAGCGTGGCCTTGCTCTGCTGACGGTGATAGGCAGCTAAATCTTGCAAAGTCTTCAGTGTATCATCCACAATCAGGATGCGCTCATGTTGGGGCAGGTCTTTGCGGTCGGCGACGACGAGGCTGGCCACACCTTGCTCCGCCACTTGCAGGGCGAAGTCATTGGCATCAAAGTTCTCGCCTTTGAGGGCAAAGAAGACAGCGTCTTGCTCAATCTTTCGGCTGTCGGTGGAGACTTTGTAAGCCTTGATGTAGTGTTGGTATATGGTTTCTATCATAGGTGTTTATGGGTTCGGGCCCTTCGACAGGCTCATGGACCCTTGGCTTTTAATAAAAGAAGCCGCCTGACGGATCAAACGGCTTCAATGCTATCATGAAAAAGAATCTTATTACTTACTTTGCAAAGGAACTGCCCACCTTGTTCATGGCACAACGGAAGCCAATGGTTGAAGCGGACTGGTTCTGGTTGAGGTAACGGCGTGTGCCAGGGCTCAAGTAGTAAGGACCATCAGCCCAGGAGCCACCTTTGTACACTCTCGATTCGTCGCTGATGAGGGTCGTACCAGGAGTTTCGTTGGTGGCAGATTCATACATCTCTTTGGTGAAGACGCTCTGGTCGTCTTGAGGATCGCTCCAACGGTTACGGATGGCTGACATGTAGTCACCGTCATCATAGTTGGAGTTGAAGCTCGTACGGTAGTTCTGGCGCTTAGCAGCTTCTTCCTGAGGAATGGGCTCTCTACGGATACGACCAAGGGAGTCTTTCTGCAACAGGAAGCCTTCGTCATCAACAGCCTTGCGGGTAAATACGTTACCACGGAATGGGCTATAGTCGGCTACATCTTCGAAGGTCAAAGGACGATAGACGTCTTGGCACCATTCGGCAACATTGCCAGCCATGTTGTACAAGCCGTAGTCGTTGGGCCAATAGGAACCAACAGGGGCGGGCAGGGCAGCACCATCGTTCAGGTTGCCGGCAACACCCATGTAGTCACCAGGGCCTCTCTTGAAGTTGGCCATGAAGCTACCGTAATATCTCTTGTTGTCGGTGCGCAGACCATCACCGTTCCATGGATAAACCTTGCGTTCGCTGACGATTTCGTTGCTGGTGTTACCCACCAAACCAACTGCGGCATATTCCCATTCAGCTTCCGTGGGCAGACGATAGGAAGGCAACAAGATACCATCGTCCATTCTGACGTTACGTACGCCGTCGCCACCTTTCGAAAGGTCTTTCTTTCCATTCTTTACCTTGCCCGTGTATTGTCCGGCCAGATAAGCATCGGTGTTGAAGTTTTCTTCGTCTTGTTGAGTCGGGTCCCAATCGAGAATGCCAGCCTCAACGAGCATCAACTCGTTGACACGGTCGGTACGCCATGAGCAGTAGTCGTTGGCTTGCACCCATGTCACACCAACCACCGGGTAGTCGTTGTATGAGGGGTGGCGGAAGTAAATCTCCACCATGGGCTCATTGTATGACAAACGGTCACGCCAAACCAAAGTATCGGGAGCAGCGTTGCGTACTACCTGAGGGTAGTTTTGGCCGTAAACGCGGTTCAGCCAGTAGATGTACTCGCGATAGTCCACGTTGCTGACCTCAGTGCGATCCATGAGGAAGGAAGGAATGGTGACCTTGCGGGGTGAATTGTCCCACGAATAGGTCAGGTTGTCGGTCGTGGCACCCATCACAAAGGTACCGCCTTCGATGGCAATCAGGCCAGGTCCGATTTCCTGATCGTTGATTTCGGTGACTTCAAAGCCACCATTGTTGGCATCATTGTATGCCCAACCCGTGGTGCGCGAAGACTTCTTGGAGCAGGAAACGGTGAGCAGACCTGCCAAAACGATGATGGCAAATGTTTTGAATCCTTGTTTTCTATACATTGTCGTTTAGATTTGTTATCTTTAAACTATAATGGAATGCATTTATTGTATGCTTCTCAGAAAATTTTCAAAAAAATCACGCAAATTTATGGACTTTTTTTGAATCTGCCGTCATTTTTGTTGAATTTTATTTTTTCGACTGCTTTTTCGCTTTCGGATAATATTTTTTGCGTATCTTCGTTGGTTTAAAATAACTATACATAAAAAAGGTATGGTTTTTGTAATGGATTGACTTTTAACTGATAAAGATTTTATGCGGAATAAAATACGTTTGTTTACGGTGCTTTTTTTGATGGCTTTAGCCTTTTTTACCCCTGTTTCTCTTTTGGGTCAAATGAAGATGAGCCATCCAATCCGTTTGCAATGGAATGGTGTGGCTACGGAACGCATTGGCACCGATACCTTATTATATATTGCTCTTGAGTCGGCTGAATATCAAGGTACCATGCCTGTGTTTTGCGAGTCGTTCCCCATTTATGATGATGCAGTTAAAGTGGTATTGCAGTGTTTGGATGTAAAGACCGAACCGCTTACTGAAGAGGAAATGCAAGTGGCTAGTGATTTCTCATATCAATCTGATTTTGAAATGAATGTTATTCCGTTACGGTCGCGTGACGAGGCTTTGCTCTCGATTCGGATTGTGCCTTTCCGTCAAGAAGGTGACCGCTACGAAAAGATGATTTCAGCCAATTTGTCGATTACTCTGATTCCTGATTTTAGCCATCAGCGGTCAAATCCAACTTACGCAAATCGTTCTGCCATGGCTTCGGGTGAGTGGTATAAGATTGGTCTTCCCGAAACCGGCATCTACAAACTGACTGCTTCTGACCTTTCTGCATTGGGCATCAATGTTTCCAGCATCGACCCACGTCAGATTCGTATATATCACAATGGTGGGGGCGTGTTGCCTGAGTTGAATGCTGTTTCACGTCCTGACGATTTGGTGGAAGTGCCCGTTTATGTGTCAGGCGAATCTGACGGCCGTTTCGACAACAATGACTACATCTTGTTTTATGGACGCGGTCCCGTCTGTTGGTCACTCGAACCAGACAAAGTTGCCTATACCCATAATCAAAATCCCTATGATGACTATGCCTATGCTTTCGTTGTTTTGGGCTTGGGTCAAGGCAAGCGAATCGGCGAAGCAGCCGTACCTTCTGGCAATGCCACTGAGATTGTAAATCAATTTCTTGATTATCAGGTTTACGAAAACGACCAGTATAATCTACACCATGTGGGACGCACTTATTATGGCGACAAGATGGACTTCACTTCGACCAAAAATATTGATTTCAGTTTCCCCAACGTGGTCACGTCAAGTACTTGTTGGGTCAAGTCGGCTTTGGCAGGACGTAATTTCCAGGCGGCCAATTTTGAGGTGCATGTCGACAATGTGAAAAAAGCGACGTATCCGATCAAAGTCACAACAGCTTCGTCGGAGAAACCTTTTGGTTATAATGTTGGAGGCTGGGTAAGTGCACAACCTTCCAATGATAAGGTGCGTATTACGCTGAAACACGATGCTCTCGGTTCTTCTTCTACTTCTGAAGGTTATGTGGATTATGTTCTCGTCAACGCATGGCGCCATTTGACCTTTACTGGCGGGCAGATGCTTTTCCGTAATCCCGAGGCTTCTCTCGTTGGCAAAGTTTATGAGTATCGTCTGGCGGGTGCTTCGCAACAGACTCAAGTTTGGAATGTCACCAACCCGAGGAATCCGGCTATTATGAAAGGTCAAGTCAACGGCTCCACACTCAGTTTCAAGGTGACTGGCAACAGCGAAAATGAATTTATTGCCTACAATGGTAGTACTTATCAAACAGCAGTGGCAATGGGAAAGGTTGACAATCAAAATCTGCACGGTATACGTGATGTGGATTTTGTCATCTTGACTTATCCCGATTTCATTTCGCAAGCGGAACGGCTCAAGGAGATACATAGCCACCTTGACCCCGACCTGAATATCTTTATCACAACTCCCGAGATGATTTACAATGAATTCTCCTGTGGAGCAAAAGACATTACAGCTATCCGTGACTTCTGCCGTATGCTCTATCTTGACAGTAATCCAGGTCGTCGAATCAAGTACCTTCTTTTGTTAGGCGATTGTTCCTATGACTATAAAAATCGAGATGGCATCGTAGATTATGTTCCTTCGTATGAGACGGTGCGTTCCCTTGCCATGGATTCGACCTTCGTTACAGATGATTATTTTGGTTTTATGGATGAGAGTGAGGGCGATATCAATAGCTCGTTGGCAGATATTGGCATAGGACGTTTCCCAGTGCAGACTTTGGAACAAGCCACGCAGATGGTCGACAAGATTGAGCGTTACATCGTGAAGGACGAAACTTCCATGCAGCCTTGGCGCAATACGGTTACTTTCTTTACGGATGACCAATCAGATTTCGTTACCAATGCGGAGAGTTTAGCAGAGAATTTGAAAAATGTGGGAGGTGAAGGCATTGTGGTTGACAAGATTTATTTGGATGCCTATCCACAAGTCAGCGCACCAGGCGGTGAGATTGCTCCTGATGTGAATGCCGCCATCAACAGCCGGATGGAAAAAGGCACACTGGTGCTCAATTATATCGGTCACGGTGGTGAAGTGCAGCTGGCTGAAGAGAAAATTTTGCAAAGGAAAGACGTCGACTCTTGGCGCAACGCCCCGATGTATCCGTTGATGATTACGGGCACCTGCGAGTTTAGCCGTTACGACGACCATAATCGCACTTCCTTGGGCGAATATGCTTTTTTGAATCAATATGGCGGTATGATTGCGATGTTTACTACTTCTAGAGTAACATATGGCAACCATAATCAGGCGTTTGCTGAAGGTGTTTATAGGAATTTGTTCCGCGTTTATGGTGAAGAACTTTACCGTCTGGGAGATGTGTATCGCATGGCAAAAACCACGGGCTACAATGCTGAAAAACGCTATGTCTTTTTCGGTGATCCAGCTTTGCGTTTGGTTTATCCGAAATGGAAGGTGGAGACATTGAGCATCAACGGGCAATATCCTGGTCATGATTTGGACTCCATCCAAATCAATGATACAACATGGCAGACCTATCCGATTTATCTCGATACCATTAGTGCTTTGCAACCCGTTGAGATTGAAGGCGTAGTAAAAGACATGGATGGTCAGGTTGCCTCTAGCTTCAATGGTGTGGTGAGTGTGATTGTGTATGACAAGGAAGCCGAACTTACTGCCAACGGTAAAAACTTTAAGTTGCGTAATAGCATGGTTTTCAATGGTAAGACCAAGGCGGTGAATGGTAGGTTCAAGATTGATTTCATTGTGCCGCGCGATATTTCCTATCGTTTCGGTCAAGGCTTGATCAATTATTATGCAACGGATTATGAGGTTGAAGCCAATGGCAACTGTGATACTTTCATTATCGGTGGCTTCTATGATGAGGCCTCTGACGACGATGAAGCTCCAGAAGTCAGGCTCTTTATTGATGACACGCTTTTCGTGGATGGTGGCTTGACCGGTCAAAATCCGTTACTGTTGGCCTTTGTTGAGGACGAGAGCGGCATCAATACGACAGGGGCAGGCATTGGCCACGACATCTTGGCTACGCTGACCGGACCTTCGAAAAAGGTTTATTGCTTGAATGACTATTTCGTCGCTGAACTTGACCAACCAGGAAAAGGCTCCATCTCATACAAAATGCAAGATTTGGCCGATGGCGACTACACTTTGACCCTCAAGGTTTGGGACATCTACAACAATTCTGGTACGGCGTCCATCAATTTCACTGTGGTCAATAATGGGGGTATGGTTATCGAGAATGTTTTCAATGCGCCTAATCCAGTGACGGACGAGACGCATTTCGTGTTCGACCACAACCAAGTGGGCAACAATATGAAAGTGGATATATACATCTATGATATTATGGGTCGTTGGGTGACTACGCTTTCCGAACAGGTTGCAGGCACTTCAACGCGCATTGCGCCCATTCGTTGGGACGGCCGTGGCGCACGTGGCGACAGCTTGCGCAACGGCATCTACATTTATCGCATTGTGGCCACCAACGACAAGGGTGAAACAGCCACTTTGGTTTCAAAATTAGTGTTAAGTAAATGAAAATCAGTATGAAAAAGAGAAATACATTAGTGGTCGCTATTGCCTTGTTGACCCTGCTGTTCGGACAGATGGGTTGGGCGCAGAAGAACACGTATCAGTCTGTACTGAGCGAACATACTTGGTATCGTTTGTCCGTTACAAAGGAAGGAGCATATAAGTTGGATTATGCCACCTTGGAAGCAATGGGTATCGATGTGGAGGGCTTGAATCCGAATCAGATACGGATTTTTGGTAATCCTTCGGGTGCATTGCCTGAGAAGAATTCTGACAGCCGTCCCGACGACTTGACAGAGATGGCCATTTGCGTTACGGGAGCCGAAGATGGTCGCTTCGATGAGGGTGATTTGGTGCTTTTCTATGGTCAGGGACCCACACGCTGGGTGATGATTGACAATGGAAACAAGACCTATAGTCGTGAACGTAACTATTACTCCGATACCACCTATTATTATTTGTGTGTCGATAGCGGCATGGAAGGTTTGAGGGTGGGGGAGAAGACCAGCCTCTCTTTGGATGACGTCACAACGGTCATCACTGAATTTCCCGACTATTTCTGGCATGAAGAAGAGCTGTTTTCGCCCTATTCCATTGGGCAAAACTGGTTTGGCGAGCGAATTTCGGCAGAGGATTCAGCTCTGATTATTCCGTTTGTTTTTCCCAATTTGATGAAAACAAAGGCTTTGAGGGTAAACTCTCAAGCGTGGGGCCGCATTGCGAAGGATAGTATGTATTTTAATGTGTGGATTAACGATAACCACGTAGTCGACAATGAGAGAGTGCAGAGCTATGGCAATCACGAATATGCAGAGTTAACTTCGTTCGATAGGCAAATCATCCTTGATTCCGACACGGCTGCTTTTGAACTAAGCCTTGTACCTAATCCGGCTGCATCGCTGTATTTGGATTATGTAGAGATTTACGGATGGCGATTGCTGAAACGTTCGGACGACAACTTCCTATTCCGTTTGATGCCAAGCCAATTTGGTGACGATAAGAGCGCCGTTTGGATTCAGAATACCAATGCTGATTATTGGCTTTGGGATGTGACTTCGCCTCTGCAACCAGCAGTGCAAGAGGGCGTCTTGAGTTCGGATAACTTGGTCTTTGCTACCGATGAAAAAATGGAAAAACGGTATGTCTTGTTCCGTTCAGCGGCAGCCTATACGATAAGCAATTGGACTATGTTGCGTAATCAGAATCTTCATGGCATTTCTCAGGCCGATAACTTGATTCTTACGACGCCCCTTTTCATGGAACAGGCTCAGGCTTTGGCTGACTATCATGCCGAAAAGGATGGCTTGACCTGTTTGGTCGTCGATGTGAATGAGATCTACAACGAGTTTTCGACAGGCACGCACGACCCCTCAGGCATCCGTGACTTTGTCCGTCTGGTATATCGCCGCAGTGGTGGCAGGATGAAATACCTGACTTTGTTCGGTAAGGCCTCGTTCGACTTCCGTAACCTTTTGGGTTATGGAGACAATAATGTGCCGACTTACGAAACTTTCAGCAAACCAGAGTCTGAGTTGAGTTTCTGCACCGATGACTTTTTCGCACTTATGGACGATGACGAAGGTGTAAATAGTAAAGGCCATGTCGATATTGGCGTGGGTCGTCTCCCTGTTTCAACAGTGGAAGAAGCAGAGACTATGTTGCGTAAGCTAAAACATTATGACGATTTGTCAGCTTCGCATGGTGAATGGAAGGCTGACTTGCTGCTTTTTGCAGATGACGAAAAAATGAGTTATGTGAATTATGCTGAAAACTATGATCGAATGCTCGATACGATTTGCCCTTCCCTGACAAAAAAGAAAATCTTTTGCGGAGCTTATCCTACTGTGAGCACATCGAGTGGAGTAGAGATTCCTGGTGCCAATGCCGATTTAATGCGCGCTTTTGACAAAGGTATGCTTGCTGTCCTGTATAATGGTCATGGCGGCGTTAGAGGTCTGACGGGTGATAATGTCTTCACTAATGGCGACATTGCTGCACTTGCCAATTACGATCGTATGCCATTTGTGTATGCTGCAACCTGTGAGTTTGCTAAATACGACAACCCCCTGCTCGTTTCGGCTGGAGAGGAAATAGTGTTGAATCCTCGTGGCGGTTGTGTTGCATTGTACACTTGCTGCCGACCTACCTATGGTCCTCAAAACGATTGTCAGACGAGAGCTTTGGTTCCCTTGTTGTCGCAACGTGACGAGGAGGGGAAACCACTGCGATTTGGCGACATGATTAGGTTGGCAAAGAGTAACTCTCTTAATTTTGATAGTCAGGGCAATAGAAACATCCGTTTCCTGTTTTTGGGCGATCCAGTGATGCGTTTCCCCTTGCCAGAGAAGAACATTGAATTGCAAAAAATCAATGGTGTTTCGATAGATCATACTGACGACGTTGAACTTCATGCCATGAGTATGGTCACTGTGGAAGGAGTGGTTAAGGACATTGACGGCCAAATTGATTTGGGATTCGATGGCACGCTGTGGGTACGTTTTTACGACCAAAAAACAAAAATCAGTGTGAAGTTTGACGACATTGCACCGCGCAATGTGTATTATTATAAGGATGTGCTTTATCAAGGACAAGTCAGTGTGACGGCAGGCCGGTTCAGCCTATCCTTCCAAGTGCCTAAAGAAATATTGCCAGGAAAAGGTGAGCCACGCTTCAGTTTCTATGCCTACGACTCCATCCGTGGCGTCGATGCCATGGGCAGGTTCTCCGATATTTCCTTGGGAGGCATCGACCCAGCCATGGTGCCCGACGACCAAGGTCCCAGCATTTCCTTCTATTGGAATTCGCCCGAATTTGAGAACGGTCAGTCGGTTGAACGTCAAGGGGTGCTCTATGCCGACCTTTTTGATGGCCAAGGCATTTATCATTACGATTACAGTTTGGGACGCGACATTATGATGAGTAGCAATCACTCAGCCTACGATCGTCTCGTTTTGAACGACCGCTATGAACCCACCCTGAATGACTACAGACGTGGACGCATTGTTCTTCCCATTAGCGACTTGGAACCCGGTACATACGAGTTCAGTCTGAAGGTTTGGGATACGCAGGACAATCCTTCCGAAGCTTCGTTGTGGTTTGTCGTCGACGAGGATATGTTCCTCTCGCAGGTGCGCAACTTTCCCAATCCTTTCACAGAAGAGACCCGAATCACCTTGAATCACACGGGGGAGGACGGCACGTTTGACGTCAACATTGAGATTTTTGACATAATGGGAAGACCTGTGCAGCGTATATATAAAAAGGTAACGGCCTCCAATGGCGTCATCGAGCCCATTATTTGGAATGGTTGTGGCTATTCTGGAAGTCCTTTGCAAACAGGTGTTTATCTCTATCGCCTCACCTTGACAGATGAAAAAGGATACTTCCGTACGGTCAGTCAACGCATGATCATCAAACGTTGAGACAAAAATTTTTTTTGAACTATACAATAAGCCTTTTGAATTATCGTTATTTTTGCAATTTCAAACATAAACTGAATATGAAAGTGAAGAAAATTCTTATTGCCGCCCTGATGATGGTTGCGGCTGTATCTTACGGACAGAATCACAACTACATCGGACAGGATTACAGCGTGTCACCCAATGTGATTACCACGGCTGTGCCTTTTGTCTCCATCTCTCCCGATGCCCGTGGTGGTGCTATGGGTGATTGTGGTGTTGCCTCTGACCCCGATGTCTATTCCATGCATTACAATGCTGCAAAATATGTCTATTTGCAGGATAAATTTGCCGGGGGATTGGGCTATAGCCCTTGGTTGCGCAATTTGGTTCCCGATATGAATTTGGCCTATTTGGCTTTGGCCTATAAGATCAATGATCGTTCTTCCGTGGCAGGAACCTTACGTTACTTCAGCTGCGGTAAGATTAATTTCAGAGGTCCTAACAACGAGGATTGGGGTGAATACACCCCGAACGAATGGGCTATTGATGCTACCTATTCGCGTATGCTCGGTGATTATCTTTCGGGCGCTGTGGCTGGTCGCTTCATCTATTCTGACCTGACCCAGAACCAAGGCGACATGGATCGTCCGGGTATTTCGGTGGCTGCTGACGTGTCAGTCTTCTACAAACGTCCGGTGGAGTGGTTCAGCAACATGGATGCCGATTTCTCTTGGGGTGCCTCTATCAACAATATCGGTAGTAAGATTAGCTATAGCGGTATTTCCGATCGCCGCGACTTCATCCCGACCACCTTGCGTGCCGGTGCCAATCTGAAACTCGAACTCGATGAGTACAACTCCTTGGCTTTCATGGTGGATTTCTCCAAACTGATGGTGCCTACGCCTCCAGTCATTGCAAGACAGGAAAATGGTAGCCCTATCCTGAATCCTGATGGCACCTATCAGATTCTCTATGGTTACGACAATAATGTTTCCGTCGTGCAAGGTATGATTCAATCGTTCTACGATGCCCCTGGCTATGGCTACAATGCCGACAACGAATTGGTCAACTATGGCAAGTTCTACGAAGAGCTTTGCGAAATCAACATCGGTGGTGGTATCGAGTATTGGTATAACAACATCTTCGCTGTGCGTGCCGGTTATTTCAACGAGACCGCACTGAAGGGTAACCGTAAGTATGTCACCCTCGGTGCCGCATTGAAATACAACGTATTTGGACTGGATGTGTCTTACCTGATTCCCGTCAATACGGTGGCAGGCAGCAACCCCTTGGAGAACACCTTGCGCTTCAACTTGACCTACAGCATGGGTGGAAAGAAGGGCTAATGTCTCATGACATAGTACAATCGAAAGCGGCTATCGAGCCGCTTTTTTTGTACCATTAAAATGCTTTCGGATTTCAAAAAGTCTTATTTTTGCAAACAAATTTCGAACACTATGAAAAAAGTATTGCCTCTTTTATTATTGGCCTTGCTTGCCATCGCAGGCTGCCAGCGCGGTCCTGCAACTTATGAGATTTCAGACAACCCACGCGAATTTGTGCCTCACGCTGAGAAGTTCGTGAATCAAGTGGAGAAAAAGTCGAAACACTATTCAGCCGAGGATTGGACAGTTGCTGTGGACCAATTCGTTGCTATGAGCAAGGATTATGTTGACAAGTCCAAATACTTGACACAAGAAGAACAAATGAAGTTTGACAACGCCCGCGTCAAGTTCATGAAAGCTATCTATGACAATGGCACCGAGGAAGTGGCCATGGAGGTGAAGAGAATCTATGCAGAATTGATGGGAAACTAAAGCAATTCCTTATCTTCTGCTACTTCCCAAACTAACGTAATACAACAGCGAAGCCAGTGACGACAGGGCGGCAACGACATAGGTGCTGGCTGCCCAGCCAAGGGCTTCTTTGGCTTGCGCAACTTCTGTTGTGCTGAGTGAATTGGACGACTGCAACCATGCCAAAGCGCGCTTGGAGGCGTTAAACTCAACAGGCAATGTGACGACGCTGAAGAGGAACACCAGGGCAAACATGGCAATGCCTAACCAAAACAAGGCAGGGAAGGTGTTTATGATGAGTAATCCGATGATGATGACGATCATCGACAGCTTGGATGAAAAGCTGACGGCGGGTACTAGAGCCGAACGCAGGCGTAAAGGTGCATAGCCCACCTTATGCTGCACGGCATGACCGCATTCGTGCGCTGCAACGGCGGCGGCTGATACACTGTTCATGCGATAGACGTCTTCGCTCAAGTTGACGGTCTTCTTTGTCGGGTCGTAATGGTCGGTGAGTTGTCCTTTGATGCAAGTGACCGAGACATCGTAGATGCCGTTGTCATTGAGCATCTTCTGCGCGATTTGCGCGCCTGTAAGACCGCCAGGCGAGAGCACTTTTGAGTATTTGGCAAACACGCTTTTCAATTTCCACTGGACCAGCATTCCAACCACACCGATCACAATGATGAGAATCCAATTTGCGTTCATAATTTCTGTTTCTTTGATGTTTGAGGTGCAAAGATAATGGATTTTTTCTGATTGTTTGGTGAAAAAAACACAGACCAACATGCTTTTTCCTTATTTTTGAAAAATTTTTGAAAATTGTCTCTCAATGTTAGTATCGATGCATTCCTTTCATTTGTTCTTGATTATCATGGCTGTAGTGGCATTGGTGGTGTTTGTCAGTCTTTATTTTGTGGATGCAGGTTATGGCAAGTTTTACGACAAGAAGTGGGGCCCTGCGGTTAACAATAAACTGGGTTGGGTACTGATGGAGTCGCCTGTGTTTGTTGTCATGTTGCTGCTATGGTATTTTTCCGATCGTCGTGATGACTTGGTGCGCATGGCATTCTTGTTTTTGTTTGAATTGCACTACATCCAACGCTCTTTCGTGTTCCCGTTCCGTATGCGTGGCAACAGCATGATGCCACTTTCCATCATTTTGATGGGTGTGGTTTTCAATGTGCTGAATGCTTTGATGCAGGGCGGCTGGATTTATTACATTTCACCAGACGACTATTATCCTGCCGACTGGTTGACCGATCCGAGGTTCATTGTGGGCTTCTTGATTTTCATCGTAGGCATGTACATCAATATACAGTCTGACGACATCATCCGCAACTTGCGGCAGGAGGGCGATACCAATCATTATCTGCCTCAAGGCGGGATGTTCCGCTATGTGACCTCGGCCAACTATTTTGGTGAATTTGTGGAATGGGTGGGCTTTGCCATCCTCACTTGGTCGTGGGCAGGAGCAGTGTTCGCTTTGTGGACTTTCGCCAACCTGGGCCCTCGTGCCGACCATATCTACAAGAAGTATCAGGCTGAATTTGGTAGTCAGTTGGATACGAAGAAAGTCAAGAGAATCATTCCGTTTATTTATTGAATTATGGTGAACTCAGTTATATTTACTCCTTGTCAAATTGGGCCGATCACTTTGCGCAACAGGGTGATACGTTCTGCAGCTTTTGAGAATATGGCCTATGGCAATCGTCCTTCTGACGACTTGCTTAACTATCATGAAGCTGTTGCCCGTGGTGGTGTGGGCATGACTACGGTGGCCTATGCTGCTGTCAATAAGTCGGGCGTTTCGTTCAATGGTCAACTTTGGATGCGCGAGGAGATTGTCCCCGATCTGAAACGCCTTACCGATGCGGTTCACAGTCATGGTGCCAAGGCGTCTATCCAGTTGGGACACTGCGGCAACATGACGCATCGCTCTACCTGTGGCTGTATGCCTGTGGGTGCCTCACGAGGTTTCAATCTATATTCACCTACTTTTCATAGGAAACTGAAGAAGTCCGAGATTTATGAGCTGGTGCTCGATTTTGGTCGAGCTGTGGGCTTGGCGCGTAAGGCGGGCTTCGACTGCGTTGAAATTCACGCGGGACATGGCTACCTTATCAGCCAGTTCTTGTCGCCCTATACCAACCACCGTCATGATGAGTTTGGCGGGACATTGGACAATCGTATGCGTTTCATGAAACTTGTCGTCGAGGAAGTGATGCGTTCTGCGGGCAACGATATGGCCGTTGTGGTCAAGGTGAATATGCACGATGGTTTCCGTAAGGGCATGGATGAGGATGATTGCATTATTGTGGCCAAGGAATTGGAAAAACTAGGGGTCCATGCTCTTGTCCTGACAGCAGGTTTCGTCAGTAAGGCCCCTATGGAGGTGATGCGTGGCGCCATGCCGCTCAAGACTTTGCGTTATTACATGGATGCTAAGAAGTTTTGGTGGCTTAAGGCTGGCTTGGCTCTGTTTGGCCGCGCTGTGATACCTACCGTACCCTACAGTGAAGGCTATTTCTTGGAAGACGCCAAAGTGTTTCGAGCCAACCTGAAAATGCCATTGATTTATGTCGGCGGCATGGTCTCGAAGGAAAAGATGGAAGAGGTTCTGGATTCAGGCTTTGTGGCTTTGCAAATGGCACGTGCTTTGATTAATGACACTGATTTCATCAACAAACTGCATAGCGGTGAGATAACGCGCAGTGAATGCAAGCACTCCAACTATTGTATCGGACGAATGTATACGTTAGAAATGAAGTGCCACCATTGTGTGGATGAGGAACTGCCAAAGAGCATCAGGAAAGAGATTAAGAAGGCGGAAAAGAAAGGATGAACGTTCATAAATGGTTGAATCGGTTTCAGGAAGCACATGGGCATCGACCATGGGCTTTGATTACGGGCGGCAGCTCGGGCATGGGCTTGGAGTATGCTCGCCAGTTGGCTGAAATCGGATGCAATCTATTGTTGGTCAGCAATCAAGAAGAGGAACTGAAAAATGCGTCCGATGAGCTGCGAAAAGATAGAGACATTCAGGTTGTGCCGCATTATCAAAACTTGGCAACGGAAACGGCGGCTGAGGAGTTGCTTGCATTTTGCCAAGCAGAAAACCTTGCTATCGATATCCTGATTAACAATGCTGGAATGTTTTTCTTCGAAGAATTGACCAAGGAAAACGAAGCCAGAGCCTTGACAATGCTGCGTTTGCATGTCTTTACACCGACGCAATTGTGCGTGCGGTTTGGTGAGGAGATGAAGAAACGCGGTTGTGGATATATTATTAATATGTCATCGATGGCGGCCAAGTTGCCTTGTCCTGGCATTACGGTTTATTCCGCTTCGAAAGCCTATCTGAAGAGTTTCAGCAAGTCACTTTATTTCGAGATGCGACCCTATGGTGTAGGTGTAACTACAGTTTGTCCAGCCGCTATCGCCACACCGCTTTATAAATTAAAGCCAAGTTTGTTGAATCTTGGCGTGAGAATTGGATTGATAGGCACACCACAATGGTTGGTGCGGAAGGCGTTAAAGGGAATGATGCGAAAGAAAAGGGTAGTGAGACCAGGGCTGATGAACCGCTACCTGCCACCTTTGATTGCCATTCTGCCTCATAGATTAGTCAATAAGATATGGCAAAAGTTCAAATAATGATAGGGTTTTTGCTGGCTTGCCTGACGGCTTCAGCTCAGCGCTATGAGAAAGTGCCTTTTGGCGATTTCGAGCACTGGGCAGTGCGTTATATCACAGAATCGCAGATTATTGGTGGACAGGAGAAAACCCTGTATGTCGTTGGCCCGACCGACACGATTCGAGGCAACGAAGCATATAATTACAAGAACACCATTTGGTCGTCATCCAATGCCTTTGCCAAGGTGGCAGGAGTGGTGAAAACCAGCACGAATGTCACTCCCGACAAAGGTCCTAATGGGAAATGTGCCAAATTGGCCACGCAATTTGCCTCATGTAAAGTGGTAGGAATGGTCAATATCAAGGTACTGGCGGCGGGTTCCATCTATTGGGGGAAAATGCTTGAACCCATCACTGGTGTCAACAATCCATACGCTTTCATGGATTGGGGTATTCCATTTACCAAACGACCTAAAGCTTTGGTGCTCAATTATAAAGCTACCATTCCCAATACGGGAAAACTGGTAAAGGGCACCACTTTTCGCACCACTGAGTTTGATGGCTACGACCCTGCCGAAATCCTTTTCATCCTTCAAAACCGTTGGGAGGACGAAAAAGGCAACATCCATGCTAAGAGAGTGGGGACTGCTGTTTACCATATCGAAAAATCCTCAAATGGTTGGATAAAGGATTTCAAGTTGCCGATAATCTATGGGGATGCCAGAAAATCAAAAGATTACCAGCCTTATATGGACTTGATTTCAGGTGAGAAAACCATGTATGCCTTAAACAAGAAAGGTAAGAAAAAAGTCATCCACGAAGAGGCTTGGGCTGAGGTGAATTGCCCTGTCACTCATGCGATTATGATGATTACCTCTGGCAGTCAGGGAGCATTTGTCGGTGCATTGGGCAATGTGCTATGGGTTGATGAGATTCGGTTGGAGTATTAAGGGTTTTTTTAGGATTTGAATGGATATTCCAAAACTTTTCCTATTTTTGCAGCCGTTTTTTGAGAACTATTAAACACAACATTGACTATGGATTTAAGTAAAATTGTATCGATATCTGGCAAACCTGGACTGTATCAGATTAAGTCACAGGCTATTGGAAGGCTTATTGTTGAATCTGTCGTTGACGGCAAGTGCACGCCTGCCTTTGCCCGCGATCGCATGAGCTCGCTTGAGGAAATTTCCATCTTTTCTACCGATGATGATCGTCCACTGAAGGAAGTTTTCAAGATGATTCATGACAAGATGGGCGATAAGGTCGATTTTGACTATAAGAAGGCTTCGAACGACGAATTGCGCGAGAAGTTCGCATTCGTCATGCCTGATTATGATGAGGAAGCCGTATATCCTTCAGATATGAAGAAGGTTTTCGCTTGGTATCAAATGCTGATGGACAAGAACTTGCTTGACTTTACTGAAGAGGAAACGCAGCCTGAGGCAGAAAAGGAGAATCCCGCTGAAGCTCCGACCGAGAAAGAGTAAAATTTTTTCATGGCATATTTTTGTTGGAAGCCGCTTTTTGCGGCTTTTTTTGTATCTTTGTCCCATTGTAAATGGTAGAGTTTATGACGAAACAGATTGTAGACTTCAAACTGGTCGAAAAACAGGACTATAGCCGTTCAGTGCTGCTAAGGCTGCGTGCGGAACGAGATTTACCTGACATTGTGCCTGGACAGTTTGTTCAGGTGCGCGTCGATGGCTCGCCAAGCACTTATCTTCGTCGCCCCATCTCCATACACGATGTGGATGCTCAGAAGAAAGATATTTCTTTGTTGGTGCACCAAGTGGGCGAGGGGACAAGACATTTGGCGGCTGCCAAAATGGGTGATACCATCAATATGGTGCTACCCTTGGGTAATGGCTTCAGCATGCCAGAAAAAGGGGAGAGGTGCCTGCTCGTCGGTGGCGGCATCGGCATTGCTCCGCTGTATTATTTTGCCAAAGTGCTGAATGAGAAAGGCAGCCATCCGACTTTGTTGCTTGGTGGAAAATCAGAATCGGATTTGTTGCGTTTGGCTGACTATCAAAAACTTGGCGAAACCTTTGTGACCACCGAAGACGGTTCGCTTGGCGAAAAAGGCTTTGTGACTATGCATTCGATATGGCAAAGGCAACAGTTTGACAAAATCTATGTCTGTGGTCCCAAGCCCATGATGAAGGCAGTGGCTAAATTGGCTGCTGAAAAAGATGTTTGGTGCGAGGTATCGCTCGAAAATCTGATGGCTTGTGGCTTGGGCGCTTGCCTCTGCTGCGTGGAGGACGCGGTCGACGGCCATATATGTGTCTGCAAGGAAGGACCGGTTTTTAACACAAGGAGGTTGAAATGGTGAACATGACAATAGACTTGGGTCGTGGCCTGGTGCTGCGCAACCCAGTGATGACGGCTTCGGGTACCTTTGGCTATGGTGAAGAGTACATGGATTTTGTGGACCTTTCCCAGTTGGGTGGCATCATCGTGAAGGGCACGACCTTGCATCCGCGCGAAGGCAATCCTTATCCGCGCATGGCCGAGACCCCTTCGGGGATGCTCAACTGCGTTGGACTGCAAAACAAAGGAGTACAATACTTCATCGACACGATTTATCCCCGCATCAAGGACTTTGACACCAATGTGTTGCTCAATCTCTCTGGCTCCACCTTGGAGGACTATGTGAAAGGTGCAGAGATGGTGGATGTCTTGGAGGAGATTCCCTCCATTGAGTTGAATGTCTCTTGCCCCAACGTGAAGCAAGGCGGCATGGCCTTCGGCGTGACCACCACGGGTATCTCACAGGTGGTCTCCGAGGTGCGCAAGGTGTATCATAAACACTTGATGGTCAAGTTGTCGCCGAATGTAACCAACATTGCTGAAATCGCGTTAGCCGCTGAGGCTGCCGGTGCCGACTCGGTGTCGCTCATCAATACGCTGATGGGTATGGCCATTGATGCGGAGAAGCGGAAGCCGAAACTGTCTGTTATAACAGGCGGTCTTTCGGGTGCCTGCGTGAAGCCAGTCGCTTTGCGCATGGTGTGGCAGGTGGCCAAGGCGGTGAAGATCCCCGTAGTGGGCTTGGGCGGCATCTCCAATGCCACCGATGCCGTGGAATTCATGCTCGCCGGTGCCTCGGCCATCGAAATCGGAACGGCCAATTTCATTGATCCTGCCGTTTCGGCGAAGGTCGCCTGGGGAATCAACGAGTATTGCGAAAGGCACGGTTTCCAAAATGTAACGGATTTGATTGGGGCATTGGAGTGCTGATGCATCATTCGTGTTTTGATGCTAAAAGGATGGAGGTTTGAATATAAAGGAATGATTTTTGATAAAATAACCCTTATCAAAAATATTCTCATCATGAAAAAATCACGTATCTATCTTCTTTTGGCCGCTTTTATGGCTGTCGGTTTCATTTTTGGCTTGGCTTTCAACAGCTTGTTCACGAAATCATACGCCGAAGAGCGCAACACGGAAGTGCTTATTCCTTCTGAAAACGCTTTTGAAGTCACGACAACGGGCACGTCTCGCAGCGCGGATTACGAAATTGTCACCATCTATGGACGCAAATACATCATTTTCAGTAATGGTGATGATATTGAGGTGTTGAATTACTAGTTCGCCCTTTATCAAACAAAATTCACCTCTGGGGTGATTTTAATGCCAAACTTTTCCTCTACAGAATCTTGGATTTTGTGGGCCAGTTCCACAATGTCTTGGCCTTTGCCGCCGCCGTAATGCACTAAGACGAGCGCTTGTTTCTCGTACACGCCTACATGCTCGTCGCGCCAGCCTTTCCAACTTGCGGTTCCTGAGCCTGCCGAAGGGCCGCTATGCTCAATCAGCCATCCCGCCGGGACTTTTACCATGCCGTTAGGCTCATCGTAATGTGGCATAGTAGGATATTCCTTCTGTAATGCCTCAAATTGCGTCCTTTCAATGACAGGG
>JAEEGF010552396.1_pt1 | contig 20148 bp, 19 predicted proteins | sample 9134171 | NCBI WGS metagenome assembly JAEEGF01 (sample SAMN16246542, study PRJNA631951) | gut metagenome | biome: gut microbiome; feature: rumen; material: AP-attached | host: Bos | place: Iran: Karaj | collected 2018-10
TCGATTTCCTTGAGGGTGGCGGTGGCGCAGTATTCGGGTTCGTCCTTGATTTTCTGCGTTTGCCACTTGTGGTAGGTGCCGCTGATTTTTGCGATGTCCTCGGCGCTGAACTGGGTGTATTTCTTTTCGAAGGGTTCGCCCATCTGGCGCAGGTCCATAAAGAGCACTTCGCCTTTGCGGTTACGGTACTTGCGCATGGCATCGCCGACCTTGACTTCGCGGGCGGTCTTGTTGTTGTTCAGAATCCAGAGCGTCACGCTGATGTCGGTGGAATAGAACATGTTGCGGGGCAAAATGAGGATCGCCTCGACCTTGTCGTTCTGCAATAGTTCCTTGCGGATTTGCTGTTCGTCGCCTTCGCCGCTGAGCGCGCCGTTACTGAGCAAGAAGCCCGCCACGCCGTTTTCGGAGAGTTTCGAGAGAATGTTCAGAATCCAGCCGTAGTTCGCATTGCTCGTGGGCGGCACGGTGTAGCCTTTCCAGCGCGGGTCATCTTGGAGTTCGTTTTCGGCACGCCACGATTTCTGATTGAACGGCGGGTTCGCCATGATAAAGTCGGCCTTCAAATCCTTGTGCTGGTCTTCGGCAAAGGTGTCGGCGGGTTTGTCGCCCAGGTTGCCGGAGATGCCGCGGATGGCGAGGTTCATCTTTGCTAGTTTGTACGTGGTGCCGGTGTATTCCTGGCCATATACGGAGACTTCGCGCTTGTTGCCGTGATGTGCCTCGATAAACTTCATGCTCTGCACGAACATGCCGCCCGAACCGCAGCAGGGGTCGTAAATCTTGCCGCGGTAGGGTTCAATCATTTCGGCGATGAGTCCGACGATTGTCTTGGGCGTATAGAATTCGCCCTTGCCCTTGCCTTCGGCGATGGCGAACTTGCCGAGGAAATATTCATAGACGCGGCCAACGACATCCTGTTCCTTGTCCTTGATGGTGTCGATGCCGTCGATGTCGCTGATGAGCGCCGCGAGTTTTGCTGTGTCGAGCTGCAGGCGCGAGAAATAGTTGTCGGGGAGCGCCCCGCGCAACGCCTTGTTCTTCTTTTCGATGTTCGCAAGCGCGGTATCGATCAGGAGCGCAATGTCGCTTTGGCGGGCATGCTCGATGATAAAACTCCAGCGTGAAGTTTCTTCCAGGTAAAAGACGTTGTCCTTGTTGTAGAACTCGGGCATTTCCACGTATTTCTGGCGGCCGGCGGCGATGAGCTTTTCGCGCTGTTCCTCGAACTTGTCGCTTGCGAACTTGAGGAAAATAAGCGAAAGCACCACGTGCTTGTATTCGGCGGGTTCCACGCTGCCGCGCAACTTGTTCGCAGACTCCCAGAGGGACGCCTCTACGGACTTTTCGGGAACGGATTTCTTTTTTGCGGGCGCAGACTGCGCGGAAGACGATTTTGTTCTAGGCATGCCGGAAATATATAATAATGGAGTGACAATGGGGTGACAGCAACTCTAGCCAAGGCCTTTCAAGTACTCTTCTACATTCAAGTATTCGATATCGCCCAAGTGGCAAGACTCACCACGGTAAATTACGTACCGGCCCTTGATTTTGCCATAGCGGAATTCTGTCTCATAGCATTTCTTTTTGTCTTGCAAGTGGCGGCACTGCGCAGGCACAGCCTTGTCACTATGCTTGATTTCGTAAATCTCGCAACAAGCGTTTTCAGAATCAAACACAACCATGTCGAATTCGCCCACAGGGAACTGCAGCGTAAAAATCTGTCTGTCCGGCCTCGCCATCTTGGTTTCAAGCAGCACGATTTCTTCCATCATGCGGCCCCTGATTTCATCCAGGATTCTCGCTATAATGCGGTTACGCTCTCCAATTGAAATTTTCTGGAACGCTTCATCCATCATAAGGCTACGGACAAGCGCCTCGGATTGCGCATAACGCAAGCCAGGCTGCGCAAGGACCGTTCTAAAAGCGGTCTGGTTGAGCGATGCCATATTCACCACGTCTATCGGGCAAATCATATCGAGCATCTGCAAGTATTCGCGAATTTCTACGCGGTGAGCTTCTTCAATATTCACCGAACACTCGTTGCGGTCCCTGATTTCGAGCAGGCGTTTCATTTCCTGCGCGACCGCCACCGCATCGACTTTATCCAAAGCATCTGTCGGGTGCATTCTGTCGCGGCGTAAATTTGACGCCGAAATTTTCAAGTCATTTGACGCAAAATCGCGAGTCAAGACATCAAGCGTAAAACGGTGATTGATATCTTCTACAATCCGGTTGATCGCATTCGTCAATTCACCACGTTCATACAGCTGTTGGAGCGAACGGAAATGACCTCCATACTGGTAACACTTAAGAGAATGCTGAATATTCCTTGCAATGGCAGAATCCACATAATCGTCGGCGCCCTTCTTGGTCGCAAAGGTAAACGCATCCTTGTTGTAATTGGTGCCACCCATGCTCATGGTGCCGCCGTAACGTATGAACTCGTCTATACCAACAACACCCAACACGCGCTCAAATTCACGATACGGGATAAACGTAGTGTGCAACAGAATGCAACGATCATAAAGCTGCTCGTCTTCCGAAAATACGAACCCGAGCGAATCCGTTCCCGAAAGAACAACCTTCATGCCGCCCACGGCAAACACATCCGAAAATAGCGCCGCACCCTCGATAAAATCACCAAGCTGCGTCACTTCGTCAACAAATACGTACTTGAAACCCTGCGATTCCAATAACTTCAAATCGTGATTGACATCGGCAAGAGTATGTCGCGCATTCACCTGAACAAAAGCCGTCTTGGCGCGATGCGCCGCATCCATTTCACCAATTAGCTGACGCACAAGCGTCGTTTTGCCGGTACGACGCAACCCATACAGCACGAGAACTCGATCGTTATTCGCGCCATAGACATAATCGTGCAAAGCCGCAAAGCACTCACGCTTCTTGAAGCCCTTCACAGGGGCAGCAAAATTTTCAAGCAAAACACCGGTCTTTACATCGGTCTTGAACACCGACAGCGGTTGCGCCGAATAAACCGCCCGCCCATCGGACAATTCCATGGAACGCTCAAGCACCGCCTGGTTCTTAGCCAGCTCGATTTGCGCCACGAGCGATTCTAGCTCATCATCCTTGACGCGACGGCTCCGCTGCTTGCCATCTTCACACCACTGGTAATAGGCGTACCGCTTGCCGTTAATCTTCTTGTATGTAATGCCACCGATGCTCATATCCACCTCTTTAACTTAATTTAACTTATTAAGTTAAAAACGTCAAGAGGGGGGCAAAATCAATCATACAGGAAACTACGCGGACGCGCAGAATCACGAACATAATCCAACCACTTATATATATCAGCCTTCCTATATTGCATACTTCCATCCGCTTTTTTCTCTTTTTCAAGAGCAATCGCCATAAGCGTAAATTCTTTTTCAAGAGATGTTGCAAATACCCCCTGATCATCCGTATTGATGGACACGTCGATCATGGAATCATAATCTGGTTTTAGATAGACATTGTTCATTACCGTGATAGGATGTTCTGCATAACGATCTACATCTGTAATTTGCATATTCGATGTCGGATTCGTTTCCACAGAAATATGTTTCTTTTGTATTCTTTCCCGAAGTTTGGACTGAAGAATCGAAACGACATTGCAATAGCCTTCCGGCAAATGATATTCTTCACATTCCGCACCCTTTAGTTTTGCATCTCCGGAATAATGATACGCACGGAATAGGTCCATAATCTTTTCCACAGAGCGAATGCCTTCTAACTCTTTATGAGATCCTTCTTCATATTCTTTAAACCCCGAATCACCATTAAGAGATTCCGGATCATCTCCTCGTAATTTCCACGAATCATAATAATCAGAAAGAGAAATATTCGCCATCTCCTTTTTTTTGTTAATAAGATCCTTGTATATTTCGTGGTATTTTTCTCTAAATGTCTTTTCTAGTTTAGACATTAAACCATCTTCGTCGCAAATAGAATAAAATTCCATCATTTTATACATCCACACAACATTATCCAACAAATCATGTTTAGGAAGGATTATTCTGTCTTGGCGCTGATCATAATAATTTCTGGCATCAATACCTAAAGCAACGCCATGTCCTATGCGATCGCCTTCACCAAAATTCATGTAGCATAAACATTCATCTATTGCTCGCAATCCATCAATGATATCATAAAAATCCTCGCCCACATGAAAAGTCCTTCCCAATTGCTTATCAGTTCGATTAATAAATAAATCTTGATCTGTACTTCGTTGGATATATTTCAAACGTCTGAATGCAGGAGCAAAGACCTCTGGACGACAATAAAATTCCGAACTTGCAGCATCAATTCCCACAATAGGATATTCTACATGCTTTTTAATAATTCTATTTTGAAATTCTTCTCCACCCTTTATAAGGGGAGAGTTCCTTTTAACTAAATCTACTATTATGGACGTCTGTTTTTTTACATTCTTTCGAACCGAATAATTTCTATAATAAGCATCTCCATTTTCATTGATTTTTTTTGATTCTTTTTGTTTGATAAAATGCAAAATATAGCCCAATTTTATATCTTCATTTATCCTGTTTTTTTGGCCCAACAAAAAAGCACTTTCATTAATACAACCATTATAAAACTCAATATCTTTAATTAAATGATTCCTCGAATCACTCGGAGCGATTCGCATTTCCATTGCCTTTATAGGCTGATTACAAACTGTATTTTGTACGGCCATGAAAAGCAGTAATTTTCGATACTTTTCACTTTCAAAAAGATACTTTCTTTTTTGAATCCCCGCAAAATATCCAAATCCCTTAATCTTATCGCATTGCACTATAACTTTTCGAAATTGATTCTTCGCAACAATATAGGCATATAATAATCGTGAGTATTCAAGATTTAATTCTGGAGAAGTATAAATTTTTCGCATACAATCGTATAAGAATTTTCTTTCTCCTATTAAAGGAACATTATAATACCGTTCCCGATCTCTCTTTGAGATTGATCCAGGAATAGCATAATCAATAAAATCTTTTCCAAAAAGAAACGAATTCTGACTTTGCAATGCGATCTCATTATTACAATCCATCAATAATTCATTAAGCTGCAGCCAATTTCGACAAGTCAAAATATCGTTTATCTCAAAATTCGGATTTTTCCCATTCAGTTTTGAAAAAAGATAATAACGTATAGCAACAGCTTTATATGTCACCATCATCTCATTAGGAAATTCTTCGTATAACTTCTCCTTTTTGTTTCCCTTCATTTTCGCCGCATTCATTAATGCAAGCCAGTTAACATCAAAATTTAAGGATGCTGCATTTAAATGAGAATGCAATTCATATAAGCCCTTGTCAAGAATATCATTTATGGTAATTGAATCCGATCTAATATAAGGCTTCCATGCAAACGACGATATATCATGATTCTTAGAAAAATTTTTTGCCAAATATGCTATTATTAGCAAATCCTCGCCTATAATTCTAGAAACTTCATTCCATCGCAAAAAATGTTCTTGCCTACAAACCGGATTATCATTTTTAAAGAAAAGAATGTCCTTAGTAGCAAACGTTAGAATATTGAATACGGATTTTTGACCATATTCATCAACAATTCCACAACTTCCTATATACCTATTAATCGCATTTACAATATCAAAACCATAAACTATTTCATTTTTCAGAAAAATATTTGCAAAAACACCATCACTCATTCCCCTTTCAGGAAACTGACCCATTGGGGGATTAACGATAGTATCAAAAGACGCATCAACAAAATACGACTTGAGAATTAATGAAAGATTATTCATTTTTTACCAGGATATATATTTCTATAATACGATATGTAACCCTTAATTAACTCTGAATACAAAGCCTTCGCCATTCCAACACTTAAAGGGAAATTTATACCCGCTTCAACGGAATTCCAATATTTTTGATATGAGCCTCTCCTTGAAAGACCAGGATTCATCTTTTCGATATACTCTCGAATTGCAAGAATATTTTTTTGCTGGCTGAGTTCTTCAGCTTCAACATCATCAATATCAGCTCTAATCTTGAAACGAGGAGTAACACGATAATATAGTCTACCATTTATAACAATAACATCTTCTGCAATATCATCATTTTTTCCAATAAAGCCCGAAGTCTCATCATCAGCATCACCATAATAACTACTATATATTTTATTAAATATACTTGTATTCCCATCCTTTTTTTGATCTTCTATAAAATTTCTCACATTCTTAAGGAACTCAAATGTTATAGTATATCTATCATTATTCGTTATAATATCGTATGTTTTAATTTGAAATTCCGATATATTACGTAAAAAAGTCGATATATGTTCAATATTTTCACCGTGATATGCCTTATTTAAACTATTCGCATACTCAACTAAACTTTCAAGTACATCTATATTCCTAATTGCTCCCCATGACATAAGATTCCAATTCTTATCCCATTCCACAGAATCATCATCCATATCCTTATCAGAAGATCTACGCCCCCTATGTTCATAACAATAATTTTTCAATTCATTTAAAAGTGACTTCGCCTCTTTTTTCGAAGCTAGCTCATACAATTTTGAGCTAAATCTTTTATATTGTCGCTCTATACTGACAATATTACTGAATATGGAGAAAACGTCAAATTTTAATCTCGGAGCATTTAGCGAAATAGCATACGATACTTCATCTTGGTTTCTCCACCTTTTTTCTGATATCCCAGCTCTTTTCGCATCATAATTTTTTCTTGAAATGAATAAAACAAAAAATTCAACCCATCTCAATTTATCACCATCAGGATCACCATCTTCTTCGATCGAATTTAAAAGATTATCAATAGATTCTCTTGTGATAGGCCTAATATCCCTTCTATTTCCCCCTTTAGTTGGAGAGAGAACATTAACCATTTCTGTATTGACAAAAGCTCCTCCAACTAAAATATCGTAGGCATTCAAACCTTCCAATACCGTTTTTTTCCTAATAGTATAATCAATTTTTTTATTCAACTCTTTTCTTTTATTAATTACACTTTTTTCAGTCATCAAATCATAATATTCATAAAGACGCATCGAATAGAACGTCTCTATAGCAAAAATCAACATTCTACCATTTAATCGTTCTACTCGAGTTTTTAAGAATGACAACAGAAAAAGGACGTCACCTAGCGTCACATTGTATGTAACATTTCCAACATCAATAATTCGACCTATTTCTTCATCAACATCACTTGAACTTTCCCATTGAGAAGGAAGATAATCAGAATATATCGTTTTTAACTTTTGTACAACATATTTGTTTATTTCTGACGGATCCACGATCTCAAAAATTTCTCGAATAACACTCAAACTTTCGGAATTTAAATTATTAGGAGCCCATATTTTCAAAAAATATTCTTTAAACACCTCCTTATTATTTTCCATTTTTGATTCATCCGTATAATCCGGCATAGCACACAAAGTACTTATCAAATGCCTCAATTCGCGTAGATTTCTCGGCACAATTGGGCAAATTCGACCTTCTGAATGATAAAATAAATATCTCGTTTTTTGGAAAATTAATGAAACCACATAATACTTAAGTGTTTGCCCCTTATGACAATCATCAACAAGTTCCCATTTGCCATCATTTTTTTTGTATACCTCTATTACAGAATCTGCCCACACATTTACATTTGGCAAAAGCACTCTATTTCTTTCAGGTATTAATTTGTCTATATATTTAGAAGACATTTCTGGCAAATTTAATTTCCATTTATCCTCCATTCCACTATATTGATTTTCAAACTGTAATTGAACCGCATTTTTTAACTGATCAATTTTTAAAGCTATTAAAACGATAACTTTCTCTTGACGCAAATATTTCCGTATTTGTTCAGCCATTTCATAAGCATATTCTGTATTTAAATCAAGATCATCAATACAAATTACAAGATAGTCTTTCTTTGTGAAAATCAAATATTTATCTATTAATTTTTTAAAAGAGTCTCTTAAATCAACCGACGCAGTCAATTTCAATAAACTATCTACGCAATCTTCTTCATTTATCTGGCATCTATTTTTTTGAACTACACTTTCTTTGACTTCTTGAAACGCTCTAAACAAAGAATCCTTATTGTCCTCAAAGGCGCCGTCACCAAAACCATTCCCCTTTTTACTCTTTTTTATAAAATTAGAAAACATTCTTCCGAGAACGATTTCCAAAATATTTGTTTTTTCTTCAAAAAATGTGGGATCAATTGTTTCTAGTATTTCAAAACCCGTTCCACATTTTTTTGATATTTCTATAGCATATTTATCATCCGTTTTTTCATTAATCGTTCTCAACATATTCGCTATAGAGAGCATGCAGGAGCTTTTTCCCATGCCACGATCTCCAACAAAAGCAATAATATTATTGCCAATAGTATCTGCTGTTTGCCTAAAAATTTCGATCGATGAGTTATTTCGATCCATTTTTTGTTCATTCTTTATATAATCAGATATAATATTCAAAGCAACTTCATACGCGTCCTTAAAAATAGACGCATTCATCATTTGAATATCTTCAATTACAAGACGAGATTCTTCTCCTAAATAAAATCTTATCGGGGTTTGTCCAATAGACATTTTTTTCCTTTCTTCTCATTAATGAAACATTTTAATATACAAAACGTAATATAACACTTTATAAACAAAATTTTATACAAATCAAATAAAAACACAATAAAATAAGTTTTCAAAATTTCCATTTATTTCCGCAATTTTGTCCAATTTTTCCATGCACCCCTTCGTATAGATTTCGGGCATCACCGCGACGCACTTAGCCAACGTCGCAAACTAAACCCTAACATAGGAGTAAAATCATGGAAAAAGCTATTCTCGGCAACGATATTTTCGAAAAATTCAACGAAGGCGAGCTCAGGCTCCCGGGCAAAACAATCGCTTTCAAGGATATCGCCTGGTCCAAGCACCCAACTTTCGAGGGCGTAGAACTCAAGCATATCATCACCGCGAAAGAAACCGGCGGCACGTTCAGCTACCATTTGGTGAGAATCGCACCGAACAAGAGCATCAAAATGCACATTCACGAAACCCAGCTCGAAACGCACGAGGTCATCGCAGGGAGCGGCATTTGCACCAATGACGGCGCCAAGCTAGAATACGCTCCAGGCGTCATCTCGATTATGCCAGCGAAGGTCCCGCACCAGGTAGATGCTGGCGACCAAGGGCTTTATCTGTTCGCGAAGTTTATGCCAGCGCTTTGTTAATTACATACTAAAAAGAGATTTACCACATTTAGTATGTAATTCTCAGAACCCTTAATTTCACCTTACATACTAAAGACTCTTTTTAGGGGTCTTAGTATGTAAAATTCAATCCAAATCGACCTTTTTTTCAACTTTTTTGAGGGAAAAAACACTTCAAAGCATTTTTTTATGCATTTTTCAACGTTTCCACGTCATTTTTTACATACTAAAAGCGCAAAAATCAATTTCAGTATGTATTAGAACAAAGTATTCAATTTCAATTGGAACCCGTCGTCGTTTTCACGGCGCGTTTATATTCCTTCGGGCTCAAGCCGACAACTTTCTTGAAACAGCGGTCCATGTGGCTTTGGTCGTAAAATCCGGCATCAAAGGTCACCTCGGCCGCGGGCCTTTCTTCGAGCAGCTTTTGCGCCTTGCGGACTTTGCACTGCATCTGGAACTGGTGCGGCGTAAGTCCGAAGGCCTTCTTGAATTCGCGTATCATGTGGAACGGGCTGATGCACGCATCGTGCGCCATTTGTTCTATCAGGTAAATGTTCTCGGGATTTTCGAGGATGCTTTTTTGCAGTTCATCTAGCCGCGCGACAGCACCTTCATAATCCTGCGCGCACTCCCCGGCTGCATTTTTACTTGCTCTTTCCTTCGAAACCTCATGAGCATCCAAAGCAATGCACAGCACCGCCATCGAATAGCATTCATCGCCCACAGTCCTGATTTCGTGCAACGTATTCGGCGGAATTTGGAATTTGTCCCCCACACCATAGATTTCAGCAATGCCGTTCAGCACAATGCAAACGTGCCCCTTTTCAATATAGCCGACGGTCATGTGTCTAACATGCGTATGCGGCAGATACGACTTACGCCAATCCTTGTAACGCACGCACTCGATTCTATCATTCTTTTTGCTGTACGAAATTTCGCTCATTTCACCACCTAGCAAACCTCCCACAAATTAAAAAATTCTCCGGCAACCTCCAAAGCCAGAGAATGAAAATTTATTTATGGTGTCGGCGCAGTTTTCATGGCGCAGTTTTCATGGCATGGTTTTCGCAACGCTATTTTTATGCTACTGTTTACACAGTGATGTTTTCATGACACATTTCTACTCATGCCAGCTCATTTTCACGGTGCGCCCATATCATTTGAGTAATTTATCAAAAGTATTTTTACCTCCTTACTTCACATATTTCTTGATGAGCCTTATTATCAAATCTGTAAGATATTCCACCTTGTGGTCGCCGACAGATGCCTTAATATGCGAGTTCCCGATGCCGCTATCGTCGGTGAGGAACACGTAAGTGCCGCCCGTTGCAACATCAAAGAATCTCAGCATAAATTCGGTATCCTTGTCGATGCCGCTTGCAGCCACCGGAATCAGCTTGATGCCTTTCTTGGCGTAACGCTTGATGGATTTTTGCAGACTCTCGATAACATGACCTTCGTGATGCGCAGGCGCGTCGAGGATGAGGAACGCAATGCGGGCACGGGCCGACGCATTCCAAGAGAGATCTTGCAGCGAGGCTTCAAGCGCGGAATGCACCGCTTCGGCGTAGTCGCCACCGCCATCGGCATCCTGTTTAGAAACGAAATCCTGCGTCTCGGATGCATCATTCGTGAAATCGTTTGCACGAGTGAGATAAACATCACCTTCGTCGCGGTAGAACAAAGCCGCCGTGCGCAGCGCCACCTTGCTTTCCGAGCTTGCATGGTCAATGATGTAGCTGAGATCCGATTTGAGGAATTTAATTTCGTCATCCATTGAACCTGTCGCATCTACGATGAATGCAACGTCAGCTCTCGCTTTGGGATGTCTGATGCTGTCATCGACAACAACGTTGACATTCAGTTTCTGATCCTGCTTGGTCGTAAGCTTGAGCGACTTATTGACCCAATCGCCATCGACCTTCAGCGAAAAATCCTTCGCCTTGATTTTCCTGTCGCTATCCCCAAATAAATTAATCCAACAATAAGCATACCCGGCATTATCCGTCTTGGTCGTAAACTCGCGTGAATTGCTGTTAAAAAGTTCTACAGAAACGTTGGCGATACCGACATTATTATTATCGACCACTTTTACCACCACGAGATTTTCAGGGTAAAATTCCCAGTAATCCGTCTTTCCACTGTAATTTTCATCGTCAAGAATGTCAGTCCAAAAGCCCCAATTGTTTAAGTCGTTCCACTCGCCCGCCGTGAGCAATCCCGACTTTCGGCCATCATTTTTGCCACCACGTCGTTTACTTTTTCTATATGCAGATTCGTCATCATCGTCGTCGTCATCTCTACTGATATAGCGTTCCGAGACTCGGACCCTTTCTACACTCGAAGATTTTCTTTTTCTCACGGAAGATTCATCTCTAGTTACCGCCATATCATAAGATCGTGACGCAGTTTTAGCAAAAGATTTTGGAGCTGCTTTCGCTTTAGTTGCTAGACCTTTTGAAGATCCTCCAAGCAGTCCGGCTAAACCATCGCCGATGCCGCCTGAACCTGAAACGCTATAAAAACCAGAAGGTTCACTCTTAGTGCTAGCAGCCATCATTTTCATAACGCCTCTCGAAGGTGCTGCACTCGGTTCCCCACGTCTTCCGCCAAGAACAGTTTTCCCAGATGTAGAAAGCCCACTCACGCTTTTCATTACTTTATCAATATCTTTTGCGTATGTTTTCGAAACTAATTCATAGGACGGAGATGCAGCAAGCATCGAATACGACATCGAGGGGTCCGCATCCGGACTTTTATCAGGACCTGCCGCAACTTCGGTACGACTTTCATCAGAATCTTCGACACGGGTCGCATCTTCATTTATTGTTTCGTGCTCGCTCTCGTTACTGCAATACACGAATATAAAGAAGATTGCAAGAGCAAGCACTGCAATGATTACGAACAATTTATATTTCATATTTTTCATGATTCACTCCTTTTTTTTCTTCAAACTAGCACATTCATTTTTGCAAGACCAACAATTTTTGAAAGAAGGTGGATAAATGATTTTTACAATTTTTATTGTAATTTTTTTGTCATTTACTTACACAATTTCTTGACACTACACAAAGAAAAGCAAATTATCTATCTTTGGTTCGTCCTTAACATTTCGCGGAGTTTACATGCCAGAAAAGATTTCGTCAAAAAGATTTTCAAAATGGGTGGCCTGCTGGGGCAACGCCACCTCCATCACAGACCGCAAAGAAGCCACATACGCCAAAGACTTGACGCTCCGCTATCCGATTCGCGCATGCTTTTCAGGGAACAAGCTGCGGTTCCATTTTTCAAACCTCACCGGCACGGAACCCGTAACCATTAGCGAAGCGTATATCGCGAAGTCCGCACAGTTCACAAACAACATAAAACTCTCAGCTAGCGAAACAAGTACCGCGCAGCCCTCGTCGCATTCCGCCGATTCCCTCGAGCGGTTATCCGATGCGTCTAGCAGCTCTGTGTACACCCCGACACCCATCACCTTTGCGGGCAACACTTCTGGCACCATCCCCGCTGGCGAAGAAATCCTGAGCGACGAAATCGCGTTCGACGTGGCCGCCGGCGAAACGTTCGACGTAAGCATGCATTTCGCAGATTTCACACAAATGAACGCCGGTACGGCTATCACGGGTCCACTTTCCGGCGGCAAGTACAGCTACGGCAACTTTGCAAAATCCCCCACGCTTCCCGACAACCTCACGCGCAAAACGAACTGGATTTACTTTCTCAACACTATCGACATTTTCACCGAAGAAAAGAACTTCGCGCTTGTCTGCTTCGGCGATTCCATCACGGCACAAGATTGGCCCGATTACCTCTCGCTCCGCTGCACCCGCGAAGGCTACAACAACGTATCAATTATCCGCCGTGCAGTCAGCGGCACACGCATTCTCCGCGAATACAGCTGCATCACTTACGCCGCCTACGGACTCAAAGGCGCCACGCGCTTCCCCATCGAAATGAACGTCGCAGGTGCACGTAGCGTCATCGTACAACACGGCATCAACGACATCATCCACCCCGTCGGTATCGAAGTCAACAAGTTCCGCCCCTGGAGCGACATGCCCACCGCAGACGACCTCATCAACGGTGTACGTTCGCTCTACATCACTCACGCACGCAAGCTCGGCCTCAAGATTTACAGCGGCACGCTGCTGCCGATTTACGGTTGGCGCACCTACAACGAAAACCGCGATTTCATCCGCATGGCGTTCAACGAATGGCTCAGAACCTCCCCCGAATTTGACGGATGCGTCGATTTCGACAAAGCCGTGCGCGGCCACGACGACCCTAAGCGATTCGCCAACAACTTCGACTCGGGCGACCACCTGCACCCCAGCGCCAAAGCGTACGAGGCAATGGCCGAATGCGTCCCCGAAGAATTGCTAAAATAAAATTTGCCACTTAAGACGTTAATTATTTATTTTTTCAGTATGAGTTTGAAAGAATCCGTTAAGCAACTTCAAAAAAAGGAACATATCTCGCAAGATGAACTTTTTAGTCGTCTTGGTTGTTCCCGCAGTAGCGTCATGGACACACAAACCATCGAAGCAAAGACCGCTTTTGAACTCGCTTTCGGAAACATCAATGATTGTGAATCGGGCAATAACACAAAACGCTCCAAGGAACTTGAAAAGCTTTTGCCGTGGGTACGCAAGTTCCCCATCCGCGCTTTGCAAAAGATGGGCCACATTCCGTCAAACATCAAGGACGCAGACCTCGTTCGTGCCGTATTCCGCTTCATGAACATCGGCGGCATCGCAGGTTTTGAAAAATACTACAGCACCGCGTTGCAATCTGCAAACCCGCAAACTTATGCGGCCTGGATCCGCTTGGGCGAGCTCCAAGTCGAGCGAAAAGCAACCGATTTTACCCCCGACCAAGAAGCAATCCTCGCCAACCTGAAATTTCTACGAAAAAATACATTCCTCCACTGGCAAAGCATCCGAAAAACCGCTAGCACCGCATTAAAAGCCTGCGGAATCGAATACATCGAAGTGGAGCCGTTCCTCACGGCACCTACACCGGTTTGCGCTTTCTACTGGAGAGGTTCACGCCCCGTCATCCAATTCCCGACCACGAAAATGGATGATTCAAAATTCCTGGAAGCGTTGTTCCATGCGGTTGGGCACTTGATCTTGCACCCCAAGCACACATCGTGTCTTCAACTCGGCGCACTCTCGCAACCAGCAAAAGCATCTGAAATGTTCGCAGCACGTCCCGAAGAAATTCTCGAACTTGAAGCCAACCGTTTCGCACAAGACATGCTCCTTTCCGAAGCCGAAGAATGCGAACTGATTTGCTGCGGACGTTTCAACGAGCGTCGTTGCATACAACATTTTTCTGGACTATTCCATGTGCGTCCGGGAATTCTCGTCGAACGATTGCAGCAACAAGGCAAAATCAACCGCCGCTCTCCGCTGAACGACTTCAAAGTGGCTGTGTAAAAACAAACAGAAGCATCGCTGGATGTTTCGCGGTTTCTCGCCACTCAACATGACGTATTGACAAAAAAAATCCGGGCAAGCCGGATTTTTCGCATTCAATGCCGCGACGTATTTCATCGCGCCTATTCTTGAATTAGTAGTTGATTCCGAAGAACAGGTTAAAGCTGCTGAAGCTCTTCTTGAAATCAACGCCAGAAGCGACAATGTCAAAGCCAAAGCCCACTTCCAACTGGACAGAAGAATTGTGGAAAATCGAAGCACCGACTTCGCCGCCGAAGCTCATGCCCAAAGCCCAACGTTCGCCGAATTCCCAATCGTCGAAATGGGAATCCAACTGCATACCGAGACCGACTCCCGCACCGACAAACGGAGAAACCATTTCGTCAAGGAACGAATAGCGGCCGCCCAAAAGCATGTTGCCATGAACTTCCCAATCTTCGCCGAATTTGAAGTTCCAAGTGCTAATTGCCGTAATTGCACCATGAGAAGTCATTTCCCAAATGTGTCCGTAACGGATTAACGGAAACGCGGTAACATTGTCTTCGTGCTTGACAATCTTATCACCTGCAACAACTTCATGCTCCCAGTTGCTCCAGAAGCCAAGGCCAAAAGCGGCTGTTTGGAAATTATAGACGGGGCGCTGGAGGGTTCTTTCCGGTGCTGTGGTATTTTCCTGGGCAAAAGCCGCAAGGACGAGGAAGGAAATGAGTACGAATATCTTTTTCATGGTTTGAAATATACAAAAATTCGTTAATATAAGCACATTTAAGTTTATAGCATTCTATATTTTACATATCCATGAATAAAGCCGCTATTATTGTCGCTGTGAGCATGCTCGTTAGCCGCGTGCTCGGCATCTTCCGTGAAATGCTCCTCGCCCACGCCGCCGGCGTGTCGCTCGAAAAAAACGCTCTCGACCTCGCCTTCATGATTCCAGACATCCTGAATCATGTGGTCAGCACCGGATTCTTGTCTATCATCTTCATCCCGATTTTCACGGGCTACAAAGTCGCAGGCGACGAGCGTAGCGGCTGGAAGTTCTTCAGCAACGTACTCAACACCTTCGGAATTGCGCTGCTGATTCTCGTAGTGCCCGCTTTCATCTGGATGAAGGAACTTATCGCGCTCTTGACTGTCGATGGTGTGACGCCAGAGCTTTTGGAACGCGCCACTTACTACGGTCGAATCATCTTGCCGGGACAAATCTTCATCTTTGTCGGGAGCATCCTCGTTGCAGTACAACACACGCGTAAGCAGTTCCTGATCCCCTCTCTCACAGGCCTCATCTACAACATCGCGATTGTGGGCGGCGGTGCCGCTGGCCTAGCCCTCACGAATTACACAGGCAACGATTACGGCCTCGCCGGATTTGCCTGGGGCGTTCCAATCGGTGCATTCATCGGATTTTTCGCACTCCAGATTTTTGGAGCCAAGCGCGGCGGTGTTCATTATGAATTTATCGTTGACCCCAAGCACCCCGACATCGCACGTTATTTCAAAATGATGCTCCCGATGTCGCTTGGCGTCGGTTCCATGTTCGGCCTTGAATTTATCATCAGAAGCTTTGGCGCGAACTTCGGCACAAGCGGCATTTCTAGCCTCAACTACGCCTATCGCGTCATGTACACGCTCGTCGCCGTATTTGGATTCTCGGTCAGCGTCACGAGCTACCCCGACATGGCGCGTCTCGTCAAAGAAGGTGACTTCCCGCAACTCAACCGCAAAATCTGGAAAAGCCTTTCGCGCATGTTCTGTATCTTGATTCCGGCTGTCGTCGCCGTCTGGGCACTCAGTTTCCCCGCCGTGCGTATCCTCTTTGAACGCGGCGCGTTCCATCGCGAAACGACCGAAGCGATTTCTGAAATTCTTCGCTGGTACTTGCCCGTAAGCCTCGGACTTTGTTTGCAAGCGGTTCTCGTCCGTAGCTTTTACGCTTGCGAACGCATGTGGGTCCCGACACTTTTGAACACAGGCATCTTTGCGGCGACCATCCCAGCCTACATTTTGCTTGGCGAACCCGAAGTAGGACTTGGCATCAAGAGCGTCCCCATCATCGGTGCGACAGGCGCCATTCTGCAAGTGATTTCGATGATTTTCATGTGGGCTAAAAAGAACGGCACCGACGGCATGAAAGACGCCCTGTTGAACATGTTCCGCGCCCTCGTCGCATTCGGCATCATGATTGCAGCCGCCATCGGGCTTGACCACATTTCGGGTGATTTTGTCCGCAACACAGGCTTTGTAACACTCGTCGTCTATGCCTGCGCCGCAGGAATCGCGCTATTCACGCTCACGCTCATTGTACAGCGTTATCTCGGCAGCAAAGACGCCAAGGACATCTTGAACGAACTCCTCGGAAAAGTGCTCCGCAAGTTGCACCTCGCGCATTAAAAAGCGGACACAACCATGTCCGCTACCCACCTAGGTGGCCATGCGCACTAAGCACTAAAATGCTAAGTGCTGTCCGCCCGATCACGTCGGGAATAACATCGTACTACAACTTTTCCCCATACGTATCGTTTCTTACCGGCAGCTTGACATTTTCCGGCAAGGATTCCACTTTTGGCACATTGTCGTTTTCAAATCCGTTGAACATCCATTTGAAAAAGCCAACCGTTCCACCCAGCACAGCCCCAACGACAAAACCCGCAGCCGCAGCACCCATCCCGAACAACGCCATCCGCCCCACGTCATCCTTGGATTCCTCATCTTCGTCTATCGACGCGGCAACACACATCACGGCAAATCCAGGCCCCGCCAAAGTCGCACCCGTGTTCGCCCCGTAACGGATTACAGGGTTAGGGTTACGGCTTACCGCACAACCGACAAGGCTAAGCATGAGCAAAATACAAATGAAAGGTTTCAACAAATTCATAGCTTTAATATAAACCCACAGAACACAATCACCAATAATTAAAAAAAAATTTTTGACAATATAGCGAAAAACAAGGATGAGAGGTGCTATACAAAAAACCTCGCGGTTTCCCACGAGGCTTTTTAAGCTTTTATGCTGTACGCGAATTACTTCTTGGCAGCCTTGTAGTTGACGCCCGGACGGAGTTCGAGGCCAACCGTCACGAGGAGCGAGACGATCGGTTCGTAGTGGTCCTGGGAGAGGTCATAGACGGCAACGCCGGCCATGCCTTCGTTCTTGACGTTCTGAGCCACAGCCTTCACAGACGGAATGCCCATGAACACGATAGATTCGGTTTCGCTCACAGCCACTTCGGACTTGGTCGCTTCGTCGAATGTCACCGTGTAATCCGGAGTGTCAAAACGGTTCATGAGTTCCGCATACGGCAGGTAGCCTTCGTTGCCACTGCCTATACCGCTGTGACCCGAACCGAGGCCCTTGGCACCGGCAAAGGACTTACCGTACAAGAATACCACCGGAGCAAGGAGATCCTTGTTCACGCCGGCAGAAACGACTGCGTTAAGCGTTTCCTGCACAGAGTTTGCACTCTGGTTCGGAACGAGACTGCTTTCGCTTTCGTTCATCAAATCGGCCATGAACACATCCACGTAAGCGGTACGGTTCAAAGCTTCTGCCTTGTAGGCATCCATACCAGCAGCCGGGTAAATCACAGCCGTCACCGTAGAGCCCGAGAGGCCATCGACCAAGGCGTTCAGCATCTTGGCGTAATCTTCGGAATCGTCCGTCGTGAGGTTCTGCCAGTCGAGTTCAACGCCGTCGCCGCCGTTCGTCGAAAGCCAGCCCTTGACGTTCGAAACGAACGTGGAGAGCGTTTCGTCAGAAGAAGCGATAGCCTTGAGGTTCGATTCGGCTTCCATGCCGCCCACCGATACGATGAGCTTCACGCCGTTGTCCTTAGACATGGTCACGAGATTCTTGAAATTTTCAGCATCGTATTCGTCAGCAAATGCAACGGAACCGTCAGCACTCGGAGCGATAGACATGTAATGAATATCGGTCACGAGGTTATAGCGAATATCCTTTGCATAGAACTGGGAGTACTGACTCCAATACGGATAGAAGCCTATCACCTTGTCGGCAGCTGCCTGGGCAGACATGGCAGCACCCAAAGCAAGAGTAAGTGCAATAACTTTAAAGTTCATTTTGAATACCTCTTATCCTATTGAATCAGACGGTCATTGCCAGCGGCATCACGGCAGTACAAACCTGTATCTGGAACAAAACTTTCTGGAGTTTCGGCAGTAGTTCCCTGCTGATTGGCAATTGGAAGATTATCGCGAACCGGATGATGTTCCAAATCCTGAGATTCAGCCTCAGAACACCAACGATAAGCCCAACCGTGAGAACGGCCAAACACAACGTACTGTTGGGAAATAGCAACAAAATCCACGGGGAAACTGCTCAATGCCGTGTAATCATCAGCAACAGCGACCAAGTTGAATGCAATCAGTTCCTTCATGATATCCGCATTAGCAGCGACATTTACGCAGGACGCTTCTGGTTTAGTCCCCATATGCGGGTCCTTACAAATTGCTGCAAGAAGATTAGGATCCATAGCTTTAAAACTTTCATCATCTTGGGCCTTAAATTCATTATAATTAATTCCCAATTGTTCCAAGGAATCCTTGACAAAAGCATTACGAGCTTTCACATAATCTTTAATCTGGAGCGTGTGCAAATAAGGATGTATATCCCTATACATTTCTGCAGAAAAGTCAGAAGGAAGGTTTTCGGAATACGGGTCACTTACTTCCAACGAGGAGCATGCACCCACAACACCTGCCAAGAGAATCATTGTGTACTGGTAAAGTTTTTTCATTTTCAGCACCTCTTAGAAATTCACCGTTACATCAGCAAGAATCACGTTCTTGTCAATGGAAAGCTTGTTAGCGACGCCTGCGGCAACATATTCAAGTTCGTTCTTGAGCATACCGTACTGAACTGACAAGTAAGACAGCGGAGCAAGCTTGACACGAACGCCAGCCAAAAGCAACTGTTCCGTCGCCTTAGTCACAGAAGCGAGCAAGACCGGTGCTCCGGCATCTTCAGCGAAAAGACCGAAACCGTTATCGAACTTCTTTTCATATTTCTGGAATCCAACGAGCAAAGCAATCGGTCCCCAGACATCGGCTGTAACACCGGCAACGATGCGTGTTGCCGTACGCTTGTAGTTAGCGTCTTCCTTACCCTGAGAGAAAGAACCCTGTACAAGAATCTGACGGTCAAGAGCAGCGATAGCACCGATATCGGCACCTACACCCACAGCAAATTCGGTAAACTTGTTCTCACCCATTACCGGAACCGTGAGTTGAGTCGTGGGATCAACACTGTAGCCAACCACCACGTCAGCCTCGCTCAGCATATTCACACGGGCATTGAAGAGAACCTTGTCAGCCCAGTTGACATCGACCTTGGCAACAACACCTTTACGATTCGGAGTTGCAAGGCCAAGCGGCAAAGCAAGCCCCACAGACGGGTCGAGTTCCATCAACGGATCGAGTTCCATGCGCTTTGCGATATTGCCCGTGTAACCGTTACGGTAGAAGTGACCGTTCTTGTAGTTGTTGTTCAAGCG
>JAEEGF010388060.1_pt1 | contig 20147 bp, 15 predicted proteins | sample 9134171 | NCBI WGS metagenome assembly JAEEGF01 (sample SAMN16246542, study PRJNA631951) | gut metagenome | biome: gut microbiome; feature: rumen; material: AP-attached | host: Bos | place: Iran: Karaj | collected 2018-10
ACGACGGCGTTCGCTACGGCTACCGCAGCAAGGAAGCCCGCAAGCTCTTTGACCTGTACGCCAAGTCCCGCAGCGAAGGTTTCGGCAAGGAAGTCCAGCGCCGTATTCTCCTCGGCAGCTACGTTCTTTCGGCAGGCTTCTACGACGCCTACTACGTGCAGGCCCAGAAGGTTCGCCGCCTGATCACCGACGACTTCACCGAAGCCTTCAAGACCTGCGACGTGATCGCGAGCCCCACAATGCCGGGACTCCCGCTCAAGTGCGGCATGAACGAGTCCGACCCCATGGCCGTGTACCTGAGCGACATCTACACCGTGAGCCTGAACCTCGCCGGCCTTCCAGGCGTCAGCGTCCCCTGCGGCATGGCAGGCGGAATGCCCGTCGGCCTCCAGTGGATTGGCAAGCCGTTCATGGAAACCGATTTGCTCTCGATTGCCGCCGCGACCGAAGCTTTGAACAAGTAAACGGAAGTTGCAATGAACAGACTCTTTAAAACCGGCCTAGCCATAGTCGCCGCCTTTACGCTTGCGGCCTTCGCCCAGGAACCGGCCGATTCCGCGAACATTGCCGCGGACGTTCCCGCCGCCGTCACAGCCGATTCCGCGAACACCACAGCAACCGACTCCGCAGCCGCCAGGCAAGCGCAGTTCGACGACATCATGAACTCCACCTACGATACGGGCTCCTCCTCGTCGGAGCAAGCCGTTTCGCAGCCCGAATCGTCCTCTTCCGAAACCTCGGGCGACGGCGGACTTGTGCTGTACGACGGCAACGACACGCCCCAAAAGCCCGCGGAACGCCGCGTGTACTCGAGGGACGCCCCCATATTCCGTTTCATGGCGACCGTCGGCCTGGAATCCCCAAGCCGCGGCTACGCCTCGTTCGAGTACATCGTGGCGCAAGAACTGCTGAACGTCGGCGTCCACTTTACCGACTACACCGACAAGGTGTTCCAGGTGGGCGCGACAGTCACCTACTACCCCATGGAAATGCGGTACTTCTACATGTTCCTCACCAACGACTGGATACACGGCTCCTACGACAGGGACCGCAACTTGGGCGGTGGCGACTTCGAGGAATACGAGGAGACGCTCAACGCCTGGCGTGTCGTGGTTGGCATCGGCGGCGAAGCGCTCTTTATGATGCACTTCGGCATGTACATCGAGCTCGGTTTCGAGTTCTTTGCCGCCAACGGCGACTACTACCTGCACATGAGCAAAAAGCACGGGACATTCGACAACGACAACTTCAAGCTGCCGTACGGCATCGGCTTCCTGTTCCCGTTCTAAATTCTACCCTGTTTAAAAACATCGCAAAAAAAATCGACCCCATTTACGAGGGTCGATTTTTTCAACTTGACGTACAAAGCAAGCGGTCTATTCTTGCGTACGGTAGTTCGGGGCTTCCTTCGTGATGGTCACATCGTGCGGATGAGACTCGCGGAGGCCTGCGCCCGTGATGCGCACGAACGTGGACTTCTTGTAGAGTTCTTCAAGATTCGCGGCACCGGCATAACCCATGGCAGAATGAATACCACCGATCATCTGGTAAACCGTGTCGCGGAGCGGTCCCTTGTACGGGACGCGGCCTTCGATACCTTCTGGCACGAACTTGCGGGGTTCCTGTACGCCACCCTGGAAGTAACGGTCGGCGGAGCCAGCTTTCATGGCGCCCAAGGAACCCATACCGCGATAGCTCTTGAAGCTACGACCGTCGGCGAGAATCACTTCGCCCGGAGCTTCTTCGGTACCGGCGAACATGGAGCCGATCATCACGGCGTTTCCACCGGCAGCCAAAGCCTTCACAATGTCTCCGGAATACTTGATGCCGCCGTCGGCGATAATCTTCACGCCCACCTTGCGAGCGGCCTTACCGCATTCCACAATGGCGGAGAACTGCGGGTAACCGACGCCCGCCACAATACGCGTGGTGCAAATGGAGCCCGGGCCAATGCCCACTTTCACGATGTTCGCGCCGCACTTGGCAAGTTCTTCCACGGCTTCGGGCGTGCAAACGTTGCCACCGCAAATCGTGAGCTTCGGATACTTTTTGCGAACGGCCTTCACCATGTTGCGGACACCGATGTGGTGACCGTGGGCCGTGTCAATAATCAAGAGGTCTACGCCAGCGTCCACGAGGGCAGCGACGCGTTCCATGGTATTGGCGGAAGTGCTCACCGCGGCACCCACCAAGAGCTGTCCGTTCTTGTCGAGGCTTGCGTTCGGGTTGCTTTCACGCTTCAAAATGTCGGTCATCGTGATGAGGCCCTTGAGGGCGCCCGAGGCATCCACCAGCGGGAGCTTTTCGATACGCTTCTCGGCGAGGATTTCCTTCGCCTTGGCGAGGCTTACCTTGGGGCTTGCCGTCACCGGGTTCTTCGTCATGACTTTTGCAATCTTAACGGTCATGTCGGTGATGGTGCGGAGGTCGCGACTCGTAAGCATGCCGACGAGTTTGCCCTTGGAAAGAATCGGAAACCCGCTCACGTTGTTCGTCGCACGGAGTTCAAATGCAGCAGAAACCGGCTGGTCCGCATCGAGCGTCACCGGGTTTGTCACAATGCCGGACTGCCAGCGTTTGACCTTGCGAACTTCCTCCGCCTGATCCTCGATGCTCATGTTCTTGTGGATGATGCCGATACCGCCCTGCAAGGCAAGGGAAATAGCGAGGGGCGCGGTCGTCACCGTATCCATGGCGGCACTGATAATAGGGATATTCAGTTTAATGCTCGGGGAAAGCTGGGTGCTCACGTCCGTCTGGGAAGGGAGCACAGAGGATGCACCCGGTACCAAGAGAACGTCATCAAAAGTCAAAGCTTCTGGCAAAATTTTCATAGGATAACCTCTTTTTGCACGGAAAATATAGAAAAAAGTGGTTTGAAATTGGAGGATAGTGGCTAGAATTTGAGGAATACGCAGGTTTAACTATATTTTTGCGTATGACGGATTTATCTAACAAAGATCAGACTCCAAAAGACGCCAAGAAAGAGCGTCTCAAAAGGATGCACGCCTGGCTCGGCAGCGCCGCCACAACGCCCTCACGTGACTACGACAACGAAGACGACCCGGTCTCTTACGGGGGTGGCCACTCCGGCTGGAACCGTTAAACGCCTCCACCACAGTTCAAAAGCTACAAGAGCATCATCAGCCAAATAGTGCAAGCCGTAAAAAGAATGGGCACTCCCACTCCAAGGTATTTCCAGCCGAGGGCTGCCCCCCGGCAGAAGCTACCAACTCATCAAAAACTTCTTTGGTAGGCAAGCGAAATCCCTCGGGGATGTCGAAGTTCAGGTTCTCTGCCATCCAGACCTTTTCACCAATTTTCACAACTTTGTACGTACTCCCGTCTCGTGGGTCGGTAAACGACTCGGAACAGGCGCACAATAGCTACAAGATTCCCGAAAACTTTAAGCAGCAGTAATCGTAAACACCGCGGGCATCGCTACTTCCCGTTGTAGCGTTCCATGCACTTCTCGATGCCGAGCTTGAAATAGCATTCCACAAGCGCAGGCACTTTTGCAATCGCCTCATCAAATAGCGGGCGATCCTCGGGAGGGAACTTCGCAAGTACCCAGTTGCTGAGGTCGAATTTTGGCGGGCACTTCCCTACCCCAAAGCGGATGCGCGGGAACTTGTCGCCCACATGCTCGATGATGTTCCTAAGCCCGTTCTGGCCGCCGTGGCTCCCGTCCTTGCGGCAGCGGATGCGGCCCACGTCCAGGTTGATATCGTCGCTAAAGACAAGCAGGTGGTCCACCTTCACCTTGTACCAGGTCATCAGGGCCTGGACGGCCTCGCCCGAGAGGTTCATGTAGGTCTGTGGTTTTACCAGGAGGCATTCCTCGCCCGCGACATTCACCTTCATGGTGAGCGCCTTGTGTTCGCTTTTCCAGTCCTTGTTCGGGTCGGCGAGCTTTTCGACCGCCATAAAACCCGCATTGTGATGCGTGTTGCTATACTGAGTTCCGGGATTCCCGAGTCCGACGATTAGATACATGCCGCCAAAAATAAAAAAAAAACGCCCGCGGCATAAAACCACAGGCGTTTTTCGCTTTAAAAGCTTCGCGTTACTTGGCTTCGGCAGCCGGAGCGGCGGAGTCAGCAGCAGCCGGAGCAGCGGCAGCGGCCGGAGCGGCGGCTTCTTCAGCGGCTTCCTTCTTCTTAGCCTTGGAGGAAATCGTGAAGATAACGGTGCGAGGACCGGAAGCGAGTTCCACGCCTTCAGGGAGCTTGAAGTCCTTGGCATAGAAGGTCACGTTGGTCTCGAAGTTGGAAATATCCAATTCGAGAACGGTCGGGATGCAAGCCGGCTTGGCAGCGAGCATGAGGTAGCGGGTTTCCTGAGAGAAGAGACCGCCCTGGGTCTTGACGCCAATCGGGAGACCGGAGAGCTTCACCGGGACGCGGACCTTGACCATGGAGTCTTCTGCGATCTTGATGAAGTCGATGTGGATGAACTTCTGAGTGATGGCATCCTTCTGGTAGGAGTAAACAACAGCCGGATTGCCGGCCTTGCCATCGATTTCGAGGTCGAGAAGCGTGTAACGCTTGCCCGGAGCGAGAACCTTGCGCAGGTCGATGTCGCTGACGCTAATGTTCACAGCTTCGGTACCCTTACCATAATAGACGGCCGGAATCTGACCAGCCTTACGCAAACGGGCGTTAGCACGGTTTGCACCTAGCACTCTCGAGGTAGCTTTGAGCGTTGTGAGTTCCATTTTTTCTCCAATTTGGATATGAGTTAAAAAAATTCATTGGGGTAGCTGGATTCGAACCAACGAATAACGGAATCAAAATCCGTTGTCTTACCACTTGACGATACCCCAATGGTGGCGACAATTATAGTAAAAAAGCCACCCCTTTTAAAGGGAAATGGCTGTTTTTTTAACAAAAACGGGCTAAAAAGAACCCGACTAGCGGTGCCAGAACTTGGTGATGGTCTGGTAACGGGATATGGGGAGCATGGCCAGGGCGGCAGCCTCAGCATCGGTCCTCGACTCAAAAATGCCGAACACGGAAGCGCCCGAACCGCTCATAAGTGCGCATTTCGCCCCGAGCTCGAGGAACTTCGCCTTCATCTGGGCAACAAGCGGGTGCTTGGGGAACACCGAAATTTCGAAGGCGTTAAAGAGCGACTCAGTCGCAAAAACCGACGCGGCCCCGTTCCAGCGCGCCTTGTACTGCTCCCAACGGTCGGGTCCAGACTTGGGGACGCCCGCGTAGGCGTCCTTTGTGGGGACGGCATCGAGGGGAGTCGCGATGAGGAGAACATTTCCGGCAGGCAAATCCAAGGGGGCTACAAACGTCAGGCGGTCGCCGATGCCCTCGGCGAAAGCCGTGCCGCCTCGGACCAAAAACGGGACGTCGGCACCGAGGGTCGCCCCGATAGACTCCAGCACCTGGGGATCCAGTTTTAGGTCCCAGAGGCGGTTCAGCAAGCGGAGCGTTGCTGCGGCATCGGCGCTGCCACCGCCAAGGCCCGCCCCAAGAGGCATCACCTTGTCGAGGAAGAGGTCCGCACCCAGGGCGCGAGTATCGCCATGGTCTGCCGCGTATTTTTTCAAGGCGAAGGCCACCTTGTAAACGAGGTCCGATTCCTTGGGGTAATCCTGCGGCTCGTTATACTCGAGCGTCACCACGCCGTCGTCGCGGAGTTCCGCCGACACGGTATCGCCGGCGTCCACCGTTTGAAACACCGTGCCCAAATCGTGGTAGCCGTCTTCGCGCTTGCGAATCACATCCAAAAACAAATTGATCTTTGAAGGAGCGTATTCTTGCATGATTATTTTTACCTAAAGGCTCCGGAACGTTCGAGTTGCATCAGCTCGTCCATGCCGATGAGCATCGCACGAGGCTTGGAGTTGCCAGTGCTGCGGGCGCACAGACCCATGCCAAAGAGTTGGTCCACAATCTTGCCTGCACGGCTGTAACCCACGCTAAAGTGGCGCTGCACAGCTGAAGTCGAAAGACCGTTACCGCATTCGATGGCCCATTTGGCAACTTCGAACAGCAACTTGTCCTTTTTCTCGTTCATGGCGGCATTGCCTTCGCCTTCCTCGCCCTCGCCTTCGGCTCCCTCGACGTCAAAGGTTTCCAGTTGCGGGTAGAAAACGTTCTGGTTGCTGCAGGCGTCGGCGAGCTTTTCGGCTTCCTCGTCGCTGAGGAAAGCACCATGCACGCGCACAGGGTCGGGTGCATTCACCGCCTTGTACAGCATATCGCCGCGACCCAAAAGCTTTTCGGCACCGGCGTGGTCCATCACCGTGCGGGCGTCCACCTGGGAGGCCACCTTGAAGCTGATACGCGTCGGGAGGTTCGCCTTGATGTTACCGGTAATGACCTTTACAGAAGGACGCTGCGTAGCAAGCACCAGGTGGATGCCCACGGCACGCGCCTTTGCTGCCAGGCGGCTCACGTTCTTCTCTATTTCCTTGCCAGCGACCATCATGAGGTCGGCCATTTCGTCGATGATCACGACGATGAACGCCATGCGATGGCTGCGATCTTCTTCGGGTACCTCATCGGGCAACTCGCCCGCCTCGAACTTTTCGTTGAAGCCGAGCAGGTTACGCACCTTCGCCTGCGCCAGCACCTCGGTGCGGCGGTCCATCTCGTAACACAGCCACTGCAACGCCTGGATGGCGACCTCGGGCTTGGTAATTACGGGGGCGAGCAAGTGCGGGATGTTCTCGTACATTTTGAGTTCCACTGCCTTGGGGTCCACCAGAATCATGCGGAGTTCGTCAGGCGTCTTGCTAAAGAGCATGCTCGCCATGAGGGCGTTAATGCAAACAGACTTACCAGAACCGGTCTGGCCCGCAATCATCAGGTGCGGAGCCTTGGCCAAGTCCATGGCAAAAGGTTCACCCGAAATGTCCTTGCCGAGCGCCATCACAATTTTATCGGAGCTCGGTTTAAACGCATCACTTTCAAAAATGTCGCGGCCGTAAATGGTTTGCGCCTTCCTGTTCGGGATTTCGATACCCACGGCTCCCTTGCCGGGGATGGGCGTCAAAATACGGATGGATGTCGCCTTCAAAGCCATTGCGAGGTCATCTTGCAAGGCACTGAACTGCGACACCTTCACGCCCGGACCCGGTTCCACCTCGAACCGCGTAATCACGGGGCCGGTCTCGCAACCGACAACCTTCCCCTTCACCTTGAAGTTCTCGAGCTTTTCCTCGAGCATGTGGCCAATCTCGTTGAGTTCATCCTCGGTGTAGTCCGCCGGCTGCGGGTCATGGGAATCGAGAATTTCGTCGACGGTCGGAATCTTGTACTCGTCATAATGCACCGTGGGATCGCGTTGCGGAATACCCGTCGAAGCCGCGGTACCAATCTGGTTCGGCGGCACGTACGACGGATCCTGATCGACTTCGTCGGAACCCACGATGACTGGGATGTAAGTGTCGTCGTCAGAAGCCGTTTCTCCAGAGAACGTCCCCTCGGAGCCAGCGACAACAGTACGTTCATCGGCAATAGTACGTTCATCAGTAACCGTACGTCCATCGGCAACAGTACGTCCATCGGCAACCGTACGTTCTTCGGCAACCGTCGGTTCGTCTGCAGCCCGGCGATCCGCGGCTGCACCACTTGTTACCGCCTCTTTTTCGCCACCGCGCACAGCTCCCTTCACCACCAGGCGGTTCTGGTGCGCCTTTTCCCATTCCAAAACATCACGCGCCCTGCGGATGGCAGCAATGCGGTCACGAATTTCCTTTATCTGCAACGCGCTCATGTGGCGTTCGTTATTGCGCAGTTCCTCTTCCAAACGCAAAATCTCGGGATCCTCGCCCATATTGCCCGTCGAAGGCTCCGCCGCCGCGGCAACCGTCGCATCGGCCACGACAGTCGCATCGTCCCCCCGTTTGAATCCCGGGGGCGCCATGGTCGTCATGTCGGCATACGGGTTCTCGGCAAGACCATTCGCGACATTCGCAGGCAACTCCTCGTCGCGGGATTCGCCCACGGGGCCCATCATGCCACGTTTGACCTTGAACGGCTTGATCTCGGCCTTATCCTTGATTTTATAGCCATCGGGCACAGAATACATGGTGCTGTCGTCGACGAGCACGCTCCTGCGATCACTATCGCCACGGGTATTACGAACCGGCTCGCGCTCCATACCGGCGACCGTATCGTCGGCATCAACCGCTTTTTTATGGAAGAGACCCGCCACCCACTTCGCGGCTTTAGCCAAAAAGGCAAAATGCCTTGGGCGAACGCCAAACGAAAGGACCAGCACCAATACCAGCACGGCAACCAAAATCATGACCGGCGCCATGACCGAGACCGTCCCGAACACAGAAACAAACACGTACTGCATAAAGAACTGCCCCAGCACGCCACCGTTGGAGAACAGCACCTCCCTCGAAAGCCCTGTCGCCCCATAAGATTTCAAGGAGAGCAGGCACGACAGATCCAACGTCAAAAGAGTCATGCCCACCGAGAAACTGAGCAGGCGTTCGCGCAGGTTCTTGAGAGCAATAAAGAGTCCCCAAAGCACAAGCGCCAAGGTAAAAAAGATGACCGGCAGGCGGCCAAAAACAAACGTGAACGCATCGGGGACCATGCCGCCAAAAACGGGGCCGAGCCAGTTGCCCTCGCTTCCGCTGTAGACCGAGCTCACGCACCCCAGCAACAAAACAACGCCGACAGAAAACAGGAACCACCCCAAAACCATCTGGTAAAACGGGGTTTCGTTGTCATTTTCGGCGTTTTTTTTAGAATTTCCCTTTCCTTTCGTCGTTTTTTTCTTAGTTGCAGCCAAATTTTTGCTCCTTCGCAATTTCCGTTTTAAATATAATTTAAGTTCTTTTATTATAATTGCAACATGCAAAGAAAAGTCGCCAAAAAGCTCAAGAAACTTGCCGTTGGTTCAGTAACGACCATTATCATTGTTTTTTTAATTCTGATTCTCGGCAACGTCCAGGACCCGTATGTTCCCTTCGCTCGTTCCGGCGCTGAATCCCTGGAATACCTTTTTTACGACATGTTCTTCAAGACAAGCACCGGCAAGGTGACCGAAATCAAGATCGACAAGAACGTCATTGCCGCCGACAACTATGACCCCAACATTTTGATTGTGGATATTGACGAGAACTCCCTGGTAAAGCTGGGCAACTACAATACCTGGGATCGCGACCGCCATGCCGAAGTCGTGCGCACCCTGAGCAACGGCGGCGCCTCGGCAATCGCATTCGATATTCTTTTTAAGACGGCCGACTTTGGAAAGCTGAAGGCGAGCCAGAGTATTTCGGTGCTTCAGGACCTTTCGTCGCAAAACATTCTTGACACCGCAAAATACCACGCCCTCGAAAGCGCAGTCACCCTGGCCACTACACCCGATTCCGTACTCGCCAAGAAATCGGATCTGGACCTGGATTCTTCTCTCTACAACTCCATCCGCGCCCACTACAATTTTGATTCCATGCTCGTGCAAGCGGTGCAAGAGAGCAAGAACACCATCATTTGCTACGACATGAGCGAATGGACCAACTACCAGTACGAAACCGTATGGCGACCGCTCAGCGGCGTGGAACGTGCCAAAAGCATTGGTTACGGATCCACTCTGGAAATGAGCCAGGTGGACCACCCCGAATACATTGAATCCAAGGACATTCTCGACAACGTGTTCCCCGAATTGACACACGCCAGCAAGTTCTTTGGCACCGTCAACGCCTACCCCGATGACGACGGCGTGGAACGCCGCGTGTCGATGCTGTACAAATTCCCCAACAAGGAACTGGATTCCACCCTGACCGACGACCAGATTAAGATTTACACCACGATGTCCCTCATGACGGTTCTCCACCTCTACCACCAAAAACCGGAGAACGTAAAGATCAAGATGGGCAAGTACATTGACATCGGCAAGCCCTTTGGCATATACCGTGACTCTGCGGGAGTGTTGCACACCACCTTCCCGCGCTTCACCTACCCCATGTTCATCGCGCTGCAAGAAAAAATCAAGGCGAACAACGAAAAACTCAAGAAAACGCCCAAGAACAAGAGAAAGCAGGAATTCATTGATGTTTCCTCGAAGATCGTGGTCAACAAGGACAACGATGGCGTCATCACTATTGAAAGTTTCGAAGGTCAAATTCTCACCGAGAACCTTTCCAAGACTGCCATGGAGCTCGACACCAATGTGTTCAACGAACTGGAAGGATTCGAGCCCAAGGACGTTGCCGAGAACATGACGCTTGCACGGGACTCCACCGAAAAGAACCGCTTTTTGTTGACCGATACCGAGGAGGAGGACGAGGTTCTCATTACGCCCTATGTGGTCAAAACCCTAAAATTCTATGCCGACACCATCGCCAACATGCCAAACGGCAATGCACTCCATTTGTCGTTGGACATGGACATCCGTTACGACTTCAACAGCAAGGAATGGAAATCCAACTTGGTCATCTTGAGTTCCGACGTGTTGCGAGACATCATCAATACCTCCATGGATAAAATCGAGGCTCTTAAGCCCGGTGAAGAATTCCGCTTTGGCAACGTAAAGCGAGTCCCCATCGACAAGTACGGACGTTACCTGGTCAACTACCAGAGCCGTTACAACACCAGCGAAGCCAAGCGCAGTTTCCAGCATGTGTCTTACTACGATGTGTTAAAGCACCGCATTGACGCCGGCTTCTACCAGGGCAAGACATTCATCCTGGGCTCCGCGGCTACAGCCATGTTTGACTTTGTTTCGGGACCGCACGAAGAACACTACCCCGGTGTGCTGGTTCACGCCACAATCCTCCAGAACATCCTGAACAACAAGTTCCTCGTATTCCTCGACGAGCACTACCAGCAAATCATGGTCATTTTGCTGGCGCTGTTCTGCCTATTCATAGGCCTCTACATTAGAAGCTTCATTTCTATAATAATATGCATCGCTTTGATGGGAGCTTACACCATTGTCGCCTACAACTTCTTTGTGCAAGGGCTGTACCTGGGCGTATCCAAGCAGCTCCTTGCCATATTGCTCACCAACATCGCCGCCCTAATTGTGCAGTTCTACTACGAATCCAAAGAGAAGAGCTTCTTGAACAACGCGTTCAAACAGTACATTTCTCCCGAGTTGATAGACGAAATGGTGAACAACGAGATTATGCCGACCCTGGGTGGCACCAAGTCGAACATCACCGCCTACTTTACCGACATCGCAAGTTTTTCCACCTTCTCCGAGAAAATCGGCGACCCGAGTAAGCTCGTTGACCTCCTGAATGAATACTTGACTGCCATGACCGACACCCTCCTAAGCAACAAAGGCACACTCGACAAGTACGAAGGTGATGCCATCATCGCGTTCTTTGGTGCGCCGATGCCCCTGGAGAACCACGCCCAAAGCGCTTGCGACTCGGCCGTTGACATGCAGACCAAGCTCATGGGGCTCCGCAAAAAATGGGCCGCCGAAGGAAACCGCTGGCCCAAGGTCGTCCACGACATGCACATGCGCATCGGTATCAACTCCGGAGACATCGTGACGGGAAACATGGGTTCCTCGATGCGCAAGAACTACACCATGATGGGCGACGCCGTGAACCTAGCTGCCCGCCTGGAAAGTGCAGCCAAGCAATACGGCGCCTACATTCAAATTAGCGAAGACACGCAAAAGGATTTGCAAGAAGGGCACTTCATTTACCGCTCGCTCGACACCATCCGCGTGGTCGGCAAGAGCCTCCCCGTCAAGACGTTCGAACTGCTCGAAAAGTCAGGCTGCGCCAACGAAGCAAACCTCAAAAAGCTCGTGGAAATCTGGGAACAGGCCCGTGCCGCCTACCTCGCCATGGAATGGGACAAGGCCATTGAACTGTTCAAGGCGTGCCTCGAATACGAACCGCACCTACCCGAACGCGACCCCGGCAGCAAGACCTGCCCGAGCCTCGTGTACATCCAGCGCTGCGAGAACTACAAGGTCAACCCGCCTGTCGCCCCGGGCGAAACATGGGACGGCGTATTTACCGCCACCAGCAAATAAGCCCCTAGTTCAAACAAAAAAAACGCCCCGACAGGGCGTTTTTTTGTTCAAAAGTCTTAGTTCAGCTCAATGTTGTCAATGAGGCGGGTTTTGCCAAAGAACGCCGCGACCAGAATCACGACCTTGTCTTCTTCGCGCAATGCGCCATTGAACTTTTGCAAGTCCTTCTGGTTTACGACTTCCACGTACTGCACCTGGCCGCGGTTGCCTAAAATGGACTTGATGACCACATCACGCAGCACAGCCACACGGCGTTCCCCCTTTTCAAAGGCTTCCTTCGCCTGCTTTAAACCGGTGCTGATGCTCAGCGCCTGGGAGCGTTCCAAGTCCGTGAGGTACTCGTTCCTGCTAGAGAGGGCAAGGCCCGAAGCCTCGCGCACAATCTTTACGCGGTGAATCTGTATGTCGAAGTTGAGGTCGCGGACCATGCGTTCGATGAGGAACACCTGCTGGTAGTCCTTCTCGCCAAAGTAGGCGTGGTTCGCGCCCGAAATCAAGAACAACTTAGATACAACCGTCAGCACACCACGGAAGTGTCCCGGGCGGTAAGCGCCGCAATACAAGCTTTCGAGGGTCTCGTCGCGGACCAAGGTCAGCGGATCGCCATCGGGGTACATTTCGGCGACACTCGGGGCAAACACAAAGTCAGCGCCCAGCGATTCTGCCAACTTGGCGTCGGCTTCCAGGCGCTTGGGGTACTTGTCCAAATCCTCGTTCTTGCCAAACTGGATGGGGTTTAAAAACACACTCACCACTGTCACATCGCAATTTTTCACGGACTCCTTGATGAGCGCGCCATGACCGTCATGGAGGGCTCCCATCGTAGGGACGAGACCAATTGTTTTACCCTGCATGGCGAGCGGTTTCACTGCGGCGCGCAGGGCATCGATTGACTTGATAATCTGCATTACTATTACCTTTTTATTTTCCTTCGGGGACAAAATATGTGGTTTGTTGCGGGCACTCCGCAATGGCGTTCAGAACCATCTGCAAATGGCTCTCATTGTGCACAAAGTCGATGTTGTCGGTGTTGATGATCAGCACCGGCGCATCGTGATAGTGCCAAAAATGGTGATCGTAGCGCGCCTGCAGATCCTTGAGGTAATTGCCCTCGATGGACTTTTCCATGACGCGGCCACGGCTCTTGATGCGGGCAAGGAGCGTCGGGATGCTCGCCTGCAAATAGACGACCAGGTCCGGCTTGGGCATGTCGCGGCTCAAGGCCTTGGACACAGCCTCGTACATGGCGTACTCGCTGTCGTTCGTAAGGTTCTGCGAGGCAAAAATCTGGTCCTTGTCGTAGGTGTAGTCGCTTACCAAAAGATCGTGGAACAGGTCGCTCTGCAAGGCCGAGTTCTGCAGCTGCTTGTGGCGGTCCAGCAAAAAGAACAGCTGGGTCTGGAAGGCATAGGCATCCCGATTCTCGTAAAATTTTTCGAGGAAGGGGTTCTCTTCGTAATTTTCCTCGATGCACATGGCATTCCAGCGCTCGGCGATGATGCGCGCCAGAGTGGTCTTGCCCACCCCGATGACGCCTTCAATGGCTAAAAAGTGTACGCCCTTGTCGGTAAGCATTACGGTTCCTCCCCAGTGATGGTGCGGAACGGGATTTTATCTTCCCGTGAAAGTAAGTCGGCCAGCAGGTCCTTGACCGGGCACATGCGCAGCGGGTCCTGCCAATCGGGTGCAATATCGTTCAGCGGAACAAGCACAAACTGCCTGTTCGGGATCTCTACGTGCGGGATCGTGGGGCGACCAGACGCCTTCTGGTTGCCAAAGTAGAGCAAATCGAGGTCTATTTCCCTGGAATTCCAGTGCCCGCGGGGCTTGCGGCCCAGCAAGAGCTCGGCCCCCTTGAGGTAATACAGCAGCTGTTTCGGGGTTCCCGAGTACCAAAAACTCACGACCTGGTTAAAATATGGTCCCTGACCGGCCGGACCGACGGGTGGAGTCTCGTAGATGGGGCTCTCGAGCCAACCACCACTGGCAATGCGGTGCAACATATCGCGCCCTTCAGCCAAACGCTTAGAGCGGGGAGCGAGGTTGCTGCCCAAGGCAATAAATACTCTTTCCAAAGATTCCACGTTCCTAATATAGATATTCTGCCAATATAGAATTTGACACCAAAACGGCAAAAACTTGTTGTTTTTGCGTTTGTAGCTGCGAAAAAATTTTTTTTTGCGAAAAAAAGCGTTTTTTTATGACAAAAAACGTTTTTTTATGTATTTTATTGGTCGTTCAAGTAGGAACAAGAATTTCCCACCATATTTTTTTCTCAGAGAGCTTATTTGGCTCTGCTTTGAGATTTTATTCCCTCAATACAAAACTACCATAAAACTTTATACATAAAATATAGAACAACATAATAAGGATAAATAAAGTGCCTAGAACAAAAAAAAATCTGGACCAGAACGAAGTTGTCGAGCCTGTAGAAGCCGCAGAAGAAGCAAAGGCGGCACCCAAGAAGCGCGGGCGCACTCCTAAAAAGGCCTCCGAAAAGGCTGACGAAAAAGTTGCCGAGAACGCCGCCGAAAAAAAGACGGAAGCAGCCCCGGTAGAAAAAGCCCCCGAACCGCCGACCCGCGAAAAGCCGACCACCGAATTTACACCCGCCCCCGAAGCCCCTGCCGCCAACACGGCGGCCATGCCCGCGGAAGGATCCGCCCAGGCAACCAACAACAGCGCCGAAGGCGCCCCCGCAGAAGGAACCCCGCAACAAGGCCAGAACAACGGCCAGCAGGGCGACCAGAATAACCGCCATTTCAACAACAACAACAACAACAATCAGAACAACAACCGTAACAACGGCAACAATCAAAACAACGGCAACAACCGTTTCAACAAGTTCAACAAGTTCAAGAACCGCCACAACCGCAACCTGCCGCAAGACGACTTTTTGGATGAGAGCATCCAGCTGCCGCCTCCCGACCCCGAGCAAGTGGCCGCCGCACGCGCCAAGTGGAAGCAACTCCGCGGTCTCCCCATGTTCGAGCTGCAAAGCAAGGCCGAAGAACTGGGCATTGTCGACTACAAAAAGATGCGCAAGCAGGCCCTGGTCTACAGCATTTTGAGCGCGACCAACGGCGAAGACACTCCGATTTACACCGAAGGCGTGCTCGAAATCATCCCCGAGGGCGGTCACGGCTTTTTGAGGAACCCCGAGCACAACTACCTCGCCGGTCCCGACGACATTTACATTAGCAAGAACATCATCCGCCGTTACGACCTCAAGATGGGCGACACCATCACGGGCCAGGTGCGCCAGCCCCGCGAAGGTGAAAAGTATTTTGCGCTGCTCCGCATTGACACGGTGAACTTCGAACCCCCCGAAAAGACCAAGCGTCGCGTCGCCTTCGAATACCTGACCCCGATTCACCCCATCGAGCGCCTGAACCTGGAATTCGATTCCCAGGAATACAGCACGCGCCTCATGAACCTCTTCACCCCCATTGGCAAGGGCCAGCGCAGTATTGTGCTCGCCCCGCCGCGCACCGGTAAAACCGTGTTGCTGCAGAACGTGACCAAGGCCATCACGGCGAACCACCCCGAAGTGAAGCTCATCGTGCTCCTGATTGACGAACGCCCCGAAGAAGTGACCGAAATGCGCAAGCTCATCGACCGCCTCAAAGAAGAGAGCGCCGCCCGCGGCAAGAACATCATGGCCGAAGTTCTCGCCTCCACGTTCGACGAGGAACCGGGCCGCCACATCAAGGTGGCAAGCCTCGTTTTGGAAAAGGCGAAGCGCCTTGTGGAGCACGGCAACGACGTGGTGATTTTGCTAGACTCCATCACCCGCTTTGCCCGCGCGAACAACGTCGCCATCCCGCACTCTGGCAAAATTCTCTCGGGCGGTGTGGACGCGAACGCCATGCAGCTTCCCAAAAAGTTCTTTGGCGCCGCCCGTAAAATCGAGAACGGCGGCTCACTCACCATTGTGGGCACAGCCTTGATCGAGACCGGCAGCCGCATGGACGAAGTGATCTTTGAAGAATTCAAGGGCACCGGCAACATGGAACTGGTTTTGGACCGCCGCATTGCCGAAAAGCGCATCTGGCCCGCCATCGACATTTTCAAGTCGGGCACCCGCAAAGAGGAATTGCTGTTGACCGAAGAAGAAATGCGCCGCGTTTGGATTTTGCGCCGTTACCTGCAAGACATGACTACAGTCGAGATCATGGAATTCTTGCGCGACAAATTGAAGCTCTTTAAGACGAACTTCGACTTCTTGGGCTCCATGAACGGTTAAATTTGAGAAAAAGGACTAGTACAATGAACAAGAAAATCTTTTTCGCCGGTACAGGCAATATGGGCGGGGCTATCCTCCGCGGTCTTCTCCAGGCCGGATCCGACCCCAAAACCATCTTTTTCTTTGACCCGAGCGACACCGCAGCGGCTGCCGTGACCGCCCTGGGCTGCGTTCGCGTAAAAAGCTTTGACGAGGGCGTCAAGGCAGCCGACGTGACGTTCCTCTGCGTAAAACCACAGATTTTCAAAAAAGTCTCTGGCGAATGGAACGCCGCCGCCAAGGCGCTCACTGCCCACAAGACCTTCATTAGCATCATGGCCGGTGTCGCCCGCAGCGCCCTCGTGAGCGTGCTCGGCGAACAGAACCAGGTGCTCCGCGTGATGCCGAACCTGCCACTCACCGTGGGCAAGGGCACGGTGGCCCTCGCCACCGACGGCGTCAACGACGAAACGCTTGCAACTGCCGAAACAATCTTCGGCACGGTCGGCGTGACCTGCCGCGTGTCAGAATCCTTGATGGACGCCGTCACCGGGCTCTCGGGCAGCGCCCCCGCCTACGTTTTCGAGTTCATCGAAGGGCTCACCCGCGGTGGCGTGAAGGCTGGCCTCACCCGCGATGTCGCGCTCAAGCTCGCCCTCGGCACCATCGAAGGCAGCGTGGAACTCGTCAAGCAGTCGGGCAAGAGTCCAAGCGACCTGTGCGCCATGGTATGCTCCCCCGCGGGCACGACCATCGCCGGCGTGGACGCCCTCGAAGAAGGCGGATTCCGCTCGAGCCTCATCAAGGCCGTAGTCGCTGGCACCAACCGCTCCAAGGAACTGGGAAAATAATTATGAATTAGGAATTCCGAATTCCTAATTGTCATAATTCCTAATTAACCCGATGCAGCCGATCGATTTTTTCACCAAAGAAACCGACACATCCTCGTTTATCTTGGACGTGCTTTCTTCGGTGGACTACCAGGTGGAAATCCATGCCGAATTCAATAGCGACCTGAGCCGCCTCGCAGCAATAGTGATTGTGGACCTGGACTCGTTCACCGTTACGGCAGACAACCTTACCGTCATCACCACGAACCTGACCCAGATCCGCACGCAAAGCCCCGACACCATGCTGCTCGTGTATGCGCAAAATCCGGAGCAGTACGCGAACCTCCCCTCCAATCTCTACGACAACTTCCTCTCGGTCGAGGCGGTGCGGTTGCACCTGATGAGCAAGCTCGCGAGGCTCAAAGAAATCATCGCCGCACGCCAGGTATTCCGCGAAAGGATGTCGCACCTGGTGGGCAAAAGCGAGGCCATGAACCGCCTCCGCAAAACTGTGGAACGCGCTATTTTGCATACGGGTCCAGTTTTAATCCAAGGCGAGTCCGGAGTCGGCAAGGACCTCATCGCCCGCGCCATCGCTTGCGTATACGACAAGTTCGTGACTGTGAACTGCAGCGCCATCCCCGAGAACCTCTTTGAAAGCGAACTCTTTGGGCACACGCGTGGCGCGTTTACCGGGGCGCAAAACGAGCGCATCGGGCTTTTTGAAGATGCGAACGGCGGCGCCATTTTCCTGGACGAAATCGGCGACATGCCGCTCCACGCCCAAGTCAAGCTGCTACGCGTCATCCAGAATCACGAGATTCGCCCCATTGGCGCCAACAAGACGCGCCACATTGACGTGCGCATCATCGCCGCCACCAACCGCGACCTCAAGGAGGAAATCCGCGAAAAGCGCTTCCGCGAGGATCTCTACTACCGTTTGAACGTCATCCCCATGCAGCTCTCGCCTCTACGCGACCGCAAAGAGGACATCGAGGACTTGGCGAACTACTTTATACACCAGTACGCCCCCGCCGGCGAGCCGTACATACTCTCGGCTGGCGCCTTGCAAAAGCTGCAGCAGTACAACTGGCCCGGCAACATCCGCGAACTCGAAAACGTCGTCCAGCGCACGCTATGCTTTACCGACCCGGGTATTTTGAACGCCGAGGATTTGCAAATGGACGAAGGCGAAAGCGGTACGACCATGGCAAGCGCATCGATTTTCGCCACCAGCAGCTACGACGAATTCCGCGAAAAGCAGCTGGACGAGGAGCGCGAATTCCTCAAAGCAAAAATTCTGGAGAACGGCGGCTCGGTGAGCCTCACTGCCGAGCGTCTCGGCATGCTCCGCACCGCCCTCTACAACCGGCTCACCCGCCTGGGCGTGAACGTCAAGGGATTAAAGTAAAGCTTAAAGCCGTTCGACGCTGAACCCGCGCTTGCGCAAAAGTTCAATCACGTTGTCATCGTCCAGCACCAAGTGCGCAGCCCCCACCACCACAAACACACTGCGGTCCTCCGCCAAGAACTGCGCGATGGATTCCGCCATTTTGCCATTGCGGCTCGTGTAGACCTTGTCTTCCATCTTTTGGCGCAAGGCTTCGTCTTCGGGAGAATCGCCTTCGCTCTCCTCGTTCATCACCTGGCGCAAAAGCTCGTCGTCGCCCGTTTTCCAGGCGCGAATCATGCGTGTCACCATGGAGTCCAGTTCCGAGATTTCACGGAGAGTGGTTTTGAGGTAATAGATTCCCGCGGAATCCGATTCGCTTGAATCGGCAATCGCCCCCACCTGTTCATCAGCGGTCTCCAGGCTCACAATCGCCTTGCCATCGACCGCCGCGCGGTCCAACAGCACCATATCCACACCGTAGCTCGGGTCGATTCCCACACGCTGGATGGCGACCACGCTGAGCGTTGTCGCGGCGAACCACGGTTTCATCGGCATCAACGCCGTCACGGGGAAATTCCACGACGCACAAATGCTGTCGAGAGAATTCCAGAGCGGACGCGGCAAAATCTGATTGAGTGTCGTGCCCGCAGGGAGCAGGCCCTGCTGCATGGACTTCTGGGCGACCTCGTTACTCACGGAATCGTTGCCAATGTCGATTTCCACGGCCAGTTCCTCGGCATGCGCAAAAGCGGTATCGATGACGGGGTCCAGCGGGTAAAAGGAAGAATCGGCAAAATGCACGCTCCCCAATATATATATCGTAGAATTGCTGTCAGAGACCTTCCAAAAAAAATGTTGTTTAGCACTTGTCTGGGGTGCGGGTCCAGTTTCCGCCCTCGGGCTCGAACTACAGGCAACCAAAATCATCGCGAGGAGCACCGCAAAAAAAACGGCGGCAACGGCGGGACGCAAAATCATTTTTCGGTCCATGCGAACAATCCCCTTTCGCGGGCTTCACCAGCGGGAGCCACCTGCACTCGGCGGTTATCGATGACCGCAATACGGTCACAATACTTCTCGGCGTATTCAATGGAGTGCATCGAAACAACTATGCCCATACGCTGTTCAAGCGCAAGGCTACGCAGCATGCGGAACAGGGCGTGACTCCGCGGGATATCCAAAAAGGCGTTAGGCTCGTCGAGCAACAGGACCTTCACCTGCTGCGCCACCGCCTCCGCCAAATACACGCGGCTACGCTCACCGTCGCTGAGTTCCGCCACGGGGCGATTCGCAAATTCTTCAAGTGTAAAAAGACGCAAGGCGTTTTCAATCACCATCTCGTCTTCGGCGTTGCGGGAATCCAACACGCCCGAATACGGCGTGCGGCCGAGACCCACGAACTCGCGAACCGTCATGCGACCGGGCGCAGGGACGCTCATGCGGACAAGAGCCACATGGGTAGCGCGTTCTTGGGCGCTCCATTGTCCCAAAAGCTTTTCACAAAGCGAGACCTCGCCTGCGAGGGGCGGGATGGTTCCTGCAAAAGTCTTTAACAAGGTGCTCTTGCCACAGCCGTTCTCGCCCATCAAGGCGACGACCTCACCTGCGGACACTTCGAAATCGCAGGGGGTATCGCAACACAGGGCAGCCCTACCACCGCGCCCCCCATAGCCAAAAAGCAATCCTGTGCACAAAAGCAACCTACTCATACTTCGCTCCGCGC